>OCTW013429599.1_pt1 | contig 152290 bp, 130 predicted proteins | sample 1539671 | NCBI WGS metagenome assembly OCTW01 (sample SAMN02144230, study PRJEB22623) | gut metagenome | biome: sheep rumen | host: Ovis aries | place: New Zealand | reverse complement strand
CTTGTGGAGACTATGTAAAACTAAAGTCCTTGCGACAATGTAACGGTCTTAGAAACAAGAATCCCATTGCTTTAGCTGTGGGAGTGTCAATGACTGGCTGGAGAGACATCCCCAGGAGAAAGCATGATCTGATCGCATTTGGACGGGAGGCCGCGATGGAGAAGAAAGAACTGACCTGCATCGGATGTCCGGTTGGATGTTCGATTACTGTGAAGATGGAAGGAGAGGAGATTGTCAGCGTCGAGGGCAACTCCTGCAGAATCGGAGACCGCTATGCGCGCTCCGAGGTGACGAATCCTGTCAGAACGCTGACAAGCACGGCGCTCATCACAGGCGGTGTCATACCGAGAGTGTCCGTCCGGACGACCCGGGCAGTGCCGAAAGGGAAAATCGCGGACTGCATGCGGGAAATCGACAGACTGAGGCTTCAGGCACCCGTCTCAATCGGTGAGACCGTCCTGAAGGACATCGCCGGTACCGGCGTGGATGTTATCGCCACGAAAAATGTTGATCGGTCATTTTTCATCGGATAAACTGGTCGATGGCTTTGTTGACTTTTTCGATGGATTCCTCGTCCTGTTCTTCCACAGCCTCCACAATGCAGTGCTCCAGATGCTCCTTGAGGAGCGCCTTGCCGGCGTTGTTGATTTCTGCCTTGACGGCAGCCAGCTGAATCAGAACATCCGAACAGTCCTGCCCGTTTTCGATCATCCGCTTCACGGCCTCCAGGTGCCCGATTGACCTGGAGAGGCGGTTTACAATCTTCCGCATCTCGGCAGGGGAGTGGGTGTGCGAGTGCGAGTGCTCATGTGCATGATGGGAGGCGGTATCTGGCGTGCCGCTTGCGTGGCTGTGTGTATGTACTTCGCCATTGGAATGGTTGTGTGGCGTGATATTCAGCGATTCTTCTGACACGAAGAAACTCCTTTCAGTATGGGGTTGCCCGGATGACCGCTGTGTTCCAGCACTTTTCGGCGGACTTCCGCGGCCGGGACGCCAAATGTTTCCGACGCCGCTGCAACCTGGTCATATTCCGGTTTCAGCCGCACTGCTCCGTATCCCTTCGATCTTTTGACAGGGATGGAGGCGGTCTTCTGGCTGTCTTCCGACGCCGGCGTTCCGAAATCGGCTTCTGAGAGCGTGACGGTTTCAAAGCTGGATGTCATGATGCAGCGCTGGCAGATCTTTTCCCGGACGCCAAGTGTTGTCGTATACGCAAAAAACGCTTTGATGACAGAAGCCTTCTGCTCTCTGTGGCAGAGGGCGTTCAGGACGACGCCCGGCCTGCTTTTTTTCATGCCAGCCGGCGTTGTGAACACATCGAGGGCGCCGGCTTCAAAAAGCCGATCCATCGCGAAGGACAGATCCTCCGGCGTCATGTCGTCGAGGTTGCAGGACAGCTCGGATACCTCGTCGCGGGCACCGTCTTGTCCGTCTTCATCGTCCGTTGTCTGCCCGAGCAGCGCACGAACACAGTTCGCCCTGCTGAAGTCTTTCTTCCCCATGCCGTAGCCGATGCCATCGAAGGTCATCTCCGGCATCTTTCCGAACGCATTCGCGAAAAAACCGGTCAGTGCGGCGCCAGTCGGGGTCAGAAGCTCACCGCTCTCTGTCCCGGAGAGGCAGGGAATCTGCATCTCTTTCAGAATATAAGCGGTGGCCGGTGCCGGAACAGGTAGCAGGCCATGGGCGCACCGCACGGTGCCGCTGCCTGTTGCCACAGGGGAGGCGATCACCTTGTCCGGATGAATCGTCCGCATCAGAAGGCAGACAGAGACGATGTCGGTAACGGCATCCTTCTCCCCAACCTCATGGAAATGAATCTGCTCCACTTCCACGCCGTGCGCGTGGCTTTCAGCCTCTGCCAGCAGGCGGTAGACCTGCTGCGCATCCGCCTTCACGGCATCCGGAAGGTTCAGGCTCCCGATCACCTTGTGAATCTCAGCCAGGGCATGGTGGTGGTGCGCGTGGACATGTGTATGAGCATGATCAGGCACATCCGCCTCCTCGCTGCCATCCACAAGGACTGTCATGTGTGTTCCGGTGATGCCGCACTTTTCTGAGCGCTCAGCCTGCACAGACACCCCGTCAAGTCCGAGATGATTCATCGCGGACAGATAGTCTTCCTGCTCTTTTCTGGAGAGCAGTTCAAAAAGCGCCGCGGAGAGCATATCGCCGGCGGCGCCCATTCCAAGGTCAAGATAGAGAACTCTCATTGCTCTGCCTCCCTGTATCCCTTGAGGTGATTGATCATGCTTGCGAAATAGGCCGCGCCGAATCCATTGTCGATGTTCTCGACACACATTCCGCTGGCGCAGCAGTTCAGCATGGAGAGAAGCGCTGAGACACCATGGAAGGAGGTGCCATATCCGACGCTGGTCGGAACCGCGATGACCGGACAGTCCGCAAGCCCTGTCACGACAGCCGGGAGAGCGCCTTCCATGCCTGCGATCGCGATGATAACGGTCGCCTCCATGATCTCCGGAAGGTGCGCAAGCAGCCGGTGAAGGCCTGCGACACCGGCATCGTAGATGCGGACAACCTCATTGCCAAGCGCCTCGGCCGTGACGGCGGCTTCCTCGGCAACCGGGACGTCGGAGGTACCGGCTGTCATGACCAGAATCCGTCCGATTCCGTCAGGCCTCGGACAGCTTCCGATCACAGCGATTCTTCCGCGCTCATTATAGAAGAATTCCGCCTGCCATCTGCCCGCAGCCTGAATCCTGACCTGCTCTGCCTTCTCCTTGTCAAGCCGCGTGACCAGGATGGTTTTCTGACCATTTTCAAGCATCGATCCGGCAATACCCGTGATCTGCTCCGCTGTCTTGCCAGCTCCGAAAATCACCTCGGCCGTACCCGTCCGCACTCCGCGCTGGAGGTCGACCTTGGCGTATCCAATGTCGTCGAACGGTTTCATGCGCAGTTTCAGAAGTGCATCATCGACATCTGTCGAGCCGTTCTGAACCGAAGAGAGCAGCGCTCTCAGCTCCTTTTCATCCATCCCATTCTGCCTCACGTGCTGCCTGCAGATACAGCTTTCCGGTCCAGAACCTCGTTCATGCTTCCCGTCCGGTATCCCATCAGGTCGAGCGTTACATAAGCAAAGCCGAACCCGTGCAGCTGTTCATATACGCTGCGCCGCAGCGTTTCATCTGAAAACCGGGCAATTTCATCCGGCAGGACCTCGATCCGCGCCAGATTTCCGTGGATCCGGACCCGGACCTGTCGGAAACCGAGATCGATGAGTAGCTGTTCCGCCTGGTCAACCATTGACAGCTTTTTCTCGGTAATCTCCTCGCCGTAGACAAAACGCGAGGACAGGCAGGCGTATGAGGGTTTGTCCCAGGTCGGGAGATTCCGTTCCTTCGACAGAAGCCGGATCTCTTCCTTTCCGAGTCCGGCTTCTCTCAGCGGGCTGCGGATCCCAAGCTCCGCGACTGCCAGAAGCCCCGGCCGGTAGTCTCCGTTGTCGTCCAGATTGGAGCCTTCCACAATCTCGCGGATGCCCTCGCGGGCGGTCAGGTCCTTCAGCTTCGTGAACAGTTCTTTTTTGCACAGATAGCAGCGGTTTACCGGATTGTGGCGGAAGCCGTCGATATCCAGCTCCTCCGATTCCACGATATAGTGCCGGATGCCGTGGGCCTTGCAGTACTCCTGCGCCTCGTCACGCTCCCGTTTTGGAAATGAACAGGACACGGCCGTCACGGCTGCCGCATTGTCTCCGAGAACGTCTACTGCGGTGTCCAGCAGAAACGTCGAGTCCACGCCGGAGGAGAAGGCCACCGCCACGCTTCCGTAGGAAGCCAGAATCGCTCTGAGCTTTTTGTATTTTTCATGAAGGATATCTGTCTGTGTCTGGTTTGTCATATGGATTGGTCATATATCCCTTCTATAACATTTTTGTCTTTCTTCCGAATACGATCTATTATACATGATTCCGCAGACCCCACCACTGAAACTTTCGGACACACCGGGGGCTGATGGAGTTCCCATAACCGCAAACCATTCCCCTGGGGTTTTATATCATTGGGGTATCGTTTTGCAGTGAAGGGGCGTCTGCAGGATCTGAACATACCGACTTTTCTTGCAATGAGATCCAGAAAATCGTAATGGAAACCGTGTCATACGATGCGGAATTTGAAAAAGCGGTCAGCCTTGAACGGGCTGGCCGCGTTCATTCGTGTCGCGTGTCGCTGATTGATACCATCAGTTGTCGTAGCGCCATCTTCTGTCGGTCAGAACGCGGGCGAAGAGCAGGCCGAGCGGCATGCAGACAACCATCAGGATGGCCTTGGTCATCCAGCCCATGCCGACGGAAAGGGCGCCGGTTCCAAGATAATACATCGACTTGTACATGAACATCCCGGGCACCATGATGACAATCGAAGGGACGGTCAGCGCGATGCGCGGATACCCGAGCTTGTGGTGCACCTTCGAAGCAATGAGGCCGGAGACCAGCGCGTCGATGAAGGCGGCTGCCGCGCCCGGAATCCCGAACAGATCGATGAGCTCGAGACGGAGGGTATTGGAAATCATGCCGATCAGGCCCGCTGTCGCGGACATCTTCGGGCTGCTGTTGTACATCGTCGAGAAACCGAACACACCGCAGAAGGAAGCCGGAAGCCGGAGCAGAAACAGCGTCAGCGGACTGAGTCCAAGCGGAAGAAAATTGCCGGGCTGGATGTGCATGAAGTATGCCACCAGCCAGCCGGTCAGCGTACCGGATACGATGATGACCAGGGCGTGCCCGAGGCGCTCGAGGCCGGACCGCATGTCCTGCTTGGCCATATCGAGACCGCTGGTGATCAGCGGGAAGCCCGGGATGATGAACAGCATGGAGCCGATGTATCCGGCCTCATGGGAGGTCTCGACGTGGAACAGAAAACGCAGCAGCAGAAACACCAACTCGTAGGAGAGGCAGGCTGCCGCGACACTTGTGCAGATCGCGAGCACCAGCTGCAGCCTTTTTCCGAGCATCTTCTTGCGGACATAGTGCCCGATGGCTGCGCCGACAAAAGCGCCCGCCATCTCGGTCAGCCCGCCTCCCAGAAGAAATGTAAATGAGCTGCAGGCCAGCCCGGAGGCGAGACCCGCACTGACATTGCCCCAGTGCTGGGGCGCTTTGTCGATCTCGTCCAGCATCCGGTGGACTTCTCCGAGCGTATAGTTGCCCTCATGGAGCACCATTTCGTCCATGAAGTTTTCCATCTGCATGAGCTTCTCGGTGTTCACGCCGGTGCCTGTGAGGGTCAGACTCTCGGAATAAAACTGGTCATTGTCGGAAACAGAAAAGTTGATCGAGGTCAGTCCGACGTCCGCGGTGACGGCGACGCCGATGACACGGCCTAAGATGTTCATCGAATCCCTGACGCGCCAGGCACCTGTTCCGCAGGAAAGCTCGATCATACCGGCACGTCCGATCAGCGTTGCGCGGTCCTTGATACTGGCCTTTTTGATCGGTACAGATTCATCCCTGACGCTGTCATGCCAGGGGATCATGACATGGTTTTTTCCGAAAAACTCCATCTTTTCAGCAATGACGGCACACATGAAGCAATTCTCCTTTTTGTGTTACTCCTTTTGAAACCGCGGGTTATTCTACCATGATCGGGCGTCTTTTTCCACAGCCAGCCTGAAATCGTGTGGCGTATAAACCGTCCCTGGCAGGCTTGCATGAACAACTTCCGGATGATAACATGACGAAAGACGCGGATCACCTGTACACGGCTGGAGAAAGACCGGAAAAAGATTGGGGGAAGTCCGGAAAAGATCGTGGATGAGCCGGAAAGATGTCAGGAACGATTCAGGGAGCAGGAGATGAGAGATGGAGAACAGTCAGAGAACCTCTGAAATCAGGCAGCAGGATGTGTCACGTCGTGACCGACAGAGCGCAGTGCAGGACGGGTCATGTCGTGACCGACAGAGCGCGGTACAGGACGGATGCGATGGAGAACGACGCACCGGGATGAGCGATGACGCGCTCAGAGGGCTTCTGGACATTCTGAGACAGCGCGGGGAGACGGTCACGACTGTGGAGTCGCTGACAGCGGGGCTGATATCCGCGCGGATTGCGGATATCCCGGGGGCTTCTGACGTGATGAAACGGGCGTACGTGACCTACTGTGACGAAGCCAAGCATGAGATGGTCGGCGTAAGCCGCCAGACGCTTGAGACGTACACAGCAGTCAGCGCCCAGACAGCGCAGGAGATGGCGCTTGGCGGCGCGCGGCAGGCACACGCCGCGCTTTGTCTGGCGGCGACGGGGTATGCCGGCCCGCCGTCCGGTCCGGATGATCATTTCGTCGGACTCGTCTATCTTGGATGCTGCTACAGAGGGAAGGTAACGGTGGAGGAGCATCACTATCAGGGAAGCCGGAACGAGGTGAGGGAGGCTGCCAGGGAGGATGCACTCTGCCTGATGGCGGATGCGCTTGCCAGGTAAGAGCGGGCAGAGCAGACAAACCGGAACCGGGAGGGAAAAGTGTTTTTCCATGCAGGGATGCGTCTGTGGCGAAGAACGGAAGGATTGACGATGCCTCCGGGGATGGAAAATGCTTTATGCATGGACGGAACAGATTGATGGATAGAACAAATTGATGGATAGAACAGGAAGAACACAGAAGACACCGGGCAGGCACGGGATCAGGAAGCGACTGACAGGTCTGTTTTTGCTGATCGGCGTACCGCTGACAGCGATGTCCGTCTACCTTCTGATCGCGCTGCACAGCTATGCCGGGGCGTATGATGAGATTGTCTCAAACCTGACGGTTGCCGGAAGCTACAATCTCGATTTCAGAAATGAACTGGACGAGAGTATCTACAAACTGGTGGTCCGGGGGCTTCCGATGGAAGAGGCGCTTGAGGATGACAGCACGATGGCGGATCCTTATGCCCAGATCGATGAACTGAGACATGATTTCAAGCGTCTTGAGGGCATCACGACAGACAGCCAGAGCAGGCAGTGGCTCGGCAGCCTGCTGCGCAATATCAACACATTGAAGGAGCGGCTGGACGATATCAAAGACAGCCTGGCGAAGGGCGGCAGCTATCAGGAAAACCTGGACATGCTCGACAACAACATCTATATCCTGACCGAGCTGATCCAGGATGACATCCAGTATTACATCTACTATCAGACACGGAGCATCGAGGGGCTGAAGGAAGGACTCAATGTCGCTGTCCGGAACATGATGGTGTTTTCCGGCATTCTGCTGGCGGCTTTGATTCTTGCGGTCCTGGCGTGGGGCACGCACATCGTCCGGAGCATCACAAGACCGTTGGAGGAGCTCGTGCAGGTGACGTCCCGGATCGCGAAGGGGGATTTTGAGGCCAGGGCAGCGGACAAGGGCGGAAAGGATGAGATCGCGGCGCTCTCGGATTCGGTCAACGACATGGCCAGGCATCTGGACATCATGGTCCGCCAGATCAAGGAGGACGAGCGGCGGCTGCGGTGGCAGGAGCTTCGGCTCCTCCAGGAGCAGATCAACCCGCATTTCCTCTACAATACGCTCGATACGATTGTCTGGCTGATCGAGGGCGGAAAGTACGACGATGCCGAGGATATGATCATGTCGCTCTCGACTTTCTTCAAGTTGGTGCTCAGCCGCGGACGGGAGATTATCACGGTGCGGGAGGAGGAACAGCACATCCTGAGCTATCTGCAGATCCAGCGGTACCGTTACAGCGATCTGCTTTCCTACGAGATTGCGATCGACCCGTCGCTGTATCCCTACGGGATTCCGAAAATGACGCTCCAGCCGCTTGTCGAGAATGCGCTTTATCATGGCATCAAGCACAGGCGGTCGCTCGGCAGGCTGATCATTACGGGGGAGATGGAGGACGGGAATCAGATGTGCTTCAGGGTAAAGGATGATGGCGTCGGGATGAGCGGGGAGGAGCTTCGGAAGCTTCAAGAGGAGGTTACGAAGCCCAGTTCCCAGACCGAGAGCGGCTATGGTATGGCGAATGTCAGCGAGCGGATCCGCATGAATTATGGGAAGCCGTATGGTCTCAGCATCGATTCTGTCCAGGGAAAGGGGACGGTTGTGACGGTCCGGCTGCCGGCGCTCGAGGCCGGAAAGCCGGGAGAGGAGGCGTTCTCATGAAACAGAAGAGGACTTCTGCCGCCCTGCTGGCCATGATCTCCCTGTGCACTGCGCTTACGGGCTGCGCGTTCAGGCCGCAGTCGGTTGTGCGTCAGGCAGACACGGAACATGCGCCGGGCAGCAGCCAGATCATCGTGGGATACTCGCAGATCGGAAGCGAGTCCGCCTGGAGGACGGCGAACACGCAGTCCTTCCAGGAGACGTTCAGCCCGGAGAACGGATATTTTTTCCTGTTTGACAACGCACGGCAGAAGCAGGAGAACCAGATCAAGGCGATCCGGAGCTTCATCTCCCAGCAGGTGGACTACATTGTGTTCTCGCCGGTGACGGAGGATGGCTGGGACACCGTCCTGGGAGAGGCAAAGGATGCAGGTATTCCGGTCATCGTCTCCGACCGGTCGGTCGATGTGAAGGATGAGAGTCTATATACAGCCTGGGTTGGGGGTGACATGACCGCGGAGGGAGTCCGCGCAGGGAAATGGCTGGAGCAGGATCTTGAGAAGAGCGGCAGGGCGGATGCGGACATCAATCTCGTCGTGCTGCAGGGAACTGCCCGCTCCTCTGCTCAGGTCGGACGGTCAAAAGGCTTTGAGGAAGTCGCGAACAAGCATCCGAACTGGCACATTCTGGCGCGTCAGGATGCGGAGTTCACGACTGCGCGGGGCAAGGAGGTCATGGCGCATTATCTGAAAAGCTTCGACCGGATTGATGTTCTTGTATCGCAGAATGACGATATGACATTCGGGGCGATGGAGGCGATGGACGAGGCCGGCGTGACCTACGGAAAGGACGGCCAGGTGACGGTCATTTCCTTTGACTCCGTGAAGAAGGCGCTGGAGATGGTCCAGAACGGGAAGATCAACGCGGACATCGAGTGCAGTCCGCTGCTCGGACCGTATGTGGACAGGCTGATCAAGAAGCTGGAGAAGGGGGAAATCGTGCCGCGCTCCAATCCGGTCGACGAGAAGGTCTTCACGCAGGAGAATGTCGCCCGGTATCTGCCGGACCGGCGGTACTGAACGGCCGGCGGCGGGAATTGAGAATAGAAGCAAAAGAAGCATTAAAGAAGCGGAAGAGGGAAGCATGTGGAAAGTATTTCTGGCGGAAGATGAGCGCGTGGTGCGCGAGGGACTCAGGGACAATATCCCCTGGGAGCAGCACGGATTCGAGTTTGCAGGGGAAGCGGGAGACGGGGAGCTGGCGCTTGCAGGGATCCGGCGGACAAAACCGGATCTGCTGATCACAGACATCCGAATGCCGTTCATGGACGGGCTGACACTGTGCCACATGGCACATCAGGAGAATCCGAAGATCAAGGTGATCATCATCAGTGGCTATGATGACTTCGAATATGCGCGCCGGGCCATATCCGAGGGAGTGGACCGGTATCTGTCAAAGCCTGTCACCCGGAAGGTGATGGAGAGCGCGCTTGAGGAGGAGAGAAAGAAGCTTGAGCAGGAGCTGGAGCAGGAGAAGTATCTTCAGCAGTACCGCGCGGAGCGGCAGGAATATGAGCAGTTCTACCGCCGTGTCTTTTTTGAGGATGTCTTCAAGGGCAGGCTTCCCTTCGAGGAGATGTACAGCCAGGCAGGACGCCTCGGGCTGGAGCTGGACAGCCCGTGCTACAACCTGCTGTTCTTCAGTCTTAGTGACGGCATGGACCGCGCAAGAGAGGTGCTCAGCCAGTATTTTCTGAGATACACCCAGTTTTTCTATTTCCACTGGACGATCGACTCGTTCGGCGCGCTGATCCGGGGAGACCGGGAGGGGGTGGAAACCTGCACAAAGGCCGCGCTCGCCGAGATTGAGAGAGCCTGCACGGAGGGCGGTCCGGAAGGCTGGTGGTATGCCTGTGCGGGGCAGAGCGTGGAACGCTTCAGCCAGCTGAAGGACTGCTACCGGGATCTGAGCCGCATTTTCTCCCTCCGCTTCCTGAGCCCGGAGGAGCATATCCTGACGAGAGAGATGGCGGAAATGATGCTGGATGGAAGGGACAGCAGCCAGCTGGAAGCCATCGATGTCAACAAGGTGAATCCGGAGATTGTGCGCGGTTTTCTGGAGAAGGGCAGCCTGGACGAGGCGGAGGAGTTCGCGCAGGCCTATATCTCGAGCGTGTCGGAGATCCTGTCCTCCCGTATATTCAGAGATTATCTGCTGTTAAATCTGCAGTTTACGGTCATCGCGTTCGTGGAGTCAATCGGGTTTGACCGAGATGAGCTGCCGGGGAGCAGTGCTGCGGAGCTGCGGACGCTCACGAGTCCGGAGGACATCTGCGCGTACACAAGGCGCCTTCTGGAGGGGGCCATCCGGCTGAAGCAGCAGCGGGAGACCGAGCGCAACGGCGGACTGATCGACCGTGCGAAGGCTTATGTGGCGGCGCACTATGCGGAGGAGAGTCTGTCGCTGAACAGCGCGGCCGGTGAGTGCGGCGTCAGCCCGAATTATTTCAGCGCGGTCTTCAGCCAGCAGATGAAGCAGACGTTCATCGAATATGTGACGGCGGCGCGGATGGAGAAGGCGAAGGAGCTGCTGCGGACGACCAACCTGCGCTCATCTCAGATCGCCCCGCAGATCGGGTACAGGGATGCACATTATTTCAGCTTTGTCTTCCGGAAGACGCAGGGGATGACACCGAGGGAGTACCGGCAGAGCAGCAGTCCCGTGGCCTGAATCTCTAAATCGCCCGGATGCTTTTCCCGGGCCGGAGGATCCACGGAACAGAGTCCGGAGGGCTGTATTGTCCGCTCATCGCGCGGATCAGAGTCCGGGCAGCGCTCTGCCCGGGCTCGTGCTTTTCATGCGCCATCGAGACGAGGCTGACGCCTCCTGCCTGGCTGAGGTAGCTTCCGTCGAATCCTCCAATGCTCAGGTCCTCCGGGACACGGATCCCGGCGGCGCGGCAGGCACGCCCGAGATACCAGGCAATCAGATCATTCTGGCAGAGGATACCGGTCAGGCTGTGTGCCCGCCGCATCAGAAAGTGCTGAAGGACTGCCAGAAGGTGCCGCGGCTCCTTCTCCTCGATATCCGTGAAGATATCTCCGGTCAGCCAGAGGATATCCTCCGGAAGCGGGAGATACCCGGCCTCCTTCAGGGCACAGACAAAGCCGAAGTAGCGCTCCTGCCCGCGGGATGTGTCGGACAGGAAGATTCCTCCAAGCTGCCGGTGCCCGCATCTGAGAAAATGTCTGCACAGTGCCTGTCCCGCGCTTCTGTCATCTTCACGTACAGAAACGAGACCGGCGAGATTCGGGCAGACGCCCCCGATGACGGCAACTGCGGTCTTTCGGGCGGACAGGGCTCCGATCAGGTCTGCGTTCGGCGTCGGGAGGGCGCTGTGGCAGCACTCCAGAAGCAGGCCGCGCGGCGGATCCGCGCAGAGTCGCGTCAGAATTTCCCGTTCCTCCCGCAGGCTTCCGTGCGAGACGCAGACGGAGATGCTGTAGCGTGCGGCGCGCAGAACAGAGGACACATCGCTGATGAGGGATGGATAGGTGTAGGAGCTGTCAGAGGAAAGGAGCAGGACAACCTGGTTTTTCTCCGCCTCCGGAAGGAGGCCCGTCAGCGTGGTGCCGCTTCCCCTGCGGCTGACAATCAGTCCGTCCGCCTCCATCTGGCGGAGCGCCCGCAGAACCGTCTGGCGGCTGACGCCGTAGCGCTCCTGGATCTGCGTCTGCGTGAAGAATGCCGTTCCCTTCTTTAACAGATCCGGAATCTGTCCGCAGAGCGCGCCATACAACTCCTGATATTTCAGGTTTTTTCTGCAGCTGTCACCTGTATTTTGCATCATTTTTCACTTCTCCTCTGTGAAGGCAGCCCGGGAGACTTTCCCAAAATGGGAAGATTTTCAACACACGCCGCGCTTATCATGAGAAATAATTCCCCTTTTGATCCGCTTTCTATCTTTTGACGAATGACCCTGCGTCTGTCTGACAGACACAGATCGTAAGAAAATACCCCTCTTTGAAGCAAATCTAAAAAAAACACCCGGTCCCGGACGGTTACCTGAAGAATATGTACTTTTATTGCCTCATCATAGCGCAAATATGTATTGTTAAACAAGCTGATTCTTATGAAAATTGACAGATTCATATTGAGAGAACGGGATATGTTTATATAATTGTACATGAAAGGGAGGACGGAGGGTGTTCTTCCAAAAACAACCAATTGTTTCACAGATGGAGGAAAAGTCATGAAAAAGTTACTTGCAATCGCAGTCATCGGAGCAGCTGCAATGGGAATGGCGATGACAGCCAACGCAGCAGACCTGATCAAGGTCGGGTATGCACAGGTCGGACACGAATCGGACTGGCGTACAGCCAACACAAAGAACTATCAGGATACCTTCACAGAGGACAATGGCTATTCTCTGGAGCTGGTTGACTGCGATAATGACCACGCAAAGCAGATCGAGGCAGTCCGCAACTTCATCCAGGAGGGACTGGACTACATCATCATCGCACCGATCCAGTCTGCAGGCTGGGACACCGTCCTTCAGGAAGCACAGGATGCCGGCATTCCGGTGATCATTGCTGACCGTGAGATCGACGCAGACGAGTCTCTGTACACCGCATGGGTCGGAACTGCTCCGCATGATGAGGGCGTGACGGCAGGAAAGTGGCTTGGCGAGCAGCTTGGCGACAAGGAAGCGAACATCCTTCAGATCGAGGGCTCTGTTGGTGCTTCTGCGGCAATCGGAAGAACAGAGGGCTTCCAGGAGGAAGCTGACAAGCATGACAACTGGAAGATCCTGGACAGCCAGTCCGGCGACTTCACACAGGACGGCGGCCAGCAGGTCATGGAGTCCTTCATCAAGAGCTATGAGGGCAAGTTCAATGTAGTTGTCTGCCAGAACGATAACGAAGCATACGGTGCAATGGATGCGATGGATGCGGCCGGCATCACCTACGGTGTAGACGGTGACGTGACACTCATTTCCTATGATGCAACCCACGACGGGCTTCAGTACACGCTGGATGGAAAGTTCAACCTCGATGTCGAGTGCAACCCGATCCAGGCACAGACTGTCTCCGATGTCATCCAGAAGATCCAGAACAAGGAAGACTATGAGAAGAAGACTCTGATCAAGGATGAGGCCTTCAACGCTCCTGGCATCAAGTCCGAGTTTGCAACAGAGATCACCAAGGACATCCTTGACAAGCGCGCATATTGATGAAAGCTTAAGCAGGCAGGGGCTTTGATCCAGCCGGCAGGAGGGGAGAAAACCTGAGAAGGCTTTTCTCCCCTTCTTTTTGAAGGCGGCTGCAGGCAGGACAGCAGGAGGAGTGGAATGGAAGACAATGTAATACTGACGATGAGAGGAATCTGCATGACATTTCCGGGCGTCAAGGCGCTCGACCATGTAGACTTCACGCTGCGAAAAGGGGAGATCATGGCGCTGATGGGTGAAAATGGCGCCGGGAAATCGACCCTGATCAAATGCCTGACAGGCGTCAACAAATTTGAAGCGGGGGAGATTCATCTGGAAGGCATCAAGGGGGCGATTGTCAATAAGGACACGCTGGATGCCCAGAAGAAGGGGATCTCAACCGTGTACCAGGAGGTCAATCTCTGCCCGAATCTGTCGGTCGCGGAGAATCTGTTTATCGGGCGGGAGCCGATGACGAAGTTCCACACAGTCGACCGCCGCGCGATGAACAAGCGGGCGGAGGAGTTGATGAAGAGTCTGAATCTTCCGGTCGATGTGCGCAGGAAGCTGGAGGATTATTCGATCGCGCTTCAGGAAATGGTCGCCATCGCCCGTGCGGTGGATATGGACTCGAAGGTGCTGATCCTGGATGAACCGACCTCCTCGCTCGATGACCAGGAGGTTGAGAAGCTGTTTACGATGATGCGTGCGCTGAAGAAAAAGGGCGTCGGCATCATCTTTGTCACGCATTTCCTGGAACAGGTCTATGAGGTCTGCGATTCTATCACGGTTCTCAGAAATGGACGACTTGTCGGTTCCTACCCGGTGGCGGAGCTGCCGAGGGTTCGTCTTGTTGCGGCGATGCTTGGTAAGGACTTCGATGACCTGGCCGCCATCAAGACGGACAGCACCGAGGACAAGTCGAAGGCCCCGGTTTATCTCGAGGCAAAGGGACTGAGTCATACCGGGACGATCAAGCCGTTTGATCTGACGATTCACAAGGGCGAGGTCATCGGCCTGACAGGACTTCTCGGGTCCGGGCGAAGCGAGATGGCCCGTGTCATCTACGGCGCAGACAGAGCCTCCACCGGAAGCATCAGCATCAATGGGAAGCCTTCAAAGATCAAGGCACCGATCGATTCGATGATGCTCGGCATGGGCATGCTTCCGGACGACCGGAAGGTCGAGGGAATCATCGGGGATCTTTCGGTCCGGGAGAATATCTGTCTTGCGATCCAGGCGAAGGCCGGGATCTTCAAAAAGATTCCGATGCAGAAACAGATTGAGATCGCGGACAAGTACATAAAGCTTCTCGAGATCAAGACGGCAAGCCGTGAGACGCTCGTCAAACAGCTGTCGGGCGGCAACCAGCAGAAGGTCATCCTGGCCCGATGGCTGGCGACAAACTGTGATTTCCTGATTCTGGACGAGCCGACGCGAGGCATCGACATCGGGACGAAGACGGAGATCCAGAAGCTGGTCATTCAGCTCGCGAAGGAAGGGAAGAGTCTGATATTCATTTCCTCGGAGATTGAGGAGATGCTTCGTACCTGCAACCGGATGGTTGTCCTGAGAGACGGGGCGAAGGTCGGAGAGATTGAAGGACGCGACATGAATCAGATGTCGGTCATGGATGCAATCGCAGGAGGTGCGGAGAAATGAGTAAACTGAAAGCACTGACGCACAGAAAACTGTTTCTGCCGATCGTCAGCATGATTCTGGTCATGCTGATCAACGTCATCTATGACACAGCGACTGGCAGCGCACCATTCTCGTTCTTCTACATCACGGTGAAGAACGGTGTTCTCTATGGAAGACTGATCGATGTCCTGAACCGCGGCAGCGAGATCGCGATTCTGGCCATCGGAATGACGATTGTCGTATCAGCGTCGGCCGGAACCGATATTTCCGTCGGCTCGGTCATGGCGCTCTATTCCGCGGTCTGCTGCGTGACGCTTGCAGGCTTCGGGGTCACAAACACCAGCACCTATGCCAGACCGCTGATTGTCGGCATCCTGCTCGGCATTCTGGTCTGTGTCCTGTGCGGCGCGATCAACGGATTCTTTGTCGCCTACCTGAACATTCAGCCCATGGTGGCCACGCTGATCCTCTGGTCGGCCGGCCGGGCGATCGGGCTTCTGCTCTGCAACAGCCAGTATGTCTATATCCGTGTTCCGTCCTTCCGTGTCATAGGCGGCTACATCGGTTTCCTTCCGACACCGATTCTGGTTGTCGCCATCTGCATCACGGTCATGACGCTGTTTCTGAAGTTCACGGCGCTCGGAACCTATGTGCAGTCTGTCGGGATCAACAAGAAGGCGGCGCGGATTGCCGGCTTCAATTCGGCGCGGATCATCTTTCTGGCCTATGTCATCTGCGGTCTGTGCGCGGGGCTTGCGGGGATGGTTGCGACCTCCCGCATCTACTCGGCTGACACGAACAACATCGGTCTGAACATGGAGCTGGATGCCATCCTTTCTGTCGCACTTGGCGGAAACAGTCTGGCCGGCGGCAAGTTCTCACTGGCAGGTTCCCTGATCGGAGCCTACACCATCCAGGCCATCACGACGACCATGTACGCGCTCGGTGTGGACCCGGCGCAGGCACCGGTCTTCAAGGCAGTCGTGGTTCTGATCATCGTTGTCATCCAGGCGCAGCCGGTGAAGGATTTCTTCGCGGCGCGCGCGGCAAGAAAAGCAGTGAAGGAGGCGGCATAACATGAATAAGAAGAGAAGCGTCAACGTGCTGCTTCTGATCACGATCCTGCTGTTCGTCGTGATGTACATGGCAGGTATTGTCATCTACGGAAGCAAAGGCTTTACTCATTTTCAGACATTTCTGAATATCCTGATCAACAACGCAGGTCTGATCTGCGTGACCTGCGGCATGACCTGTGTCATGCTGACCGGCGGGATCGACATCTCCGTCGGTTCCCTGGTCGCGATGGACTGCATGATCATCGCAGTCGGTGTGACCCGCTGGATGTGGCCGGCATGGGCGCTGATTCTGTTTATCCTGGCAGTGGGTGTTTTGTTCGGGCTTGTGCAGGGATTCTGCATCGCGTACCTGGAGATTCAGCCGTTCATCATCACGATGGCCGGTATGTTCTTCGCAAGAGGGATGACGGCCGTTCTGGATGTCCATCAGATCTCTGTCACGGATGAGACGTTCACGAAGCTGTCCAGCCTGAAAATTACTCTTCCGTTCGGCGGATATACAAACCCGAAGGGAATGTACGTGGCTCCATTTATCCGGATTTCCGTGATCATCGCGCTGATTGTTGTTCTGCTGACCGGCTTTATGCTGCGCAAGACACGCTTCGGACGCAGTCTGTATGCGGTCGGCGGAAACCAGGTCAGCGCGACCCTGATGGGGCTGGATGTCAAGAAGACGCAGCTTCGGGCGTACATGCTCTCCAGTGTGTTGACAAGCATCGGCGGCTTCTGCTACGTTCTGAACACGATGTGCGGCACCACAACGCAGGCAGTTGGCATGGAAATGAGCGCCATATCCTCCGCAGTCATCGGCGGGACGCTTCTGACAGGTGGTGTCGGGACGATCATCGGTTCCGTCTTCGGCGTGCTGATCAACGGAACGATCTCATCCCTTGTCAAATTCAATGGACATCTGCTCGCCTCATGGGCGAACATCGTGACAGCCTTTCTGCTGATGCTCTTCATCGTGCTGCAGGCTGTGTTTGCAAAGATCCGTGAGATGCAGAAAAAGTAAGGGAGGCGGAAGAATGGAACGTGCGGTGAACGATCACAAGGAACGGATATGTATCATCGGAGGCGGGCCGGCAGGTGTCGCGGCCGCCATGTATCTCCAGAAGAAGGGATATCACCAGGTCGAGATCTACGAGAAGCTGGATAAGGTCGGCGGCAAGGCCTGGTCGCCCAGGTTCGAGGTGAACGGCGAAAGCCGCGCCTATGAGATGGGCGCGATCATGGGTGCGAAGACCTACTACGCTGTACATGAGCTGGAGCGGTTTGCGGGAATCGATCACGACGGCCCTGAGATGCGCCGGATGTACAGGAATGCGGACGGGCAGGAAATCTTCCCGTTTGACCCTCAGAAGGAATTTTCCCTAGGCAAGCTAGCCGGGCTCCTGCGGATGAAGAGCCAGATGAAGAAGCTCGTGAAGATCATGGACACGAAGTACAAGGGCTATGATCTGTATGGCCATGTCGGCGTGGCGAAGGGGCGGTATTCCGGTCTTTCCAAGGAAGAAAGCCGGGCACTCCACAGGGTCAGCGGTGTGAACCCGAACCTGAAGGACCTGGCGCTTCCTTTTGACGAATTCTGCAGAAAGAACGGGGTCGAGGATGTCCAGAAGATCTGGATTGCACCCTTTACCTCCTTCGGATATGGGTTCTTCGATGAAATCCCGGCTGCCTATGTCATGAAGTATCTCGATACGACGACGGCCATCGAGTTCATCGCAATGCGGCTCTGGACCTGGAAGGACGGGACCCAGAGCATCTACGAGGCGGTTAACAGAAAGCTGGAGAACCCGGTTCACCTGAACACGGAGGTCGTGAAGGTGGAGCGTCCGGATGACGGAAGGGTTTATGTGACGGTGCGCCAGGGTGGAACTGAACGGACGGAGACCTTTGACAAGCTGATCATCACGACCCCGCTCGATCGTTTCCTGACCTATGCGGACGCGGACGAGGACGAGCACAGACTGTTTACAAAGATCCGGCATGAGGAGTATGTCGACTTCCTCGCGACGTTCAGGCCAAATGACGGCCCGACGATTTCCGGCTATATTTTCGACAACATGACGCCTGAACGGAGAGGCCATGCGATGGTATACTATCATCGGTGGAAGGATCTGACCGACAACTGCCCGTGCTCGGTGTATGCGCTTCGGAATCATGCCGGAGACGAGGATGTGCCGTATGACGAGACGATCCGGAAGATGACGGACGATATGGCGATCTGCGGGTTCCCTGTGCAGAAACGGCTGCTTGAGCAGGAGACCTACTACTGCCCGCATGTAACGCCTGAGGATTACGCAGCCGGCTGGTATGACAGGCTGGACGCGCTGCAGGGCAGACGCGGGACGTACTATGCGGGGGAGATTCTCTCCTTCGGCGATATGGAGGATACTTGCGCATCCTCACGCGACATCGTCGGCAGATTCTTCTGACTGAATGCCGGATGCCCTTGGCTTTGCGGTGCTGTGAGGCGGTGGGACGGCACCGCCGGTGGGATTTCTGACTGAATGCCGGATGCCCCTGGCTTTGCAGTGCTGTGAGGCGGTGGGACGGCGCCGCCGGGGGAGGTCCTGACTGGAAAAAAGGCCTCGAGCTTTGTGGAAGGGCATATGAGCGTCTGAGTGAGATGTGTGGAAAAGGAGTGTACAGATATGATCAGCGATGATCCGAAGAACAAAGAGCGGATGGCGGCATGGAAGGTCGGCGATCCGATGATCAACGAGCATGATTTCTGGCCGGACGAGGATGGGAAGCCAGTCGACAAGGAGAAGGAGAAGATGATCCTGAAGCTTGCGACCATCATCACCGACCGCTATGCCAAAAAATTCACCCATACGTTGAATACAAAGGATCCGGAGTATTGGATGCTGGACAGAATCCTGACAAAGGAGGAAGCCAGTTTCCTTCTGTCCTTTAAAAAGACCCGGGTTCCGTATTCGGTCGATCAGCTCGCGAAGATGAACCACATGACGAACGGGGCGGCGAAGGAGATGTGCATTCACCTCTGCGTCTATGGCTTTCTGGAGTCCGTCCGCCGCAAGGAGGAGCCCCATGAGAAGATGTACGATCTGCCGATCTTTGTGCCGGGCATCGCGGAGTTCATGATGATGAACGAACAGCTGACGACGGAGCACCCGGAGCTGGCGACGTTCTTCAATCTGATGACCCAGCTGCCGCTCGGCGGAATCACCCAGATGGTGCCGCCAGGAGGTGCCGGGATCGGGATGCATGTCATCCCGGTGGAGGAGGCTATCCAGGCGGACAATCAGTCTGTGTCCGTCGAGTTCATTTCTCACTGGTTGAAAAAGTATGATAAGCTTTCCGTCGGCATCTGCACCTGCAGAAAGCAGCAGCGGATGCGCGGCGAGGGCAGCGGAGAGATCGAGGGCGAGTACTGCATCGGCCTCGGCGACCTGGCGGAGTACTGCGTCGACCGTCACATGGGGCGGTACATCACGTACGACGAGGCGATGGAGATCGTACAGCGGGCGGAACGCAAGGGCTATGTCCACCAGATCACGAACATCGATGGCTCTGACAAGATTGTTGGTTTGTGCAACTGCGCCCCGGGCGTCTGCAACGCGATCCGGACCTCGCAGCTGTACAACACCCCGAACATGTCCGCATCCGCATACCGCGCGCATGTCGACAAGACTAAATGCGTCGCCTGCGGCAAATGCGTGGAGGTCTGTCCGGTCGGCGCCGCAAAGCTTGGTCAGAAGCTCTGCACAAAGCACGGGGAGGTTACCTATCCGGTGACGGAGCTCCCGGATGCAAAGAGCTGGGGACCGGAGCACTGGAACTATAACTACCGGGAGACCTCGAAGATCAACTGCTATGATACAGGAACGTCACCCTGCAAGACAGCCTGTCCGGTGCATCTTTCCGTTCAGGGCTACATCAAAATGGCCGCAGAGGGGCGATATCTGGATGCGCTGAAGCTGATCAAGCAGGACAATCCGTTCCCGGCGGTGTGCGGGTCTGTCTGCAACAGACGCTGCGAGGACCGCTGCACGAGAGGCACCATCGACCAGCCGCTGGCGATCGATGAGATCAAGAAGTTCCTGGCAGCACAGGAGCTGAAGGCGGAGAGCCGCTATGTCCCGCTGTGCGAAAACGGCGAGGGCAAGTTCTTCCCGCAGAAGGTCGCCGTGATCGGGGCAGGTCCCGCCGGGATGTCGGCTGCTTACTTCCTCAGAAGGGAAGGCTATCCGGTCACTGTCTTTGAGAAGGAGAAGGCGCCGGGCGGTATGCTGACCTATGGCATCCCGAGCTTCCGTCTGGAGAAGGATGTGCTGGATGCGGAGATTGATGTTCTGCGTCAGATGGGCGTGGAGTTTGAGTGCGGTGTGGAAGTCGGAAAGGATACGACGATCCAGAAACTCCGGGAGGAGGGCTACAAGGCATTCTTCCTCGCCATCGGGATGCAGGGCGGCAGAAAAACCGGTGTGCCGGGTGAGGACGCGGAAGGCGTCGAGACCGGCGTTGATTTCCTCAGAAGAATCAACCACGACCATTCCATCCGCCTGTCGGGGCGCACGGTGGTCATCGGCGGCGGCAATGTCGCGGTCGATGTCGCACGCACGGCTGTCCGCGCCGGCTCTGACAAGGTGACGATGCTCTGCCTCGAGGCGCCGGATGAGATGCGGGCGTCCAGGGAGGAAGTCGAGGAGGCCAGATCTGAAGGCATCGATGTGAAGAACAGCTGGGGCCCGAAGGAGATCCTGACGAAGGACGGGAAGGTCTGCGGCATCACGTTCAAAAAGTGCACAGCTGTCTTTGACAGCCAGAGGCATTTCAATCCGTCCTATGACGAGAATGAGACCATCACGCTTGAGTGCGAGAACGTGCTGCTCTCAATCGGACAGTCGGTGATCTGGGGGGATCTGCTGAAGGGCACCAGCGTTGAGCTGAACGGAAATGGAACCGCAAAGGCGGACAGGGTGACGCTTCAGACGGCGGAGCCGGATATCTTTGTGGGCGGCGACGTGTACCACGGTGCGCGGTTTGCGATCGACGCGATCGCGGACGGCCGCGAGGGGATGGTATCCATCAACCGGTTTGTCCACCCGGGACAGTCGCTCACCATCAACCGCGACCTGCGGACGTTCATCGAGCTTGACCGGGATGATATCGAGGTGGAAGGCTTCGACAATGCAAAGCGCCAGATTCCGGGGCACAAGGCCGGTATCGCGACGCAGACTTTCGAGGATCTGAGAATCCCGCTGACAGAAGAGCAGGTGAAGACCGAGGCCGCCAGATGTCTGGGCTGCGGGGCAACGACGGTCGACGACAACCGCTGCATCGGCTGCGGCCTGTGCACGACGAAGTGCAACTTCGACGCGATTCATCTGACGAGGGATGTGCCGGAAGCCTCCGACATGTACAAGGCCGAGCAGAAGTTCGGACAGATTGGAAAGTATGCCATTTCGAGAGGCGTGAAGATCGTCCGCTCGAAGCTTGGAAAAGATTAAAAGGATTAAATAACAGAAAGACGCCCGTTCTGCCTTCCGGCAGGGCGGGCGTCTTAGTATTATTGAAGATGGCTTCTGAGGATAGCTGCTTCTGAGGACAGTTTCTGAAGATACGCTGGCCCGTCAGACTCAGCTGCGGAGCTGAAGCTGCGCCTTCAGCCAGCCTGTCCACTGGTCAAAGCCTTCGCCGGTCTTCGCAGAGAGAAAGAAGACCTTTGCGTCCGGGTTCAAAGCGTGGATCCGTGCTGTCACGGCCTCATCGTCAAAAGCGAAGAACTTCTTTGTGTCGATTTTATTGATCAGGACAACCTGACAGACCTGGAACATCAGCGGATACTTGAGGGGCTTGTCATCGCCCTCGGGAACGGAGAGAATCTCAACGTTGACGCTGGCGCCGGTGTCATTCTCTGCCGGGCAGACGAGATTCCCGACATTCTCCAGAAAAATCAGATCGAAATCCTTCGATGAAAATTCGGAAAGTGCCTGCCTGGTCATGGCGGCATCCATGGCGCATTCGCCGCCGGTGTGGACCTGGATGGCAGGAATGTCTTCACGCTCCATCTTCTCGGCATCGATGGCATAGTCGATATCCGCTTCCATGACGCCGATCCGATACTGCCTTTTCAGCTCACGGATGGTGCGGAGCAGGACGGATGTCTTTCCGGCACCCGGGGATGCCATGATATTGACCAGAAAGGTCTGATCGGCCTGATTCTGCCGGCGGATTTCGTCCGCAATTCTGTTGTTTTCATCGAAGATGCCCGTATGGACATCAATTACACGAACCTTGCTCATGACTGTCTTGTCCCTTCTTTCTGTTTCTGTATCTGACCGGACAGCCAGCTGCAGAAGGCCTCAAAGCCTTCTCCGGCCGCAGCGCTGACAGGGAAGACCGGAACGGATGGCTTCCTGAGATGGATGTTTGCCTTCACCTGATCCAGGCTGAAGTCGAAGCACTCCATCGCATCGATCTTGTTGATCAGAACCGCGTCTGCCTTCTCAAACATCAGCGGATATTTCAGCGGCTTGTCGTCTCCCTCCGGAACGGACAGGATGACAACGTTGAGATCCGCGCCGGTATCGAACTCTGCCGGGCAGACTAGGTTGCCGACGTTCTCGAGAAAAACAAGATCGAGCTTCTCCGACCCGATCGCGGAAAGACCCTGGCGCGACATGTCCGCGTCAAGATGGCACATGCCGCCTGTATGGATCTGGATCGCGTCAACGCCGGACGCGGCAATCGTCCTCGCATCGACATCACTGTCGATGTCCGCCTCCATGACCCCGATCCGGAAACGATCCTTCATCCTTGCGATGATCTGCTTCAGGCTTGAAGTCTTCCCGGAACCGGGGGAGGACATGAGATTCACGTAGTAGGTTCCCTGCTGTTTCATTTCTTCGCGGAGCCTGTCCGCGTCCTTGTCATTGTCAGCGAGAAGACTCTCCTTCGCCTCGATGATCTTTACTTTATCCATCTGTGAAACTCCTTCGATTCGTTCTCTGAATGATCTGCCTGCTTCCGGGATTCTGAACCGGACTCAGCTGTCCGCCTCGATCTGCTTGATGATGTATTCGTTCCCCTGGACAAGGACGGTGTCCCAGCTTCCGCAGTGCGGGCACTGCCGGCCGCTCTGGACGGTGCTGTAGCGCTGCCCGCAGCTTTTGCACAGCGTGACGGCAGGAATCTGCTCATAGAGGAGGCGGCTGCCCTTCAGAAGGCTGCTTTTGTCGGAGACCCAGCCCCAGAGATCGGACATGTAGTCGAAGATGACGCCGGTCACCTCCCCGATCTGGAGCGTGACGCTCCCGATATGGCAGATGTCATTCTGCGCCGCAATTTTTTCAACCTCGTCCGCCACGTGGTAGACGATTCCCATTTCATGCATATCCGGATTCTCCTGCCTGCCGGGACTTTTACCCGAGATGTTTTGCTGCACGAAGACCTGCCGTGCAGACACGCTGATATATTACCACACAGAAAGAATGCAGGGCAAATGCTGCAGCCTGTTTGTTCAGCGTTTGTTTAAATCCACTCTTCCTTGACCTGTACAGTTGTGCTATGATATCCGGGATTATGCAGTGAAGGAGGTTTGCGCCATGAGTAAGATGGGAAAGAAAAACAAGGACAGCAGGGAAGCGGAGGCGAAGAAGGTCAAGCAGCAGCTTGCAGCCCTGAAGAGACGCCAGGCGGCGAAGAAGAGCAAGTGATGACAAGGCGCAGGAGGCAGGATTGCTCCTGTGCCTTTCCTTTCCCGGAGAGCGGAGAATCACGGCAGTCAGCTCTGTCAGAATGACTCTGCCTGGCAGAAGCAATCAAGGCAGGCTGCGTGCGCGGCGCAGGCGAAATCCGGAATGACGGGAGAGTTGGGATGGACACGCCGGAGGATGGAAGACAGGAATCATAGCGGATGAATATACTGAATCTTGAACATATCACGAAAAACTACGGGACGCATCAGCTGTTCACGGACTTGTCCCTGGGCGTCAGCAGCGGTGACCGGATCGGCCTGATCGGCGTCAATGGGACAGGAAAGTCCACTTTGCTGAAGATCGCGGCAGGCATTCTGGAGCCGGATGAGGGAACCGTGGTCAAGGGCAGGGATGTCAGTATCTCCTATCTGGCACAGACGCCTGACTTCGGAACAGATCGGTCTCCCTACGAAGCGGTGATGCATGGCAGGCGTCCGGGGACAGAAGAGGAAGCTCAGGCGCGCGCCATGCTGAACCGGCTCGGAATCACGGACCACACGGCAGAACTGTCCAGTCTTTCAGGCGGGCAGCGGAAGCGGATCGCACTGGCGCAGACGCTTCTGTCGCCCGCTGAGGTGCTGATTCTGGACGAGCCGACCAACCACCTCGACCAGGAGATGATCCTCTTCCTGGAGGATGCCATCCGGCGCTTCAAGGGCGAGCTGCTGCTGGTTACACACGACCGGTACTTTCTGGACCGTGTGACAAACCGGATTGCGGAGCTGGACCGGGGCAGGCTGTATATCGTGGACGGCGGCTACGAAATCTGGCTTGAGCGCAAGCAGGAGCGGGATCAGGCAGAAGTCCGGGCGGAGGATAAACGGCAGAACCTGCTGCGGACGGAGCTGGCCTGGATCCGGCGGGGGGCACAGGCACGCTCCACCAAGCAGCAGGCGCGGATTGATCGTTTTGAGGATCTTCGCGAGGCATCCAGGGAAGCGCGGGCACGGATGGAGAAGAGTACGCTGACGGTCAGCTCCATATCCACACGCCTTGGGAAGAAGACGGTCGAGCTGGAGGATATCTCGAAAGCCTACGGGGACCGGGTACTGTTTTCCCATTTCACCTACCGGTTTCTGCGGGATGACCGGGTCGGCTTCATCGGGAGAAATGGATGCGGAAAGTCGACCATCATGAATGTGATTGCGGGGCTCATTCAGCCGGATACCGGTACGGTGACGGTCGGGGAGACGGTGAAGATCGGCTATTTCCGTCAGGAGTCCGTGGAAATGGATCCGGAGGAGACGGTTCTGGGCTGTGTGAAGGCGGTCGGAGAATACGTCCGGACGACGGACGGGCTGATCACAGCCTCCCAGATGTGTGAGAAGTTCCTGTTTGACAAGAAGATGCAGTGGGCGAAGATCGGAAATCTCTCCGGCGGGGAACGGCGGCGGCTCCAGCTGCTTCTGGTTCTGATGAGCCAGCCCAATGTGCTGCTGCTCGATGAGCCGACGAACGATCTCGACATCGAGACGCTGGAGATTTTCGAGGATTACCTCGACCGTTTCCTTGGCATCATCATCGTGGTCTCGCATGACCGGTATTTCCTCGACCGGGTTGTGAACCGGATCTTTGCGTTCGAGGATGGAAAGCTTGTCCAGTATGAGGGCGGGTTTACGGATTACTATGACAAGCGGCAGGCGCGGAGCGGGGATGGCGGACAGGAAACAGGACGGAAGCCGACTCCGACAGGCGCAGTGCAGGAGCTGACCGGGGCACAGGCCTATGCGCAGCAGAAGGCACAGAGCCGCCAGAATCAGAAGCGCCGGATGACCTACAGGGAGCAGCAGGAATACGACCATATCGATGAGGAGATCGCTGCTCTTGAGGAGAAGCTTGAGGAGCTGGACCGGCAGATTGGGGAGTGTGCCACGCAGTACACAAAGCTGGAGGAGCTGACGGCAGAGCGGCAGAAGACAGCGGAGGAGCTGTCAGCGAAGGAGGACCGCTGGCTGGAGCTCCAGGAGCTTGCAGAGGAGATCGCGGAAGCTTCCGGAAAGGAATGACCGGGAGAATATGTGCCGCCGGGCGAAGGCGGAGGAGTGAGAATCTTATGGAAAATCTGATCTTCAGTATCAATGCAACGCTGCCGATCTTTCTGCTGATGGTTCTGGGATACGTGCTGTCCCTCCTGAAGCTGGTCAGCAGGGATTTCGCAAAGCAGCTGAATTCATTTGTCTTCAAAATTGCGCTGCCCTTTGAACTATTTGTGGATATGGCGGGGCAGGACTTTGCCTCCGCGTGGAACGGGAAATTTGTCCTGTTCTGTCTGGCTGCCACCTTTCTTTCGATCTGCCTGGCTGCCCTCATTTCGCGGATTGTTCTGCGGAATGACCGGGCGGAGCGGGGCGAGTTTATACAGGTGGCCTACCGCTCCAGCGCGGCGATTCTCGGGGTGGCATTCATCCAGAACATCTACGGGGAAGGCCATACGGCGATGGCGGCGCTGATGATGATCGGATCGGTTCCGCTGTACAACATCTTTGCGGTGATTGTGCTGATGACCACCGCTCAGAACGCGCAGCCGCAGAGCGCAGACAGGCAGTCCCTTGTGAGAAAGACAGTGCTGGGGATCGTCACAAACCCGATCCTGCTTGGTATCTTCATCGGGTTCGCCTGGTCACTTCTCAGACTGCCGCTCCCGGGAATTCCGAAAAAGGTCATCTCGGATGTCGGGAAAATGGCGACACCGCTGGGGCTGATTGCGATGGGAGCGATGTTCGACCCAGCGGCAGCCAGAAAGAAGGCGGGGCCGGCGATCGCGGCCTCCCTGATGAAGCTTCTGGTGCTGGAGGCAGTCTTTCTGCCTGCTGCCGTTGCCTTCGGGTTCCGGGGACAGCAGCTTGTGGCTTTGACGGTAATGCTCGGGTCTGCCTCGACGGTTGCCTGCTACGTGATGGCGACGAGTATGGGACATGAGGGAACCCTGACATCCAGTACAGTTATGATGACAACAGCGGGCTGTTCGTTCTCGCTGGCACTGTGGCTGTATATTTTGAAGAGTCTGGCACTGATCTGAGACAAGACAAAACCGCACTGGATGCAGCGCAGAGGAACAGGTAAAGTATATACATGTGCGAACACTTATGCTGGATAGAAAAAATTTCGGAATATCCTGCAATTACATAATGTTTTGTTGACAAACAGAGTAAGTGTGAGTAATATTGTTTTTGACGAGGGCGCCGGACAGATAAGAGTCAGGCGCCTTTCTGCATAAATATGCAGAAATTGCGGTGCCGGATAACAGGGGGTCAGCCCGCAGCTCTCTTGTTGCCCTGACTGGTTTTGGAAGAGGAGGTTTCGCAATGAAAAAAGCAGTAGCTTGTGCAGCGGCAGTTCTGATGAGTGCAGTGATGTGCGTGCCCGCAATGGCAGGTGAAACGGAGGCAGCTGCTCCTTCCGGGAAAAAGTATGTCATTGCTACCGATACGGTTTTCAAGCCGTTTGAGTACACGGATGACAAGGGAGATTTTGTCGGGATTGATGTGGACATTCTCGCGGCGATTGCAAAAGATCAGGGCTTTGATTATGAGTTGAAGAGCCTTGGCTGGGATTCCGCGATCGCGGCCTGCCAGGCCGGGCAGGCGGACGGTATGATCGCCGGCGCATCCATCACAGATGAGAGAAAGAAGAGTGGATGGATGTTCTCTGACGGATACTTTAACGCCACGCAGTCTCTGACAGTGAAGGAAGACTCTGATCTTGCAGGCTTTGACGATCTGAAGGGAAAGACGGTCGGTGTCAAGACGGGCACTCAGGGGGCGTCCTATGCGGAAAGCCTGAAGGAACAGTATGGCTTCTCCATTACCTATTTTGAGGATTCGCCGACCATGTATCAGGCTGTCCTTGGCGGACAGGTGGTCGGCTGCTTTGAGGATACGCCGATTATGCTGACCTCCATCAAGGAAGGAAAGCTTGCGCTGAAGGTCCTCGACAATACGCAGAATGAAGGCTCTCCTTATGGGTTTGCGGTCTTCAACAAGGATGAGCAGGCGCTTGTTGATCTGTTCAACGCCGGGCTGAAGGACATCAAGGCTGACGGTACATATGCAGAGATCATCACGAAGTATCTCGGCGCGGATGCGGTTCCTTCTGAGACAGAGGCAGATACAGAGGTTTCAACGGAAGCAGAGTGATGCAGCAGGAGCATCCCGAAGCAACCTGACATGTGAATCGGGCTGCCGGCTTAGAAGACCGGCGGCCTTTTCAGAGGGAACCGGACATCCATACAGCCGTCCGCACATCTGCATGCAGATCTGTGCACTGGTGTGGCGGATGACACCGCATGACCCGACAAAAAAGGGGCTGCCTGACTGGTGTCTGTGCTGATAAGACAGGAAGGATACGACTGATGGCTTATATACTCAGTAACTATGGCAGTCTTCTGCTGAGGGCGATGGGACAGACGCTGCTTCTGGCATTGTCCGGCCTGTTTTTTGCATCGATCATCGGCCTGATTTTCGGTCTGCTCGCAGTGGTACACAACAAGGCCTGTAATGTGATCGAGACAGTGTTCGTGGATGTCATCCGTGGCGTTCCGATGATTGTTCTTGCTTATTTCGTCTACTTTGGCATTCCTTATTTCCTGAACAATATGATGGGACAGAATGTGACGCTCAGCGCGTTGACGGCAGGCACGATCTGCCTGTCGCTGAACTGCGGCGCTTACATGGCGGAGATTATCCGCGCGGGCATCCAGTCGGTGGACCCGGGGCAGATGGAGGCAGCCCGCTCGCTGGGGCTGCCTTATGGAAAGGCGATGCGCAAGGTTGTGATGCCACAGGCGATCCGGACAATGATCCCGACGATCATCAACCAGTTCATCATCACACTGAAGGATACGTCGATCCTTTCCGTGATCGGTTTCCCAGAGCTGGTCAATTCGGCAAAGAATGTTGTTGCCAATACGTTCAGGTCTTTCCAGACATGGTTTATCGTCGCGGTGATGTACCTGATTATCATCCTTGCCCTGTCGAAGGCGGCAAAGGTCATCGAGAGGAGGCTTAACCGTGGCAGAAAAGCAGTCTGAGGGAAATGTCAAGATTCATGTTTCCCATTTGAGCAAGTCCTTCGGGAAGCTGGAGGTGCTGAAGGACATTTCAGTCGATGTTCACGAGGGGGAGGTCGTTGTCGTGATCGGTCCGTCGGGATCCGGCAAGTCGACATTTCTCAGATGTCTGAACCGGCTGGAGACGGCTACTGGCGGAGAGATTACAGTGGATGGAGAGAATATCCTGGACAGACGGACCGATATCAATCATGTCCGCCAGAATATCGGGATGGTGTTCCAGCATTTCAATCTCTTTCCGCACATGGACGTTCTGAAGAACCTGATGATGGCACCGCTGGAGCTGAAAAAGGACGACAAGGAGCGGATGGAACAGACCGCCATGCAGATGCTGAAAAAAGTCGGCATGGACGAGAAGGCACACGCCTACCCGGATCAGCTCTCCGGCGGACAGCAGCAGCGAGTTGCGATTGCACGGGCTCTCTGCATGCACCCGGACATCATGCTCTTTGATGAGCCGACGTCCGCGCTTGACCCGGAGATGGTCGGGGAGGTGCTCGAGGTCATGAAGGAGCTCGCCTCCGAGGGTATGACAATGGTGGTGGTCACCCATGAAATGGGCTTTGCAAGAGAGGTCGGCGACCGGCTGCTGTTCATGGACGGCGGCTATATTGTCGAGCAGGGAGACCCGCGCGAAGTGCTGTCCAACCCGCAGGAGAAGCGGACGAAGGATTTCCTGAGCAAGGTTCTGTGAAGCTGGCAATATGACCGGGAAACGGTATCAAAGGCACAAATATTGACAATTCCTTAATAATATTGTAACATATCGAATGAATTCGATTAAGGAGGGTCAGTATGAAAATGCTTCATTACAGGTGCCGCCGTGTCAGAACGCTGACTGCCGCAGTCCTGATGACAATGACGCTGGCCGGTCTGCCGGAATGGCCCGCTCTCAATCAGACGCAGGTCACCTTTGCGGCAGCGGCTGAGAATCAAAAAACCTCGAAGAAGACTTCACGGAAAAAGACGACGAAAAAGAAGTCGGCAAAAAAGAAAACAAAGATCTCAAAAAGCAACAAAAAGAAAAATACCAGAAAAAGTACGAAAGCAAAAAGCTCAAAAAAGAGTTCCAAGAAGAAATCTGTCTCGAAAAAGAAGGCTGCATCAACGAAGAAGGCAGCAGCAAAGAAGACAGCCGCTGCCCGGCAGGGATTTGTGAAGATCGGATCCGGATGGTACTACTACGGCGAAGATCACAGAATGATGACCGGCTGGATTCATGTCGGCGGACGGAAGTATTATGGAAGAACGTCAGGGAGCCGGAAGGGCAGTCTTCTGACCGGCTGGCAGACGATTGGCGGGAAAGAGTACTACTTCTCTGAGACGGGCGGAGCAGGAGCAATTGGACGGGCGTATGCCGGATGCACGAAGAAGGTCAATGGCATATCCTGTGTCTTCAACCAGGAGGGCGTTTTCACCGGGTGCAGGTATGCCGGCGGGACCGGCAGCTTTGTGAGCCGCATCGGGGAGATGGCCAGGCACAACCAGAGAAAGAATAATATTCTGGCAACGGTCACTGTTGCCCAGGCGATCCTGGAGACAGGCTATGGTTCCGTGAAGCCACACAACAATCTCTTTGGCATCTACGGAGGACGTTACAGCAGTGAAGCGGAGAGCCTGGAAGGATACAATGCCTACATCCGGAGGTATTTCCCGAGTCTGATCGGATGCCGGAACTATTACACATATGCCAGCCGGATCGGGAACGGCGGATATGCGCAGGCAGGCGGATATACATCTGCACTGCTGCAGATCATCAGTCAGAATGGCCTGACAAAATATGCAAAGTAATGGAAAACTGGAAAGGCTGCCGGATGTGTCCTCCCGGCGGCAGAAAGCGGCATCCCGCGTCGGGCGGGATGCCGCTTTTTTGGGAAGCGATGAGCCGGGAACCATGATGCAAGCCTGGTTGTATATCATGACACCCGGGCAGAACATTGAAAGAGACGCTGCGCTGGCATCGGACAAAATCAGGCGTCTGAGCGGGCAAACTGATTCTTCATCAGATTGCTCGTCTCATCGAGTACCTGCATGAGCGTGTCCGAAGCAGCTTTGCTGGCGAGCTCTGCGACAGCCGCATTCGCTTTCTCCTGGACGCTCCGGATCATTTCCGGATCGCCGAGAACACGCAGCTCGTCGTCGGTTGTATTGATGATCCGGTTTGCCTTTGACTGAACAAGGAGCTGGTATCGCTCGATATGATTCTGGTTTTTCCTGAAACCGGCATCTGAGAGTGCGGCGATCAGGCGGGAGGTCCAGTAGAAATTGTCGGTGGAGACCTTGCCGGTCGTGTTTGACAGATAATCCGGGAAGCGGTCCACCTGCGGATACAGCGGGATCATCGCGTTGAAGGCATTGGATGCAAATGCCACCCACTCGATGGCACGGCTGCCCTCCGGCATATAGGGGCGAATCTGGATAAAACCGAGAAAATCATTCCGGTTGATGCCGATCGAACGGTAGGCGCCGGCAAGCGACTTATCCCCATAGCTCTTGTACGGATCGTAGGGAGTTCCCTGAAAATGGGAGCTCAGTACATACTTCACATCCTCCGGGGTGATCTTTTTCTCCGGGACCAGGCACCACGGGAGATCATCTGACTCGGGTTTGTAATCAGCATCCGGACCGTCCCAGACGAAGTCGGTCGGATTGAAGTAGCGCAGCATGAACCAGGCACGGGGCGTGTTGTAGACATGGTCGGCATCATCGTGGCTGCCAAAGGCCGCGCGCGGGTCGAATTCGGAGAGAGCCTGGTCTGATTCATCGTCCTCACTGTCCGTGTCTGAATCGTCATCAAATCCACGGCGGAAGTCAATCACATCGCCGGCAGTATTGTCCGGATCCTCGTCGTCCTCCTCAAGCTCCAGCTCGTCATTGAAATACTGGGTGAGGTCGAGGTGGTACCGTTCCACGAATTCCAGAAGATCACTGGAGCACATAAAGTCCGCCTGCTCTCCGAGTGCATCCTCGAAATCAAACTCGTCAATCCCCTGCTGGTTCGGCATGACGACGTAGCTGTCGTCCGGCACACGCCTTGCCATCCAGTGGTGGCCGCCGATGGTTTCGAGCCACCAGATCTCATCTTTATCTGAAAATGCAATTCCGTTCATCTCATAGGTGCCGTACTTTTCAAGCAGAGCACCGAGACGCTGGACGCCTTCGCGGGCAGAGTTGATATAAGGAAGTGTCAGAATGACGAGGTCCTCCTCGCCGATTCCGCCTGGTACTTCCGGATGCGTATCGTCCGCTGGCTGATATTCCACAAGCGGGTCTGCACCGAGCACGCGCGGATTGGATGTGATGGTTTCGGTGGCCGTCATGCCGACTTCCTTTTCGTTGACACCGCAGGCTCCCCAGAGCCCCTTGCCCTTGACGGCGTTCGGCATGATCGTACACCGGTACGCCTTGTACGGAAGAGAGACCTTTACGTGTGAGAGAACGGAGGTGTATTCCGTATCGCCCTCTCTGGCGGGCAGAATGACCATCTTCTTCGGGGTAAAATGGCCCGCACCGGAGTCGTCATTGCGCGCAATCATGGTACTTCCGTCATATGATGCATCTTTTCCTACAAGTATGGTTGTACAGGACATGAAGAATACCTCCTGAATGCTGCCTGGCAGCGCCTTCGCTGCCAGGGTTGGTGAATGGTACAGCCGGAAACCTTCCAGCGATGTCCTTATTCTAACACACAAAGACAAAACAATGCGGTATATATGTCAATTCTGTGAAACATTTACGTTGACTGTGATTTTGAAGAACTCTATAATGAAGCGTATTGACAACTTTTTACAAAGGAGAAAGGTCTGAACATGTTCAAGTACATTGTCAAGCGAATTCTTCTTGCCATTGCAACGATCTTCATCGTATGTCTGATTACATTCTTCACGATGAATGCGATCCCGGGAGGACCGTTCAGCGGCGAGAAAGCCAAGTCTCCGGAGGTTCAGGCGGCGCTCGAGAAGCGTTTTAATCTGGATAAGCCGGTCGGAGAGCAGTTTCTTCTTTACATGAAGAATATCGCGCACGGTGATTTCGGCGTATCGGCGAAGACCGGTCGTGAGATCTCTGCAACCATCAATTCCAAGTTCAAGGTTTCTGCAAAGATGGGAATCCTGGCGGTCCTTCTGGCTGTCGTGGAGGGTGTCTTCTTCGGAAGCATTGCGGCCCTGCAGCGGAACAAGTGGCCGGACCGGGTGATTATATTTGTATCAACCCTGTTTACGTCACTTCCCAGCTTTGTGCTCGGCTCTTTCCTGCTGGTTATCTTCTCCGTGAAGCTTGGCTGGGTGCAGGCATGGAGTCCGCAGCATCAGAGCCTGATTCTGCCGGTGCTGTCGCTGGCGGCATATCCGGCTGCCTATATCACAAGACTGACAAAGACCTCGATGCTGGATGTCCTCGGACAGGACTATGTCCGGACAGCAAGAGCAAAAGGTGTGCGCGAGGGAAAGGTTTTGTTTGTACACACTCTCCGCAATGCTCTGATTCCGGTCGTAACCTATGTCGGACCGATGATCGCGTCTGTTCTGACAGGGTCCCTGGTTGTAGAGCAGATCTTCACGGTCGGTGGTCTGGGCAATGAATTTGTCCAGAGCATCACGAACCGCGATTATCCGATGATCATGGGCGTGACGATCTTCCTGGCGGTCTTCATGGTCACGATGAATCTGATCACGGATATCGTCTATAAGCTGATCGATCCACGCATTACACTTGAGTAAAGGAGGAAAATCATGGGTATCAGTACCGAACCATACAGCCCGGACAAGACACCGAAGAAGCATCCTCTTTCGCTCCAGCTCGATGTGTCAAAGTTCGAAAAAGCAACGGATGAGGAGAAGAAGCAGGCCGATGTCATGAGTGAGTCGACCTCATTCTTCCGTGACGGCATGAGGCGGCTGATGAAGAACCCGCTCGCCGTTTTCAGCATCATTGTTCTGATCGCCATCATTGCAACGATCCTGATCGCACCGCGTGTCGTGCCCTACAGCTATTCTGAGATCATCACGGTCAACGGCAGAAGAGACAAGAGCGCAACCAATCTTGCTCCATTTACCTATTCAAAGATGGAACAGCAGTACATGGCACAGGGCGGAAAGGTATTCCCGCACATCATGGGAACGGATGAGCTTGGGCGAGATTACTTCATTCGTGTCATCTATGGCACCAGAATCTCCCTGACCGTCGGTGTGTTCGCTGCTCTGATCGTCCTGATCATTGGAATCCTGTACGGCTCCATTTCTGGATATTTTGGCGGAAAGGTCGACCTGATCATGATGCGGATTGTCGATGTGATCTATTCGCTTCCGGATCTTCTGATGATCATCCTGCTGTCTGTCGTTTTGAATGAGATCATCAAGCCGACCGGGAACGGCCTGCTTGCCCGCCTGGGAACCAATATGATATCTCTGTTCATTGTGTTTGGACTTCTGTACTGGGTCGGGATGGCAAGACTGGTCAGAGGACAGATCCTGACGATCAAGCAGAACGACTATGTGCTTGCAGCAAGGGTTTCCGGCGCGAAGAGCAGCCATATCATCCGCAAACATATCCTGCCGAACTGTATCAGCGTCATCATCATCTCCGCTGCCCTGCAGATTCCGTCCGCAATCTTCACCGAGTCCTTCCTGAGCTTCATCGGACTGGGCGTGAAGGCGCCGATGCCGTCTCTGGGATCCCTTGCTTCTGCGGCAAGGTCCGGCATCACGACATATACCTATAAACTGATATTCCCGTCAATCATGATCGCGCTCATCACGCTTGCCTTTAATCTGCTTGGAGATGGTCTGCGCGATGCGTTTGATCCGAAGCTGCGGAGGTAAGGAAGATGGCTGAAAATATTCTGTCCGTACAGGATCTGCACACTTCCTTTACGACCGATCATGGCGAAGTGATGGCAGTCAACGGTGTAACATTCAATCTGGAAGAAGGCAAGACGCTTGGAATCGTCGGTGAGTCCGGCTCCGGTAAGTCCGTCACAGCCTATTCCATCATGCAGATTCTTGAGAAGAATGGCTCGATCAAATCTGGAAAGGTTCTATTCCGGGGCGAAGACATTACGAAGTGGCCGGAGTCGAAGATGAGGGACTTCCGCGGAAAGAAGTGTTCGATTATCTTCCAGGACCCGATGACTTCCCTGAACCCGGTCTTCACGATCGGCTGGCAGCTGGAGGAGGCGATCAAGCTTCATACTGACCGGAAGGGGAAGGCTGCCGAGGAACGCGCAATCGAGATGCTGAAGCTTGTCGGAGTCAATGAGCCGGAGAAGCGAATTCACCAATATCCGTTCGAGTTCTCGGGCGGCATGCGCCAGAGAGTTATGATCGCCATGGCACTTGCCTGTGAGCCGGACATCCTGATCGCGGATGAGCCGACGACAGCGCTGGATGTCACCATCCAGGCGCAGATCCTGGAACTGATGAAGGATCTTCAGAAGAAGATGGGGATGGCTATCATCATTGTCACCCATGATCTTGGTGTCATTGCGCAGATGGCGGATGAAATCATCGTTATGTACGGCGGCCGGGTCTGCGAGAGAGGGACGGCGGAGGACATCTTCTATCGTCCGGCACATGAATACACGAAGGGACTTCTGCGATCAATCCCGAGTGTTGACAAGATCGGCCAGAGACTGGTGCCGATTTCCGGAACACCGATCAATCTGTTGAATCTCCCGAAGGGCTGTGCATTCTGCCCGAGATGCGATGCGGCGATGAAGATCTGCCTGGAGCAGGTTCCGCCGGAGACAAGAACGGTCGACGGTCATCTGGCTTCCTGCTGGATGGCGGTGAAGAAGGAAGCGGAAGCCGGGATGATCAATTTTACGGGTGACAGCGGCAGATCGCTGAAGGCTGATGACACTGCTCGTGCAGGTTCCGGAAAAGACTGAGGAGGCGCAGAGGATGGAAGGAAAGTTCACGCCGGACAGTCAGTATCTGGTCCAGGCACATGATATGAAGATGTATTTCCCGATCAAGACGGGATGGTTTCACTCCAAGCCGCTGAAAGCGGTTGACGGCGTATCGTTCGATATCAGACCGGGCGAGACACTCGGGCTGGTCGGAGAGTCCGGCTGTGGCAAGACGACGGTCGGACGCACGCTCCTGCGCCTTTACAACCCGACAGGCGGAGAAGTTTATTTTGACGGGAAGAAGGTCGACGCGAAATCGATTGGTGGACTGAGGAAAGATATGCAGATGGTTTTCCAGGATCCGTATTCTTCTCTGAATCCACGTATGACGGTCGAGGATATCATCGGCGAGCCACTGGATGTCCACAAGCTATATACGTCCAGACAGGACAGGAGAGACAAGATTCTCCATCTGATGGAGCTGGTCGGGCTGAATGCGGAGCACGCGACGCGCTATGCGCATGAGTTTTCCGGCGGTCAGCGCCAGAGAATCGGGATTGCCCGTGCCCTTGCGACGAATCCGCGCTTCATCGTCTGCGATGAGGCCGTCTCCGCACTGGATGTCTCGATTCAGGCGCAGGTTATCAATATGTTCGAGGATCTGCAGAAGCAGCTGGGGGTCGCGTATCTGTTTATTGCGCATGATCTTCTGGTCGTGCATCATATCTCAAAGCGGATCGCTGTCATGTATCTGGGACGGATGGTGGAGACTGCAGACTCCAACGAGCTCAACAGCAACCCGATTCATCCGTATACCCAGTCCCTGCTTTCGGCAGTCCCGTACCCGGACCCGAAGCAGGCGAAGGAGCGAAAGCGGATCATCCTGGAAGGAGATGTCCCAAGTCCGCTGAACATGCCGTCGGGCTGTCCTTTCAGGACCCGCTGCAGATACGCAACCGACGAGTGCAAGGCAAAGATGCCTCCGCTCACAGACAGAGGAGGCGGACACATGGTCGCCTGCTGGAACAAATAAGGGACGGAAGGCATACCGTAATAATTTGCATGGTTAATCGTAATCGGCTTTATTTTTACAGCAGACTGCGGTATAATCATAGAAATAACCCTATTGGCGCCGGCCAAACGCCGGCATTACACGAACCAGGAGGAAGTTTGAATGAAGAATCGTGTGATCACCGCGCTCCTTGTGGGCGCAATGGTACTTTCTTCAGCTGCACCTGTTTTTGCAGGCGAGACGGAAGCTGTTACAGAAGCAGCTGCTGCGACAGCTGAAACGGAGAGTGCGACGGAGGGTGCTGCATCGACAAAGTCAAGCGCAGCTGCTCCAGACTGGGATGAGTACAATTCCCTCATCAACCAGATCTACTCTGAGACAGACATGAAAGCCCGCAAGGCACTGATGCACAAGGCAGAAGACCTGCTCATGGATACCGGAGCAGTCGTTCCGCTCTACTACTACAATGACATCTACATGCTGAACAAGGACTGCACAGGCCTCTACGCGAACCTGTTCGGATTCAAGTATTTTGCATATATGTCAGCGCCGAACAATGAGCTGAACGCGAACCTGGCTTCTGAACCGGACCATCTGGACCCGGCACTGAACTCCACGGTTGATGGCGCCTGCCTCGCAATTCTGAACTTCTCAGGGCTGTATGCATATGACAAGGACAACAAGCTTGTCCCGGAGCTTGCTGACGGTGAGCCGCAGGAGTCTGAAGACGGACTGACCTATACCTTCAAGATGAAGTCGGGTCTGAAGTGGTCGGATGGCGATACACTGGATGCCAACGACGTTGTCTACAGCTGGAACCGTCTGGCAAACCCGGATACTGCAGCGGACTACAGCTATCTGATCGATTCCATGAACCTTGCAAAGAAGGACGATGGCACCCTCGACATCGAGGCATCCGATGATGGCTCAACCTTCACCGTCCATCTCGCGAAGCCCTGCGCATACTTCCTTGATCTGTGCGCATTCCCGGCATTCTTCCCGGTTCCGCAGCAGGCGATTGAGAAGGCTGATCCGGATGGAAAGAACCCAGGTGCATGGGCACTTGAGGCTGGCTTTGTCGGTTCCGGTCCGTTTACGCTGACGTCCTGGACACACAACCAGTCCATGACCTATGAGAAGAACCCGAACTACTGGAATGCAGATGCGGTTTCTCTGAACAAGATCAACTTCATGCTGAGCGCAGATGACACTGCGATCTACAATGCATACAAGGATGGATCTCTTCAGTTCATCGATACGGTTCCGAACGATGAGATCCCGAACGTCATCAACAATGATGATTTCTACATCATCCCGAACCTTGGAACCTACTATGCGTGCTTCAACGTCAACAGCTCTCTGTTTGACGGCAAGACACCGGAGCAGGCTGCCGAGATGAGAAAGGCTTTCTCTCTGCTGATCGACCGCCAGTGGATCGTTGATTCTGTCGGTCAGACCGGACAGGAGCCGGCAGGCACCTTTATTCCGGATGGTATGGCTGATGGAATGGGTGGTGTCTTTGACACAAATGATGATGATTACACCTATCCGGTGACCTGGAAGTTCGGAGACAAGGATGCAGTCGGATACTATGATCCGAGCACAACCGGCCCGACCGATGACAACATCGCAGAGGCGCGCAAGCTCCTTGAGGATGCCGGCTATGAGTTCACGGACGACAACAAGCTGTCCGACTCCACCCCGATCAATATCGAGTATCTGACCAACGATGGTACCGGACATGTCGCAGTCGCTCAGTCGATGCAGCAGGATCTGGCAGCAATCGGCATCAACATGACGATCAACTCCGAGGAGTGGAACGTCTTCCTGAACGACAGAAAGAACGGCAACTTCGACTTCGCTCGTGAGGGATGGCTTGCTGATTACAACGACCCGATCAACATGCTCGAGATGTGGCAGACAAGCTCCGGAAACAACGACGCACAGTTCGGAAGATAAGCAAGGCTGTGTGCTGAATCCGGATGGATGAAGCCCTGCTGATGCAGGAGGGGTCCTCTCATACATCTGAACAAAAAGGCGGTTTGTATGCGCATATGTGCATGCAGGCCGCCTTTTTATGTGAAGACGACTGCGCATATTTGGGTGCGGAACCCGGGATGAAGGCAGAGTCACTGGATCGGGCTTGACAGTGCATTCCCAGGGCCGGTGGCTTTTCGAATGGGACCGGCCATGCTATAATATCACCTAAATGTTATCTGAACATGTATTTTGCAAAGGAGGAGGTTTGGATGGCACGTCGTGATAAAGTAAACTATTACCTCGATCTGGCGGATGTTGTGTCGAAGCGGTCTACCTGTCTGAGAAGGCACTACGGAGCTGTGATTGTCAAGAACGATGAGGTGATTTCAACGGGATACAATGGTGCTCCGAGGGGAAGAAAAAACTGCACAGACCTGGGGTACTGCATCCGGGAAAAGCTTGGAGTGCAGAGGGGACAGCGGTACGAGCTCTGCCGCTCCGTCCACGCGGAGGCAAACGCAATCATTTCCTCAGAACGGGACAAGATGATCGGTTCGACCATCTACCTGTCGGGGCGGGAGGCAGGAAGCGGAGAATACGTGCGGAATTCCTGCTCCTGCAGTATGTGCAAGCGTCTGATCATCAATGCGGGGATTGAGAAGGTGGTCGTGCGGGATGATGATGAGCACTACCGTGTCATTCCGGTGCAGGAGTGGATTGACAACGATGAGTCTCTGGCTGGAGAATTCGGATACTGACAATAAGGTGGAGTACAGGGATGGAGAAGAGGGAGTGTTTTGGTTCAAGGCTGGGTTTTTTGTTGGTCAGCGCAGGATGTGCGATCGGTATCGGCAATGTCTGGCGATTCCCGTTTATTACGGGACAGTATGGCGGAGCGGCTTTTGTACTGCTGTATCTGATTTTTCTCGTCGTGATGGGCTGGCCGGTCATGACCATGGAGTTTGCCGTAGGGAGAGCCGCGAAGAAAAGCGCGGGGAAGTGCTTTCAGGCGCTGGCACCAGGCGGCGGGAGATCCGGGTGGCGGTTTTATACCATATTTGCGATTATCGGCAACTATCTGCTGATGATGTACTATACGACGGTCGCCGGATGGATGCTGAACTATATGTTCAAGATGGCCTCGGGACAGCTGTCCGGACTCGCAGAGGATGAAGCGGGTCAGATCTTCAATTCCATGCTCGCAGATCCCAGGCAGATGGTGCTCTGGATGCTTGCCGTGACAGTGATCGGACTTCTGATTGTTGCGCAGGGCGTACAGAATGGCGTGGAGAAGGTCACGAAGCCGATGATGCTGATTCTGTTTATCCTGATGCTGGTTCTGGCGATCCGAAGCATTACGCTGCCGGGAGCCGGTGAGGGGCTGAAATTTTATCTGGTTCCGGATTTCAGCCAGTGGAAGGGGACGGAGATTCTGAACGTCATCTTTGCGGCAATGGGACAGGCATTTTTCACGCTTTCGCTGGGGATCGCTGCGCTCACGATCTTTGGCAGCTATATCGGCAAGGAAAAATCGCTTCCGGGCGAGTCGGCGATGGTGATCGTACTCGATACCTTCGTTGCGATCATGGCCGGGCTGATCATTTTCCCGGGGTGCTCTGCCTACGATGTGAAAATGGACCAGGGCCCCGGACTGATTTTTATTGCCCTGCCGAAGGTGTTTGCCCGGATGAGGGGCGGCCGTTTCTGGGGAACGCTGTTCTTCCTGTTCATGGTATTCGCATCCCTGTCGACGGTGATCGCGGTGTTTGAAAACATCATTGCGATGAATATGGATGCGTTTGGCTGGAGGCGGAAGAAATCGGTTCTGGTTAACGGGATCCTTCTGATCCTTTTATCACTTCCATGTGCGCTGGGCTATAATCTTCTCTCGTCGGTCCAACCGCTTGGAGCTGGATCGACGATCCTGGACTTTGAGGATTTTCTGGTTTCCAACAATATTCTTCCGATTGGGTCGCTGATCTATGTGCTGTTTTGTACAAGGAAGAGCGGCTGGGGCTTTGATGCATTTCTGAAGGAAGCCAACACAGGGGACGGACCAAAGTTCAGCAGCCGGTTCCGGTTTTACATGACCTATATTCTTCCGATCGGGATTCTGGTCATTCTGATCGGCGGGTATGTCCAGAAGTTCGCCGGATGAATAGGAAGTGAATCTGCTGCTGACTTCGGATGACTGATGGCGGAAATACGGCCAGAGGCAGGCCGGAATCTGGGGAAAGGTGAAGTTTGAAAAGAATGAAGATTTGGAAAGATATGAAAGCAGGCAGACATGAGCGAAAACTATGGCGCAGTGCAATGACGGGGCTGCTTCTTGTATTTTTATGTATATGCATGTGCCCGGTTGCCGTGTTCGCTGAAAATGGGGAGATTCAAGGTACAATCCAGCGGACGCTGAAAAGAGAACCGCTTCCTGTGCGCGGCAGATGGAAGAGAGTCAGCAAAAAATACCGTTTTGTCCCCTCGGACGGCAAGCTGGAGCGGGGGTGGCTGAAGGAAGGAAACCGGACCTATTATCTGGATAAAGGGGGATTCCGTGTAACGGGGCTGGTCAGGCTTGGGCGAAAATATTATTTCTTCCGGAAGAATGGTGTTCAGCGATTCGGCTATATCAAAATCGGAAAGAAAACATATTTTTTTGATCCGGCGGACCACGGAGCGAGGAGCTCCACGGTCATCGTTGTGCGCGGGGTGCCGAATACGGCACCAATGAGTGAACCGCCGGAAGATCTGGTAACTGCACGGAATACAGCCTTGAATCTTCAGTTTGATGAAAGCGGAGCCTTCTACGACAACAGAGGATACCAGATTCAAAAGGCGACGCTCCGCAGTTTTCTGACCACAGCGCTGCTTCCGGTCGGAAAGACGATGTACATCTGGGGAGGAGGCTGGGAATCCGGCGCCGAAAAAAAATCGCACAAAGGCAGTATTGAGGCGACCACAATCGGGGTATCTTTGAGATGGGAGCAGTTTTTCAGAAAATCTCCCAGGTCATATAATTACAAGAATTTCCGATACTTGTCTCACCTGGGACTTGACTGCTCAGGCTATGTTGGGTGGGTGCTCTACAATACGTTCAATTCTGTCAGCGGACATGGAGACTATGTCATGCTTGCGCAGAACATGGCAAGGACATTTGCCGGCTGGGGCTGGGGAAGCTATTCGCCCGCGGGAAGCTACAGCGATTTCAGACCGGGGGACATCATGAGTCTTCAAGGAGGACATGTATATATTGTTCTGGGACAGTGCAGCGATGGAAGCGTTGTCCTTGTTCATTCGAGCCCGAAGGGAGTCATGATTACAGGAACGGCTTCAAGACGAGGGAAAAAGAACAGCCGTGCGGGGAAGCTGGCAGCCAAATATATGAAAAAATATTTTCCGCGCTGGTACAGGAAGTATCCGGACAGCAGCAGAGGAACGAGCTATCTGACCGATTATTCCAGAATGCGCTGGACATTGAACGGGAATCGAAGTGTTTTATCTGATCCGGACGGCCTTGAGGGAATGAACGCAAGCCAGGTGCTGAGTCTTCTTTTAGGGCCAGCCTGAACAGAAAGAACCGGCTGACGGCTTTCTGCCTGCCGGAGAGAAAAAAACAGACATGCGGAAAGCCAGCGACTCCGACAGAGATGTCGGAAAGGCTGGCTTTAAGGAAGAATGGATGCAGTTATATAACTTCAGGCTCTGAAGTCAAAGAAAACCTTTACAGGGACATCAAGCGCGTCGGCGATGTCAAAAAGCTTCTCAAGAGAAATGGATGTGGGCATATTCGGGGCTTCCAGGTTGCTGATATGCGTTCGGCTGAGACCGGAAGCTTCTGCGAGCTCCTGCTGGGTATACCCTTTTAATTTCCTGTAGTATGCGATTGTAAGTCCAAGCTGTTTGAATTGACTGAGCCTTTCATTCTTCATGTTACTCCCTCCTTCGATTTTGATCAGCGAAGATGATATTATTATAAACGGAATAGCAGAGATTTCACTACTTATTTAACCTAATTTAGTCAAAATTCTATAAAAAATACAAATAATTTAAGACAGGAGGGGCACAATGAAAAAGGTACTGATCTTTCTGGCGGATGGCTTTGAGGAAATCGAGGGGCTTACCCCGGCTGATCTTCTGCGCAGAGGCGGGCTGGAGGTGACAACGGTTTCCATTATGGGACGCAGGACGGTGACCGGCAGAAGCCGGATTCCGGTGGAAGCGGACTGTCTTTTCGAGACATGCAGAATTGATGAAGCGGACGCACTGGTTCTTCCGGGCGGAATGCCGGGTGTCACGTACCTCAGCGAGCACCAGGGACTTGCAGAAGCACTGAAGGAAGCGGCTAAAAAAGGAAAGCTGGTCTGCGCGATCTGCGCCGGTCCGACTGTCCTCGGCGGTCTCGGACTGCTGAAGGGACAGAAGGCGACCTGTTATCCGGGATGTGAGAGCGGCCTGACCGGGGCAGATCTTTCGACAGACGAGGTTGTGGAGTCCGGCAGCTTCATCACCAGCCGCGGAGCCGGTACGGCCATTCCATTTTCCTTGAAAATTATTGAGCGCCTGACAGACCGCGGGAATTCGGCCCGTGTCGCGCAGAGTATTGTATTTTGCGATAGAGTGGACAGCTGAAAAAATCGGTAGTATACTTAAAATCTGTGTGATATAATACCACAACGGCTGTTTATAAAAAACGATTCGAATCAGAAGGAGTAAAGCTGCAATGAGCGTTACGGTAGAGAAGAAAGAGCATAATATGGCGGTTCTGACTGTCACAGCCAGCGCACAGGAGCTGACACAGGCCCTCAACGATGCGTGGAAGAAGGACAGGAAGAGAATCAATATCCCGGGTTTCCGCAGAGGAAAAGCACCGAGAAAGATGATTGAGCAGATGTACGGAAAGGGCGTCTTCTTTGAGGATGCTGCGAACCTGGTTCTTCAGAGAACCTATGACAAGGCTGTCGAGGAGAGCGGTGAGACGGTTGTTTCCCGCCCGAAGATCGACATCACTCAGATCGAGGAAGGAAAGCCGTTCATCTATACTGCGGAGGTTGCTCTGAAGCCTGCTGTCACGCTCGGCCAGTATAAGGGTGTGGAGGTCGCAAAGACTGAAATCTCTGTCTCCGACGAGGAGATCCAGAAGGAACTTGACAAGGAAAGAGAGCGGAATGCCCGCATGGTCGATGTGGATGACCGTCCGGTTCAGAAGGATGACCACATCAAGCTTGATTTTGACGGAAGCATTGACGGAGTTCCGTTTGACGGCGGCAAGGCAGAAAACTATGAGCTGGTAGTCGGCTCCGGTTCCTTCATTCCGGGATTTGAGGATCAGATTGTCGGGAAGAATATCGGCGAGGAGTTCGATGTGAATGTCACCTTCCCGGAGGATTATCAGGCGGAGAACCTGAAGGGGAAGGCAGCTGTCTTCAAGTGCAAGGTAAACAGCATCCAGGTCAAGGAGCTTCCGGCACTTGATGATGACTTTGCCCAGGACGTCTCTGAGTTTGATACGCTTGAGGAGTACAAGAAGGATGTCGCTCAGAAGATCCGTGAGCGCAAGGAGAATGAGGCCAAGGCGAAGAAGCAGAACGAGGCGCTTGCCGAGGCTGTGAAGAATGCGGAGATGGATATTCCGGAAGCGATGGTTGAGGAGCAGGCAACCCGGATGCTCGATGAGTTCAGCCAGCGGATCGGCCAGCAGGGGCTGAGCATCGATCAGTACATGCAGTTTACCGGCATGGACCGCAAGAAGATGATGGACCAGATGAAGCCGGAGGCGCTGAAGAGAATCCAGAACAGTCTGGTGCTGGAGGCAGTTCAGAAGGCTGAGAAGATTGAATGCAGCGACGAGCGGTTCGACGAGGAGATCGACAAGCTTGCGAAGGCATACAATATGGAGAAGGATAAGCTGACTTCTCTGATGGGTGAGGAGTCCGTCAAGACGATGAAGGATGAGATCGCAACCCAGATGGCGGCAGAGTTCATCGCAGACAATGCGGTGGAGGTTGAAAAGCCGGCAGAGGAAGAGAAGAAGGATATTCCGCAGGAGCAGCCTGCGGATGTATAAGCCGTTCTCAGCGGAACAGGCAGGATACTGATTGTGAGAGTCCCCATATGCGGATTCGGACGGGCGAATTCGTCCGTACCGTTTCCACCGGGGACTTTTCGTTTAAGGAGGATTCGCATGAGCCTGATACCTTATGTCATAGAACAGACGTCCAGAGGGGAGAGATCGTATGATATCTTCTCCAGGCTGCTGGAGGACCGGATCATTTTCCTTGGGGAAGAAGTCACGGATTCCATTGCGGACGTGATTGTTGCGGAGCTGCTGTTTCTGGAGTCGGAGGATCCGAACAAGGACATCCATCTGTATATCAACAGTCCGGGAGGCTCTGTCACGGCAGGCATGGCGATCTATGATACCATGCAGTATGTGAAGTGTGACGTATCAACGATCTGCGTCGGACTTGCGGCAAGTATGGGTTCATTTCTGCTTGCGGGCGGAGCGAAGGGCAAGAGATTTGCGCTTCCGAATTCAGAGATTCTGATCCACCAGCCGTCCGGCGGGACGCAGGGGCAGGCATCTGACATGAAGATTGCCGCCGATGAGATCATCAAGACACGGGAGAGACTGAACCGGCTTCTTTCCCAGAATTCCGGACAGCCGCTTGAGGTGATTGAACGTGACACAGAGCGCGATCACTGGATGACGGCCGAGGAAGCGAAGACGTACGGACTGATTGACGAGGTTGTAACATCGAGGTAAGAATGGCGAATAAAGGATATGAGAAAATTCGGTGCTCCTTCTGCGGCAAGTCGGAGGATCAGGTCCGAAAGCTGATTGCAGGGCCGGGGGACGTGTACATCTGCGACGAATGCATCAACGTGTGCTCGGAGATTGTCGAGGAAGAGCTGGGTGAAGAAGAGGAGCTTCAGATGGAAAGCGATATCCATCTGATGAAACCCAGGGAGATCAAGGCGTTTCTTGATCAGTATGTCATCGGACAGGATGAGGCAAAGAAGACACTTTCGGTCGCCGTATACAATCATTACAAGCGGATTCTTTCAAATGAGCGGGCGAACGATGATGAGGTGGAGCTTCAGAAGAGCAATATCCTGATGCTGGGACCGACCGGGTCCGGAAAGACGTACCTGGCACAGACGCTCGCAAAGATGCTGAATGTTCCGTTTGCGATTGCGGACGCGACATCGCTGACGGAAGCCGGCTATGTCGGCGAGGATGTCGAGAACATTCTTCTGAAGCTGATTCAGGCTGCGGATTATGATATCGAGCGCGCCCAGAAGGGCATCATATACGTGGATGAGATTGACAAGATCTCCCGCAAGAGTGAGAATGTCTCAATCACCAGGGATGTGTCCGGCGAAGGGGTCCAGCAGGCGCTGCTGAAGATCCTGGAGGGAACTGTGGCATCGGTTCCGCCGCAGGGCGGGAGAAAGCACCCGCAGCAGGAGCTGATCCAGATTGACACGACCAACATCCTGTTTATCTGCGGAGGCGCGTTCGAAGGACTGGACAAGATCATTGAGAGCCGGATGGATACCAGAAGCATGGGATTCAAGGCGGATATCCGGACAAAGGAGGAGCGGAACATCGGCGATGTTCTGAAGCAGGTTCAGCCTGAGGATCTCATCAAGTTCGGCCTGATCCCGGAATTTATCGGCCGAGTGCCGGTTGTCGTTTCGCTTGACGAGCTGGACAGAAGCGCGATGATCCGGATCCTGACAGAACCGAAGAACGCGATTATCAAACAGTATAAGAAACTGTTTGCCCTGGACAAGGTGAAGCTTACCTTTGACGAGGAGGCAGTCGAGGAAATTGCGGATCTGACCATTAAGCGGAAGATCGGCGCCCGCGGCCTTCGGAGCGTGATCGAAAAGTCGATGAATGATGTCATGTTTGACCTGCCGAGTGAAGACCGGGCAGCAGTCTGCCATGTCACAAAAGATGTCATTGACGGAAAAGAGAAGCCGGAGATCACATTCATGGATGAACCGTTGGATCTCGTTGAGGAACCCCGGAGCCGTAAAAAAAGAAAAAAGCTTGGAGCGACAGCCTGACTGACCTTGGGGGCGTCTCTTTTCAGAATGACAGGCAGGAAACAGGAAGATATAACGAGGCTCGTGCGCCAATACCGCATGAGCCTCATTTTTAGGAACCCCTCGGGCAAGAAGGGAGAATACCAGAGATGAAAATCATAGATGTGAAGCTGGACACGGTCTGCGGATATACAAGTACCCTTCCTGTTTTTGATGAACCGGAGATTGCGTTTGCGGGGAAGTCGAACGTGGGAAAGTCCTCCCTGATCAACGCCGTCATGAAACGCAGGCGGCTTGCGAGGGTCGGTGAGACACCCGGAAAAACCCGGACAATCAATTTCTATCATGTGGTGGCGGAGGTGCCGCAGGTGATGGAGCAGGGTACTGTGAGTGTGCCCGCATTGCAGCCGAGCATGGAGGATGCCGCAGGAGATGCAGGAAGCTTGCAGGCGGAAGTCATCCGGAAAAAGAAACTGCGCTGGAAGAAGGATCCGTCCAGACAGAAAGCGTTAAGCGGGAAGAACGGGCAGGCACGGGTCAGGGGCAGTCAGAAGGAAGATGCATCACAGACTGCAGTCCGCGTCCCGACCGAGCGGAAGCCCTTTTTTCTGGTTGATCTGCCAGGCTACGGATATGCGAATGTGTCAGTATCGGAGAAGGAAAAGTGGGGAGAGATGATCGAGCGCTACCTCAACTCCTCCCCCGGACTGAAGAAGGTCTTTCTGCTTGTCGATATCCGGCACGAGCCGAATGCGAATGACATTCAGATGTACGACTGGGTGCGGGCGAGCGGATTTACACCCGTCATCATTGCGACGAAAGCCGACAAGCTCGGGAAAAGCCAGCAGCTCCGCCAGATTGAGGTCATCCGAAGAACATTAAAAGCTCCGGAGGCAGCAGAAATTCTGCCATTCTCCGCCCCCTCCGGACAGGGCCTCGGCGAAATCTACCGTGTGATCCAGCAGGTGATATGATATACTGAATAAGTCCCAGTCGCCGTGTACAGGACTGCGGCACGCTTGCGTGCCTGCAGTCCTGTACACGTGCGACGACAAAGGTATGAGCGCGAAGCAACACGAGAGTGCTGCGAAAGCGCGAATACCTGAAAGCGGAACGGAAGCTGCGGAGCAGCGAAGAGCCGCGGGGGACTTATTCAGGAGTCCGCAAAGGTATGAGCGCGAAGCAGCACGGAAGTGCTGCGAAAGCGCGAATACCAAATAAAGATTTTGAGGAGCAGAAGGAACAGATGGGCACGAAACAGCTTGAGAAGACCTATAACCCGTCCGGAATGGAAGACAGGATCTATCACAGGTGGCTGGAGAAGGGGTACTTTCACGCACAGGTGAATCCGGACAAAAAACCATTTACCATCATCATGCCGCCGCCGAATATCACAGGGCAGCTGCACATGGGACATGCGCTTGACAATACCATGCAGGACATTCTGATCCGCTGGAAGCGGATGGAAGGGTACGAGGCACTGTGGCAGCCGGGAACCGATCATGCAGCCATCGCGACCGAGGTCAAGGTCACGAACATGCTCAAGGATAAGGGCATCGACAAGCATCAGATCGGCCGCGAGGAGTTCCTGAAGTATTGCTGGCAGTGGAAGGATGAATACGGCTCCAGAATTCTGAAGCAGCTCCAGAAGATCGGCTGCAGTGCCGACTGGGACAGAGAGCGTTTCACGATGGATGAGGGCTGTTCCCGCGCTGTCGAGACCGTGTTTGTGAAGCTCTATGAGAAGGGATGGATCTACAAGGGAAACCGCATCATCAACTGGTGCCCGAAGTGCCAGACATCCCTGTCTGACGCGGAGGTCGAGCATGTAGACCAGGATGGCTTTTTCTGGCATATCAAGTATCCGATTGTGGGCGAGGAAGGACGGTTTGTTGAGATTGCGACGACCAGGCCGGAGACGCTTCTCGGGGATACGGCGGTCGCGGTGAATCCAGACGATGACCGGTACAAGGATCTGGTCGGAAAGATGCTGAAGCTCCCGCTGACAGACCGTGTGATACCGGTGATTGCGGATGCGTATGTGGACAAGGAGTTCGGAACCGGCTGTGTCAAGATTACACCGGCTCACGACCCGAACGACTTCCAGGTCGGAAAGCGGCATCACCTGGAGGAGATCAATATCCTGAACGATGACGCGACCATGAACAGCCTCTGCGGAAAGTACGCAGGAATGGACCGCTATGAAGCCAGGAAGGCGATGGTTGAGGATCTGAAGGAGCAGGGACTGCTAGTCAAGGTTGTTCCGATCACACACTCGGTCGGAACGCACGACCGCTGTCACACGACGGTTGAGCCGATGCTCAAGCCGCAGTGGTTTGTGAAGATGGACGAGATGGCGAAGGCAGCGCTTGAGGTCGTAAAGACCGACGATCTGAATTTTGTGCCGGAACACTTTGAGAAAACATACACGCACTGGCTGGAGAATATCCAGGACTGGTGCATTTCCAGACAGCTGTGGTGGGGACACCGGATTCCGGCATACTACTGCGATGACTGCGGAGAAGTCGTTGTCAGAGCGGGCGGAGCACCGGATGTGTGCCCGAAGTGTGGCGGCAGGCATTTTACACAGGATCCGGATTCCCTTGACACCTGGTTCTCCTCCGCCCTCTGGCCGTTCTCGACACTGGGCTGGCCGGATGATACACCGGAGCTGAAGTATTTCTATCCGACGGATGTCCTTGTGACAGGCTACGACATCATCTTCTTCTGGGTCATCCGCATGGTGTTCTCGGCGCTGGAGCAGACCGGAAAGAGCCCGTTCAAGTATGTGCTGATCCATGGCCTTGTCCGCGACGACAAGGGACGCAAGATGTCCAAGTCCCTCGGAAATGGAATTGACCCGCTTGAGGTGATCGACAAGTACGGCGCAGATGCTCTGAGACTCACACTGATGACCGGAAATGCGCCGGGGAACGACATGCGGTTCTACTGGGAGCGCGTGGAAAACTCCAGAAACTTCTGCAACAAGATCTGGAATGCGACCCGGTTTATTCTGATGAATCTTGAGAGGCAGCAGGCACCGGAGCACATATCGATAGAGGAGCTGACACCGGCAGACAGGTGGATCCTTTCGAAGGCGAATACGCTGGCAAGGGACGTCACCGAGAACATGGATAAGTTTGAACTCGGAATTGCCGTGCAGAAGGTCTACGACTTCCTCTGGGATGAGTTCTGCGACTGGTACATCGAGATGGTGAAGCCGCGGCTGTACAGCGATGACGACCAGACGAAGGGCGCGGCACTCTGGACACTGAAGACGGTTCTGATCCAGGGACTGAAGCTGCTCCATCCGTTCATGCCGTTTATCACAGAGGAGCTTTTCACATCTCTGCAGGATCAGGAGGAGACCATCATGCGCTCCGTCTGGCCCGCCTTCCGGGAGGACTGGAGCTTTCCGCAGGAGGAGAAGGAGATCGACGCTGTCAAGGATGCGGTCCGCGCAATCCGGAATGTGCGTACGGGCATGAACGTTCCGCCGTCCAGGAAGGCAAAGGTCATCGTGGTGTCGGATGACGAGGAGGTGCGCGGCATCTTCGAGCGGAACCGTGTGTTCTTTGCGGCACTCGGCATGGCGAGCGAGGTGAAGGTCCAGAAGGACAAGGAGGGGGTTGCGGAGTCTTCGGCCTCCTGTGTGATTCACAATGCGACCATCTTCATGCCGATGGAGGAGCTGGTCGATGTCAGCAAAGAGATCGAGCGCCTTGAGAAAGAGCAGAAACGGCTGGAGGGCGAGCTGAAGCGGTCCGACAGTATGCTGGGAAATGAGCGGTTCCTGAGCAAGGCGCCGGAGGCGAAGGTTGCGGAAGAGAAGGCAAAGAGAGAAAAGTACGCACAGCTGATGAAGCAGGTCACGGAAAGACTGCAGCAGCTGAGAAAGTAAAACCGAAGGCAGACCGCCGGGATCGAAAGTGTACGGTGGGATAAGAGGCTTCTGCCAGCCAGAGAAAATGAAGGCGCCCGGAGACAAGCGTGTCCGGGTACCTTCATTTTTATTTAATAAAATGAACCAGGCAAGGCCAGCCCGTTTCATGCTACAATGGTCAAAACACCACGGAGGGTATTTATGACCAGGTTCAGATATGGTGCAAAGATGGCGGAGGGATGCTTCCTGTTTCTGCTGTTTTTGCTGATTTTTTCAATTCGCCCGCAGGCGGCGCCCTCGGGCTACCTGCTTCCACAGAGTTCCTATGCATATATCACGCAGGAGGAGGTCTCAGGCTGGCCGTCTCAGGCCCTCTGCTATGCCAGAAACGAGATCTATGCCCGAAACGGCAAGATGTTTGAGTCGGAGGAGCTGCAGGCCTATTTCAGCGCGCAGTACTGGTATCATGGTATATATGCACCCGATCAGTTCAGTGATTCGGTGCTGAATGCCTACGAGACAGCGAATATCCAGACACTTCTGGACATCGAGAAGAGCCAGGGAGAGTATGTTCTTGATCAGCCAGGGTACTCGTTTGATACGCTGACTCCCTACGCGGAGGAAGGGGAGCAGGCAACAGAGTCACTGGCGGATTCCTTCACGGTTGATCCGAACAGCTATATTTTTTCTGACAGCAGTGCGAGGGTTCTGACGGCGCAGGAGATCAGTCAGCTTTCACTTCAGGAGCTGTGCTACGCACGGTATGAGATCTATGCGAGACACGGCTACATCTTCTCTTCAACGGAACTGTCCGACTATTTCAATGCGAAGAACTGGTACTGGGGGACGGTGGATGCCTCGGCATTCTCACCGAGTCTTCTGAACTATGTGGAGATCCAGAACATCGACTCTCTTCAGGCACAGGAGCAGGCGCAGGGCGGTTATACCACAGACCAGCCGGGATACAGCTATTCGGCGGTGCGGTCTTTCCCCGCCCAGGAAGCCGCAGCCGTGTCCGAGAGTGATTATATCTTCTATGACAGCGCACTCCGTTATCTGACCGATGCCGATGTCTCGGGGATGAGCCTTCAGCAGCTGTGTTATGCGCGCAATGAGATCTATGCGCGGAGGGGCTATATCTTCCAGTCATTGGAGCTGAGAGAGTATTTCGGAAGCAAGCCCTGGTATTCGCCGACCCTGCCGGCAGACTCATTTTCCGAATCTGTCTTCAACGAGTTCGAGACGGCGAACATTGCACTTCTGAAGCAGCATGAGTATGCGATCAACCCGAATGGGTACCAGCTATATTGACAGGGGGAATGAGAATGTCTCTGAAACTGATTCTGGGTCCTTCCGGCTGCGGGAAGAGCAGAAGGCTGTTCGAGACGGCGCTTGAGGACGCCGCACAGAATCCGGGCAGGCAGCACATCATCCTTGTTCCCGAGCAGTTCACGATGCAGACGCAGCAAAGCCTCTGCTCGCTGAGTCAAAGCGGCGGCATTCTGAATATTGATATCCTGAGTTTTTCAAGACTGGCAGTCCGTGTGTTTGAGGAGACGGGTGTCAGAAGAAAAACGCTTCTGAAGGAGACCGGAAAAACTCTGCTGCTCCGCCTGATCGCGGACAGGGAGGCAGCCGGTCTTTCTCTTCTTTCGGGGGCGGTCGACCGTCCGGGTGTCCTCGGGGAACTGAAGAGCATCCTCTCGGAAATGGATCAGTATGAGATAACGGATGAGGAGATTCAGCGGATGGTTTCCGAGTGCAGCGGAAGGCCTGTCCTGGCGCAGAAGCTGGCGCAGCTGTCCGTCCTGCGGGAAAAGTACCGTCAGTTTCAGGAGACGCATCAGATGCAGACGGTGGAGACAGTACCGGAGGCGCTCTGCGGAAGAATTCCAGCATCCAGGATGCTGGAAGGGAGCCGTATTTATCTGGATGGGTTTACCGGCTTCACGCCTGCACAGCTGGATGTGCTGAGCGGACTGATGCGAAAGGCGGAGCGTGTGACGGCTGCCTTCACGATCGACGCGGGGACGAATGCCTTCAGCAGACCGCGCGAGGAGGAGCTGTTTGCGCTGACAAAGAAGACGGTGCAGGCGCTCGGGCGCATTGCCGCGGAGACGGGGACGGTCATAGAGCCCACTCTTGTCATGAAACAGTCCGGAACAGGCAGGTTCAGCGAGGGAAGTGAGCTTCAGTATCTGGAAGCGCACCTTTTCCGGCCGGGCAGACGGAATCCCTTCCCGGGGCAGGGTGACAGGCATCAGATCCGGATTCTGTCCTGTGCCAATCCGGCAGAGGAAGCACAGGCGGCGGTCGCGTGGATACGCCGGCTGACCCGGACGAATGAGAACGGCGGAGAGACGCTTCGATACCGGGACATAGCCGTTGTGGCAGGAGATTTTCCGACCTACGCGGAGCATCTGAGACGGGCATTCGGCAGGGCGGAAATCCCGTATTTTGTCGACCGGTCGGTGCCGGTCACGCTGAATCCGGCGTTTGAATTTGTCAGGGCGGCATTCGCCATCCTGGATGCCAACTACAGCTATGAGTCGATGATGGCATTCTTCCGCACCGGCTTTGTGTTTGATGACCGGGAGACGGTGGACATTCTGGAAAACTATCTGCTGGCAGCCGGCATCCGCGGGCATAAGGCCTGGACGCAGAGGTGGAGCCGTCCGGCAGGAGACGGCAGGGAGGAAGAGATCGCTGAGCTTGAGGAACTGCGGGAAGCGTTCGCGGAGCGTTTTGAACCATTTGCCAGCGTATGCAGATTTTCGGCAGGGAAGCTGAAGGACTATGCAAGAGCTCTGTGGGAGCTGACAGATGCCTTTGACCTTCAGGGAAAGCTGTCGCTTCTCGCCCGGGAGCGGGAGGAAAGCGGGCAGCGCGCCGATTCCGAACTATACAGTCAGGCGGCCTCCGCCATCGCGGGGGTGCTGGACGAGGCGGTTTCTCTGCTTGGAGATGAGAAGATCAGGCGGACGCAGTTTGAGCAGATCCTGGAGGCAGGGCTCTCGGAGGCTAAGATCGGCATTGTCCCGCCAGGGATCGACGAGGTGCAGATCGGAGACCTGATGCGGTCGAGGATTACCAATGTCAGGGCGATTTTGTTTCTCGGCATGAATGACGAGTTTGTGCCGGGGAGGAGTCATGAGGGTGGTATCTTAACCGATGTGGAACGGGATTATCTGAGACGTCAGGAGTTCCATCTGGCTCCATCCGCGAGGGAGGAAGCGGCAGTCCGGCAGTTCTACCTGTATCTGAGCCTGACAAAGCCTTCGGATCATCTGATTCTTTCCTGTTCCAGGACGACAATGGACGGAAATGCGCTCCGGTCGGCTGCAGCGCTGCTGCAAATTCACCAGCTCTTTCCGAAGATTCAGATCCAGGAAGGCTTGCCGGGAGGCCTGGCCGGGACAGTCTATCTTCCAAATGAAGTGCCGGACGCGCTTGCAGGAACTCTGGCGGAGAGCAGAGACTGGACGGAAGCGGAGAAGGAGGAGAGAACGCCCATGCTCCGGGAGCTGTATCTGGTGTCTGTCTCCGTCAGACCGCAGCAGACACGCAGGCTTCTGAAGGCACTGGACATTGCACCGCCGCCGAGACTGAGCCGGGAGGTCGCCAGAAAGCTGTATGGAGACAACCTGGAGGGATCCGTCTCAAGGCTGGAGACATTTGCACTCTGTCCGTTCAGACAATATGCGGTCTACGGGCTGGGGCTTCAGGAGCGAAGACGATACGAGGTGCAGGCGTCCGATGTCGGAACGCTGATGCACAGGGGACTGGAGCTTTTATCGGCGCGGGTGAAGGAAAGTCGGGATGTTTCGTGGAGAACCCTTCCTCAGGAGGCGCTGGACAGTTGGGCAGAGGAAAGCCTCAGGCAGGCCTGCCTGGAAACGTCCGGCGGGAAATTCGAGGATACCTTCCGGAGTGCCGGGCAGTATCAGCGGCTTCTTCGGATCTTCCGTCATGCCGCCGCTGTTTTGAAGCTGCAGCTGGCAGCAGGAGACTTTGAACCGGCGCTGTTTGAGACGCGGTTTGACTCAAGGGACAGAAGAACGGCGGAACCGCTTCTGTTTTCTGATGGAAGCCGGATGAATCTGACCGGACGGATTGACCGGGTTGACGAGGCACCCGGAGGGGATGACAGTCGTCTCTTTATCAAGGTTGTCGACTACAAGACCGGGTCTGCAGGATTTGACTTGAACGAGGTCTGGATGGGGACGGAGCTCCAGCTTCCGGTCTATATGGACGCCGCGCTGCGGATGGAGCGCCAGCGCCACAGGAAAAAGGAGGTCGTCTGCGCAGGGCTTCTCTACTTCCCTGTGAAGGATCCAGTCCTGGACACAAGATACGCAGATCTGGACGGTGTTTCCCTCGAGGCGGAAAGGACCCGAAAAATCCGGCCAAGCGGGCTGATTCTGGATGACAGGGAGGCTGTCTCCCTCTTCAGTTCAGACCCGGGCCTTCTGTCTGAGGTCGCGCCGGTGACGGTCAACAAGGACGGAAGCATCTCTGCGGCTAGATCCAGCGTGGCAGATGCGCGGAAGCTGTCCCTTCTGTCCGCCTATGCCAGAAGGAAGATGATTGAGACAGGAGAGCGGATTCTCGGCGGGGAGATCGCGCCGTCTCCTCTGAAGGAAAATGACCGGATGGATGCCTGCAGCTACTGCGCGATGAAGGCTGTCTGCCGGTTTACCGGACATGACCCGCAGATGCGGTACCGGCAGATGCCGAACATCCCGCAGGACGACATCTGGAAGAGGATGGCGGAGGAGACAGAGACATTCGGAAGCCGGAAGGAAACAGAGATGGGCTGACAGCAGAAGTGCTCCTGACAGATGCCGGAAAGAAGAGATGACCAGAAGCAGGGGAGAAAGAGGACCATATGGGAAGAAGCTGGACGGACGAACAGAAGAAAGTCATCGGAACAAGGGGCAGCAGCCTGCTTGTCTCGGCAGCAGCCGGCTCCGGCAAGACTGCGGTGCTGGTTGAGCGAATCCTCCGCGAGATCCTGGATCCGGTGCACCCCGTGGATCTGGACAGACTTCTGATTGTGACCTTTACGCGGGCGGCGACGAGCCAGCTCCGGGAGCGGATCCGGGACGCCGTGACCGCACGGTACGAGGAGGAGCCGGGGAATGAACAGCTCCGTCATCAGATGACGCTTTTGTACAGCGACCATATCATGACCATCGACAAATTCTTCCTGATGGTGATCCGGGAACACTACCAGCAGATCGGACTCGACCCGTCCTTCCGGATCGGTGATGAGGGGGAGCTGAAGCTGATGCGGGCAGATCTCATCTCGGCAGTGCTGGAGGAGGCTTACAAGGAAGGCGATCCGGATTTCCTGCGTTTCTCTGACTGTTATGCCGCCGGCATATCGGATGCTGCCCTTGAGGGGATGGTGCTCGATTTCTGGGAAAGCTCGTCGTCGCATCCCTGGCCAAAGGAGTGGCGGCACGCATGTCTGAGGCAGTATCTGGAGGAACCCTCCTCCTGGATATGGCTCCCGAAGCTTCTTGACGCTGTCCACACACAGCTTCTGGACATCCTGGAGAACATAGATCAGACGCTTGCGCTCTGCGCCGGTCCGGGAGGACCGAAGGCCGCGCAGCCGGCGCTGCTGTCGGACAGAGAGCTGGCTGTGCAGCTGCTGGGAGAGCGCTCCTATGACCAGCTGAGAGCCTCATTTTCCGATATGAAATTTGCCAGAATCTCGAAGAAGGAAAAGAAGGGGGAGGAACCGTACGATCCCGTCAAGGTGCAGATGGCTGCGGACCTTCGGGACAGCTGGAAGAAAAAGCTCGGAAGCCTCAGGGAGAAATATTTCATGCGTCCGCTCTCGGAGGAGGCGGAGCTGATGAAGCGGACAGGGGCGGATTTTGCCGTCCTTGTCCGGCTGGCAGACCGCTTTGAGGAGGTCTTCTCTGAGGAGAAGACCAGAAAGAATCTTCTGGATTTCACGGATACAGCCCATCTTGCGCTGAAGGTGCTCATTGAAAAGGATGAAAATGGGGACATTGTGCCGACACAGGCTGCGCGGGAGTACCAAGACTACTTTGAGGAAATCGCCATCGACGAGTACCAGGATTCCAATGAAATACAGGAACTGCTTCTGTCGAGCGTATCCAGGGAGAGCAGGGGCGTGTACAATCGCTTCATGGTGGGAGATGTCAAGCAGAGCATCTACCGGTTCCGGATGTCCGACCCCGGTATTTTCATGAAGAAGTACGAAAGCTATCGGAAACAGGAAGACAGTCCGAAAAGAGAGGAAGGTGTTCAGGCAGAGGAAGATGTACAGCCGCAGCCCCGCCAGCTGCGAATCGATCTGCACAAGAACTTCCGCTCCAGGAGAGAGGTGCTTGAGGCCGTGAATCTGGTCTTCCGGCAGATCATGCGGCGGGAGGTCGGGGGCGTCACCTACGGAGAGGATGAATCCCTGTATCCGGGCGCCGCGTTCGAGTCCTGTCCGGAGCCCTGGAAGGGACAGGAGAAGACGATCTTCAGGCCGGAGCTGATCCTTGTCGAGCCGGGAGATGTCATGGACGCCGGCTCCGAAAGCGGAGAGAACCCACTGCCGGATGCAATGCATGCGGAGGCGGAGGTGACGGCAGCCCGGATCCTTCAGATGGTCGGTCATGATCCGGTCTGGGATAAGGAGAAGGGGACCTACCGCCCTGCAGAGTTCCGCGATGTCGTTATTCTGCTCCGGACAGCCTCCGACTGGGCCAATACCTATTCAGAGGTGCTGTCCGCCCATGGAATTCCGAACCGTTCCGGTTCAAAGACAGGGTATTTCTCGGCCCCGGAGGTTCAGACCATCCTGGCTTACCTGGATATCCTGGACAATCCGCGGCAGGACATTCCGCTGGCAGCTGTTCTGCGCTCCGAAATCGGCAGGCTGACAGACGACGAACTCTCCATGCTGAAGGCGGGCAGAAGGAAAGATTCCCTGTATGATTGTGTGGAAACCTTTCTGTCTGTGTATGCCCATGACCGTGCAGAAGAACAGGAGGATTCCGGCAGGTCCGCCGGGACTGGTCAGAAAAAAACAGAACAGACGGACAAGGGACCTTCCGCTCAGACTTCTGACCGGGAGCTGGGAGGAGGATTCCAGGCGCAGCAGGAGGCAGCGCTTTATGAGAAGCTCAGACAGTTTCGGGAGATGACGGACAGGCTGAGGAGCCATGTCAGTGACACGCCGATCCATCAGCTTCTGTGGCAGATTTACGATGAAACCGGGTTCCTCGCTGTGTCTGAGGTATCTGAGGGCGGCAGTCAGAAGAGGGCCAATCTGGACATGCTGGTGGAGAAGGCCATCGCCTATGAGCAGACCAGCTACAGGGGACTGTTCCACTTTGTCCGGTATATTGACAAACTGATCCGTTACGAGGTGGATTTCGGGGCGGCGCTTGCGGAGAACGGAAGCGAGGATCTGGTCCGGATCATGACCATTCACGCGAGCAAGGGACTGGAATTTCCGATTGTATTTGTTGCCGGACTGGGGCGGAGATTCAACCGGCAGGACGCTGCGGGCATGCTTGTGCAGGAGGCCGGGATTGGGGTCGGCATGAATTACATTGATCCGGACCGCCGGGTTCAGGTGCCGACGCTGATCAAAAGCGCGGCGGCAGAGCGGGTGATCCGGGAAGGGATCGGGGAAGAGCTTCGCGTCCTCTATGTGGCACTGACCCGGGCGGAGGAAAAGCTGATTCTGACCGGGACCGTGAAGGACCGGGAGACGTTTGTCAAGTCGCTTTTCACCGCGGCAGGCTGCACGACAGAAAAGCTTCCGGAAAGCCTGATTCTTGGAGCGGATAGCTATCTGACATGGGTGTCAGAAGCGCTCGTCCGGCACCAGCCGGAAGGCGGGCGTTTCAGAGAAATGGCAGATCTGCCCCAAAGCCCTGAGGGGAATCCCGCAGCCGGGCTGGAAGGCAGCTTTCTCGTGCGGACCGGCCTCGAGGTGACAGCCAGGCAGCAGCATGCAGCGGAGAAATCCAGAAAACAGCTGGCCGCCCTGTTGTTCGACGTGCAGCCGGGGGCGGTTTATGACCGGGCGCTTCACGATCAGCTCAAGAGGCAGCTTGGATCCCGTTACCCATGGCAGGATCTGTCCGAAATTCCGGCCAAGGTGACCGTATCGGAGCTGAAGCGGCAAGGCTACGAGGCGGAAATGAAGCAGCTGCAGGAGGCGGCCCCCGCATCGTGGACGCAGCAGCCGGACCGAAACCCGGAGGATGTCCTGCCTGGCAATGCCGGCACCGCCCAGGATACACAGGACCCGGAGAGCGGGAGGCGGGACAGAGTTGTCCCTGCCTTCATGCAGGAACAGACGCAGCAGAAGCCTCTCAGCGGGGCGGCGGCCGGGACTGTCTATCACCGCGTTCTGGCCGACTATGATTTCACGCTGGATGCAGGACTGGACACAGTCCTCCGTTGGTTGGAAACTATGGTTCAATGTGATAAAATCACCGAAGGCGAGAAAAAGGCGGTTCAGGCCGGACGGCTCGTCCGGTTTCTGAACTCTGAACTTGGCGCGCGGATGAAGAAGGCAGCCGGGAAAGGGGTACTCCACAGGGAGAACCCGTTCGTGCTTTCCATCCCGGCCGGAAAACTGTTTCAGGATGTGGAAAAAGAAGCAGGGGCGGAGCCTGTACTGATCCAGGGAACGATTGACGCCTGGTTCGAGGAGGCCGGACACCTGGTTCTTGTCGATTATAAGACAGATTATTGCAGGCCTGAGCAGAAGGAGAGTCTGGTGCGGAGGTACCGGACACAGTTTCTGCTCTATGCGTCTGCCCTCACCCGGCTGACCGGAAAAGTGGTCGGGGAGGCCTGGCTGTATTCGCTGTCGCTTGGCGAAGCGATACCGGTCAGTCTCGCCTCCTGAAGGAGAACATGCAGGCAGGAAGGAGTGCCTGAGACATATGCAGACACAGACGATGACGCAGAAGAAGGCAGAATTCCAGGCCGCCGGAGCAGGGCGGGCAGAGAGAAGGGAGAAGACGCGAAGAACAGCAAAGGCAGCCGGATCAGGACGCTGGTTTCTGATTGGGTTCGCGATCCCGGCGCTGATCATGCTCATCGGGTATGTGCAGATCGGCGTCTGGCCATTTGGCGACGGGACGGTTCTGATCATTGATTCCCTGCACCAGTATCTGCCGTTCTACACGGAATTTCATGAGAAGCTTGTGCATCACTCCTCTCTGCTGTACTCCTTTTCGGCAGGGCTGGGGTATAACTTCTGGGCAACATATGCCTATTATCTGGCAAGCCCGCTGAATTTCCTGATTGGCCTTGTCCCGACAGCGAATGTCTGCGACTTCATGGACTACCTGATCCTGCTGAAGGTCGCACTCTGCGGCGGAACCATGACATGGTATCTGCACCGCAGAAATCCGAAGTCGGGGCTTCTCGCACCGGCGTTCGGGACGATGTATGCGGTCTCCTTCTTCATGATCGGGTACTATTTCAATATCATGTGGCTGGACTCCATCGCGATGCTTCCGCTGATTATGAAGGGCATCGAGCAGATCTTCGGCATTGGGGACGGCGGCCGTGTGAGCGGACGCTCCGACGGGCGCCTCTATGGGGCAGCGCTGTTTGTGTCGCTCTGGTGCAACTATTACATCGGGTTCATGCTCTGTCTGTTTTCTGTACTGTATGTGTTTGTCTGCCTTGTCTACACCGGAAGAATGAAGCCGATTTTGTTTCTGCGCCGTATTCTGCGTTTCTTCTGGTATTCCATCCTTGCGGGCGGCATGGGCAGCATCGTCCTTCTGCCGGCCTATCGGGCGCTGAAGGCCTCGGAATCCATGCAGTCGAACACTTTTCCGAAGGTCATCAAGTTTTACACAGACTTCGTGAACCTCTGTCTCGCCCATTTTGCCGGGATCAAACCGGTCAATATATCGAACTCTCAGGTCGGGCTCAATGCTTACTGCGGTGTATCCGTCATGCTGCTGGGCATCCTGTTTCTGCTTGACAATCAGATTGCGCTCAGAAGGCGGATTGCGAAAGGCGTTCTGGCTGGCTTTCTGTTTCTGAGCTTCTCGATGAACGTGCTGAATTACATCTGGCACGGTTTTCATCAGCAGAATGGACTGCCGAACCGGTTTGCGTTCATCTACATCGCCATCGTGCTGGTCATGTCGTTCGATGCCATAAAGGATGTGCCGAAGCTGGCTGTCTGGAGGATCCTTGTGGCCGGAGCCATCCCGGTATCGTTCGCGGCGGCAGCCTGGTATCTGAAGCTGGGACAGGACAATGAGGGCAATGCCTATCCGGTCTTTGCTTATGAGATTACACTTGTGCTTCTTTGCGGGTATCTGGTGCTCCTTCTGGTGATCCGGCTGTATCATATCCGGAGACTTATGTTCTCCGTGCTGGCCGGAAGCATCCTGATCTGCGAGTCCGGCGTGTCGGCTGTCTGGGGAATTGTCTGCAACGATTCCGTGACGCGCTCCATCTATCTGAACGACCAGAAGTCATACAAGACACTCGTTCCGCAGATGCATGACAATACCTGGTTCCGGTCGGAGGTCGATTCCCAGCGCATGCGGGATGTCACCCTGTTCTGCGGGGGGAATGCCGTCGTCATGTTCAATTCCACGATGCAGGAGTCGGTCACAAACTTCTGTGACCGGATCGGGATGGAATCAAGGACAAACAAGAACGGCTACAACGGGGTTACGAAGCTGATGAACGATGTGCTGGGCATCAAGTATGTTCTTTCCGCACAGGGAACCGGAAGCACACTCTATCAGTTTCAGAAGCAGACTTCGGACGGAAATCTGACCATCTATAAGAATGATAATGCGCTGGCGCTTGGGTTTATGGTGAATCCGGAGATCCGGGACTGGGATATTTCATCCGGGACGCCGATCGATGTCCAGAATGACTTTGTCGTGAAGGCAGCCGGGCTTGAGCCGATCTATACGCTCGACCGTTATCTCACGATGCAGAACGGCGAGGCAAATGAAATTCTGATCCCGGACGGGAAGCAGGTCTACGCTTATCTGCCGGAGCGTGTGGCAGAGCTGAAGCTGACTACGCCGGAATTCAGCAAGACCTATGAGACATTCACAGACCATCTCTATGTGATCAATGCGGCGGATGGAGAAAACATGGCGCAGATGACCGCCTCGGTGAAGCTGGGGTCCAGCGCGGAGGCGATCATCTATACCTGCCCGGACAGCGCCGAGCAGGCGGTTGTCGACAGGCTGAGGGAGAGTGAGCTTCAGAATGTCTCCGCATCCGGCAATGTGCTGACAGGCGATATCGATGTGAAGAAAGCAGGCGTGCTCCTTCTGACATTGCCTTATGACAATGGCTGGCGGTTTTATGTGGACGGGAAGGAAGTGAAGCTTTCGGAGATCGGGTCCTGTCTGATGGGAGCCGATCTTGAAACCGGGCAGCATGCCATCCGGATGGTATACGTTCCGGAAGGATTCCGCGAGGGAGTCCTTCTGACGATCGTCTCCGGTATCCTGTTTGCGCTGTCACTGTACCTTTACAGCCGCAGACACAGAGGGGAAAAGAAAGGATTTGACAGGGAGATGGATGATGCAAAAGCGTATCTGTCAGCACTGTGCGGGGAAGACGCAGTCGCTGCCGGGGCTCCGATGAGCGCCTATACAACCTTCCGGATCGGCGGGCCGGCGGCTCTGCTGGTGAAACCGAAGACGGAGCGTCAGCTGGCAGACACCATTCTGTATCTCAGGCGTATGGAGCTTCCGTACTTCGTTGTCGGAAATGGAAGCAATCTTCTGGTCAGTGATGCAGGCTACAGAGGCGTGATCGTCCGTGTGGCGAAGAATCTCAGCCAGATCCGGATACGGGGAGACATTGTCGAGGCACAGGCAGGCGCGATGCTTTCGGCGGTCGCGGCGAAGGCGCTGGAGGCTTCCCTGGCCGGGATGGAATGTGTCTCCGGCATACCGGGTACGATCGGAGGGGCTGTCTTCATGAACGCAGGCGCTTATGGCGGCGAGATGAAGGACATCGTCGAATCCGTCCATGTGCTGACAAAGAATGGGAAGATTCTCCGGCTTTCCAATGAAGACTGCCGGTTCGGCTACAGGACATCCAGTATTCAGACGGAGGGCATGACGGTGCTGGACGTCAGCCTGAGGCTTGAGCCGGGCGATCCTCTGGCGATCCGTGAGAAAATGGACGATCTGAGGACCAGGCGTGCCGAGAAGCAGCCGCTGGAATACGGAAGCGCGGGCTCCACGTTCAAGCGGCCGGAAGGCCACTATGCCGGGGCATTGATTGATGAAGCCGGCATGAGAGGGTTTAGGGTCGGAGGCGCGATGGTCTCGGAAAAGCATGCGGGCTTTGTCGTGAATGTTTCCGGGGCAACGGCGGAGGATGTGCGCGGGGTGATCCGCGGGGTTCAGGAGGCTGTGATGGAGAAGAGCGGTGTGAAGCTTGAGCCGGAGGTCCGGATGCTGGGGTTTGAAGATACGGAGGACGAGGAATGAGATTCGTGATCGTGACAGGAATGTCCGGATCCGGGAAGACTGCCGCCCTCAAGATGCTGGAGGACGACGGCTATTTCTGCGTAGACAACCTTCCGCTGGAGCTGATCGGAAAGTTTGCCGAGCTGGCAGGCAATCCGGCCCAGGAATACAGCAAGGTCGCGGTCGGATTTGACTCCCGCTCCATGCTGAGGGGACACTCAGTGGAGGATTTTTTCCGGACCATGAAGCCCTACAGTTATGAAATCCTGTACCTTGACTGCAGCGACCAGGAGCTGGTAAGACGATATAAGGCGACCCGCCGCATTCATCCGCTTGCCGGAACCGGGCGGATTGAGGCAGGCATTGCAAAGGAGCGGAAGCTTCTGGAGCCGCTCAGACTTCGGGCGGACTATGTGATTGATACCAGCGATATGCTGACGAGGCAGCTGCAGCAGGAGATTGGTCATATTTTTCTCGAAAATCCGGGAGAGGGCAGTCTGCTTGTATCTATCCTGTCATTCGGGTTCAAGTTCGGGATCCCGTCTGACGCGGATCTGGTCTTTGATGTCCGCTTTCTTCCGAATCCGTTTTATGTCGAGGAGCTCAAGCATAAAACCGGAAATGACAAGGACGTTCAGACGTATGTCTGTCAGAACGGGGAGGCAGATACATTTCTGCAGAAACTGACCGATCTTCTCGGGTTTCTGATCCCGAAGTATGAGCTGGAAGGAAAGAGACAGCTGACAATTGCTGTCGGGTGCACAGGCGGCAAGCACCGCTCGGTGACGATGGCAAACCGTCTGAACGAATATTTTGAAACGAACGGGAAGTACCCGGTGGTGCTGCTCCATCGGGATATCACCCGCTGAGAACGGAGGAATACGATGTCATTCTCCGGGGAAGTCAGGGAGGAACTGGCAGGCTGCACAGATACTGCCAGACATTGCAGGATTGCATTCCTTGGGGCTGTCCTGCACAGCTGCGGGGAATGCACCGGCGGCCTTGTCAGGATCCGGACAGAAAACCGGTATGCGGCGGATGCCTGCGAGAGCTGCCTGGAGCGGACGATGCCCGGAAGCTGCGAGAGGGAGACGGAAACGGACGAGGGAAAGCTTCCGGTATACTGCATTAGGGTGAAGAACCGTCCGGACAGTCTTCAGCTGATGGAGGCGGTCCGGATGGAAGGCGCATATCCGGACGGAAGCTTCCGGGACTTCGTGGTGGACAGGCTGCTGCTTCAGAAGCTGTGCTGCCGCAAGGCCTACCTGAGAGGAATCTTTCTTTTGACCGGATCCGTGAGCAATCCGGAGAAGAGCTACCATCTGGAGCTCGTCTGTCCGGATCTGGAGGAGGCGGATCTGATCGTCTGGCTCATGCAGTCGCTGGGCTTTGATCCCCGTGTCATCGGGCGGCAGAATCATCAGGTGGTGTATCTGAAGGAGGGCGGTCAGATCTCGGACTTTCTTGGTGCGATCGGCGCGACGAACAGTCTGATGAAGCTTGAGAACGCACGGATTGTGAGGGACATTGCCGGGACGGTAAACAGGCGGGTAAACTGCGAGACAGCGAATCTGATGCGGACAGTAGACGCGTCTGTCAGGCAGATCCGGGATATTCAGTACCTGAAGGACAGAGGGGAGCTCGGGAAGCTCCCGGAGAGTCTGAAGGCAGCAGCTGAGCTGAGACTGAAATTCCCGGATGCCACACTCAGGGAACTTTCTGAGGCGAGCATCCCGCCTGTCGGGAAATCCGGGTTCAATCACCGGCTGATGCGGCTGAGCAGTCTTGCGGAAAAACTTCGGTCTGAGGAAGGATGAATGGTTGGTATGGTTCTGTACAATGTAACCTTGTATCTGGCATTTGTGGCTGCGGGATTTCCTGCCGGAATCTACAGCAGCATATGGACGCAGATCAGCGGCGGAATGACGGTTCCGGTGCCCAGCATCATCCTTCTGAGAGCGATGATTGCGGCAGGCGGCGTACTGGCCTGTATCCTGGCTGCCAGAATCCGGCAGAAGCAGGAGAGAAACTTCGACCTGTGCCTGGCGGGCGTGAGCCTGGAGACGCTGGGGGTGATCGGACTCGCGCTGTCAAGAATGTTCTGGCACCTTTGCCTCTGGTCATTCGTCCTCGGGCTGGGACTTGGGATGAGTCTGACGCTCCTTTGCATCGTGGTCATCCGACTCGATCAAAGGACGGTCATGCTCCAGTTTTCTGGAACAGGCGTGGGGGCATTTGCCGGAAACTGGATCCTGTCTGCTGCCATGTCGCTTTCCGGGAGCTGGCGGACAGGCTGCGAGCTTCTGGGACTTGTCCAGATCCTGACGGCCTTTCTGGCGTTTTTCATCCGGAGGTCGCTGATAAAAGGACAGGACATGCGAAGAAAACTGGATGAGAGATCGAGAGAGATCGATATATGCCGCGAGCAGGAACGCCGGCGCATTCCTGTGGATGAGGCTGGACTGAGGCAGGCTGAAAAGGAATACATCACCCGGTCAGCTGTCAGCTGCATGGCCGCTTTTCTGTCCGGGATTCTGGCTCTGTGCATGGTGCTCTGGCCGCAGAGCTACAGGGTGATTGAGACAGGAGCGGCGCAGGAGATGACCGGATACGGTGTTCTGATGGTGAGTCTCGGAATGGCTGCCGGCAGGGTGCTTGCAGGTGTTCTCCGGCCGGCAGGAAGGGTGTCCAGACTGATCTGGATGGGAACAGCCGGTGTTCTGCTTCTTCTGGAGCAGTACCTGATCCACGCCGGAGGACTCACAGATATGGGAATGCTGTTTTTCCAGCTCTTTGAAGGAATAACGGTCGGACCGGTGTTTCCAAAGCTTCTGCTTCTGGATGACGTACGTCTCGACCGGGAGGCAGAGACAGCGCTCCTGTCGCTGCTTCCGGCCTTCGCACTTGGAGCGGTCATCGTTGTCACACCGCTGACGCAGGCACTGGTCGGAGCGGGACAGACACGCTGGTTCCCGCTGTGGCTTCTTGCCCTGGCTGTCTGCCTTGGTGTTTGCCTGTTTTTCTGTGTAAAAGACGGGAAGGACTGAGAGGTGTCAGATGGAGCATTATGTGATTACAATATCGAGAAAGTTTGGCTGCCTTGGGCACGAGATTGCAGGGCGCCTCGGGGAACTGCTCGGGGTGCCGGTGTATGACCGCAGCGCAGTCGAGGCACAGGTTCTCAGCACGGGGGCCGAAGCACGCCTTCTGGCCGCCACGCAGCTGGAGGAAGGCCGGAAAAAGACACAGTTTCTGCTGTTTCGGAAGGAGGCAGACGGGGAGAAGGATCTCCGGGCAAGGGTGATGTTTCAGGCACAGTCGGAAGCTCTGAAGTCCTTTGTGGAGAAAAGCTCCTGCGTTATTCTGGGAAGAGGCGGCGATGAGGTCTTCAGGGAATATCCGCGGTGCATGAATGTCTATATTTTTGCGCCGGACAAGGTTCGCCTTCAGAACTGTGTCAGGATGCTGCACACGGACGAGGAAGCGGCAAGAGCTTTGATTCACAGGGAAGACAAAGCCAGGGAAGACTACAGACGGCAGTTCTGCAGCCATGCTTCGGATGTGACATATGGCCGCCATCTCCTGATGGATTCGAGTCTGTTCGGGGCGGAGGAGAGCGCTCGGATACTGGCGCAGGCGGCGCGCTATCTGTTCAGCCTTCCCGAAGAGGATCAGGCGGACAGTTTGCATAAGGCAGGAGGAATGACGATATGAAGTGCCCATACTGCGGGAGCGAAGAGACCAGAGTGACCGATTCCAGGCCAGTGGAGGAGAGCAATTCCATCCGGCGCAGACGGCAGTGCGACAGCTGCGGCAAGCGGTTCACGACCTATGAGAAGATTGAGACAATCCCGCTGGTCGTGATCAAGAAGGATCACACAAGGCAGCAGTATGACCGCGCGAAAATCGAGGCGGGGGTCATGCGGGCCTGCTATAAGCGGCCGATTCCGGTGGATGAGATCAAGAAGATGATTGACCGTGTCGAGACGGAGCTTTACAACCAGGGAGGCGGGGAAGTCAGGAGCGCCGAGATCGGAGAGAAGATCATGGATGGCCTGAAGGACCTGGATCCCGTCGCGTACGTCCGGTTTGCATCCGTCTACAGAGAATTCAAGGATGTCGGGACGTTCATGGATGAGCTGAAGAAAATCATCAACTGAAAGATGAAAGTAAAAGGTGAGCAGGCATGAAGAATCGTCTGGAGCAGCTGCTGAACGGGCAGTTTGAGTATGATCTTCCACATATGCAGCTCTCCGGGCGGACAGTCCGGATTGAGACGGAAGCGGGCGGGCGCGCGAAGGGCGCCTTTCTTGTTGCGCATCCGGGGGAGGGAAAGGTCAGAGGCTTTCTGAATACAGATAATCCCCGGATTCTTCTGGAGAGCCCGGAGTTTTACGGGCATGAGAACATTGTCCGGTTTGACGTTGACACAGAAGGGCTTCTGCCGGGGGAGACGGTGGAGGGGACAGTCTTCATCAGCTCCGGGCTCGGGCAGGATCAGGTCCGGGTCACGGTTCATATGAAAGAACAGAAGGCGCCGGAGCCTTACAGCGAGCAGGAACTCGTCGATGCCGCGCGGAAGGATTTTGCTGCTGCGGCGTCTCTCTTTTCTTCACCGGCCTACAGGGCGCGGATGATGCTGGCGGACGCGCCGGCAAGGGCCCTGTACAGTGGCCTGGAACAGGAGAAAAATCCGCTCAGAAGGCTGGAGGAGTTTCTGGTCGGGACAGGGGCAAAGGAAAGCGTCGACATCAGCTGCGACTGGACAGGCCGGAAACTGGTCAACCCGGAGGGGACGCTGAGAGATCCCATCCGCCTGACTGCCAGCACCTGGGGCTATCTCGAGATCCACATTTCATCGGATGCACAGTTTCTGCGCCCCGAAAAAAAGACACTCACGACGGAGGAGTTTGCCGGCGGAAGCTGCGAGGCCGGTCTGATCATCGATTCTAATTTTCTGCATGCCGGGAAAAACTACGGGCGCGTGACAATCCGGACCCCCTACAAGACGATGGAGCTTGAGGTGCGGGCTGACAGGACCGACGACGGGGAAGCCAGAAGGCTTCACAGGGTCCGCTGTCTCATGCGCAAAAAGGCGCTGAACCTGTATCTTGACTACCGGGCGGGCAGAGTGGATCTTCATAACTGGGCAAGCCGGACGGACTCTGTTCTGAATGCCTACAGGCGGGCACAGGGAAGAGATGTCTATGCGGATCTGTTTTCGATTTTCGTCCTTCAGGCGGACGGCAGAAGGCGTGAGGCAGAACGGCTGCTCGCAGAGCTGAATAAGACCCCCCAGCGGCTGAACACACCGGACCGCTATGCTTTTTTTCTGTTTCTGACGTCCTTTTTCACCAGAGACAGCGCATATCTGGATGCCGTCCGGAAGGAGGTTCAGAGACTTGCGGCGGAGAATCCGTCGAGCTGGCAGATCCGCTGGGTATGCCTGTATCTGTTTGAGGATGCGGAAGCCGGGGAGGAACGGAGACTGGATGCAGTGACCAGACAGATTGAGCTTGGATGCAGCAGCCCTGTCATGTATCTGGAAGGCGCACTTGCGCTGAGAAAGAAGCCGTCTCTCTTCCATGAGATCACGCCGGCGATCCGTCTGATCCTGAATTTTGCAGCCAGACGGGGCCTTCTGACAGAGCAGCTGTCTCTGAAGCTTGCCTCGATACAGCGGCGCAGTCCGCACTACGACCCGGTCCTGTACAAAGTACTGGCGGATTATGCCAGAAAAAGCGGTGCCAGGGAGGCGCTGACCGCCCTCTGCGCGATGGCAATCGAGGGCGGCCAGAAGAGCCGCCGGTTTTTCCCTCTTTTTCAGGTGGCTGTCATGAAGGAAGTGTCCGTGACAGGCCTGTACGAGTATTATATGGATGCCTGCGAGGAGTACCGGATCGAGACAATGCCGGAGGTCATCAGACGCTATTTTGTCTACAACGACACGCTGAACTGGCATAAAAAGGCAAGAATCTTCCGGAATATGGCGGATGGAAGAAGGCAGATTCCGGGAATCTTCAACAGTATGAGACCTGCGATCGGAACATTCCTGACCGACCAGCTGGCGCAGGGCCACATCGATAACGATCTTGCGGCTCTCTATTCAGAGTTTCTGACGCGGCCGATGCTGACAGACCGGCTTGCCGCGAATCTGCTTCGTCTGCTGTTCACCTACAGGGTAGAGTGTCTGAGCCCGGGGATGAAGAAAATCATTTTGGTGGACAGCCGGATGCAGCAGGAGCGGGAGGTGCCCCTGAAAAATGCGGCAGCCCTTGTTCGGATTTATTCTGACCAGACCAGAATCCTGCTGGGCGACGGGGAGGGAAGACGGTACGCCTCGACGTCTCTGTACATGGCGGACCATTTTCTCGAGTCTCCGGAGCTTCTTGAGATGTGCGCGGAGATCGTGCCGGAAGCCCCGGAACTGGCCCTTTTTTACACATTGAATACGGTCAGGGATCAGCCGGTCAGTGCAGCCAGCCTGCGGTATTTCCGGAAGGCGTCCGGGATGCGCAGACTGTCGGCAGATTTCCGGAAAACAATCCGGAGCTGGCTGCTCGACTATTACACGGGGAATCCCGATGATCCGTCACTGGATGATTTCCTGAAGGAGGCGGATCTCTGTGACTATGCGGAGGCCGGGCTGGAGAAGCTTCAGGGGCTTCTGACAGGCGAGGGGCTTTTTGAGGAGGCATATCGGCTTGTTTTGAAGTATGGGCACGACCATACCCCGCTCAGCCTTCTGGTCCGGATCTGTTCCCAGATGGTGCTGGAATCAGAATACCAGGAGGATGAGAAGCTGCTCGGATACTGCAGCAGCTGCTTCATTTCAGGGAAATACGACAAAAATATCCTGACCTACCTTCTGATGTACCCGGACGGGTCCATCCCGGAGATGAAAAAGCTGTGGAAAGCCGGGAAGGAGTATGGGCTCGATACGATGAAACTGGAAGAGCACATCCTCTCCATGATTGTCTTTGAGCGGGAGGGAATGGAGGGGAGCGAGCCGATCTACGCTTCCTACCGGGCTTCGCTGGGAAACCGGAGGCTCTGTCAGGGGTATGTGATCCTGATGTCGTACGGATACCTGGTCCGAAATCTGCCGGCAGACGATGTGCTGTTCGAGGACCTGCTTGCGGACTTTGAACGGGGTGGAAACCTTCCGGATGTCTGTGCGCTGGCGCTCTTAAAGCATCTTTCCGGACTTGTCAGCAGAAATGAGACACAGAATGAGGCCTCGCGGCGGCTTCTGGAGCGATATGAGAACCGGAACATGAGATTTTCGTTCTTTGCTGCATTCCCGGAGATGCTTCACGCTGTTTCCGGAATCAGGGAGAAGGTCTTTTTTGAGTATACGGCTTCCCCAAAGAGCATTGTGACGCTCAGCTTCAGAAGAAAGGGATCCGGGGAAGCGTTCCAGACTGAAACCATGCAGGATCTTTTCTGCGGCATACGCGTGCGGGAATTCATGCTGTTCGGCGCGCAGGAACTGGAATGCTTCACGGAGGAAGACCGGGCTGACGGAACACGGATTATCTCGGGGGTCCATACACTGAAGGCAGCTCCGATCCCTGATGATGAGAAGGAGACCCGGTATGGGCGGCTGTCTGCGCTGTCAGACGCACTGGCACGCGGGGACAGGGAAGAGGCCAGGGATATCCTGATGGATCTCCGCCGGACAGAGACACTGACAGAGGAACTGTTTACACTGATTTAACCGGAAAGCCGGAGGGAGGAACCAGCATTGATGAATCGGAATGAAATCCTGATCGGCCTCCAGCTGTCTGCGCACGGAGCGCAGCTTACCTGGTATGGGAATGAGCTGAAGGAGCCGCAGACCCTGTCTCTTCCGGGAGAGATGGACAATGGTCTGATGGGGGTTCCTGCCGAAGTCTGGAATGCACTGAGCAGAGAGGATGCTTCTGAAAAGGCATCGGGTTATATCAGGGAGCTTCTGGACATGGTGCCGCAGCTGAAGAGCGCTGAGAAACATGATGTCCGCATCTGCGTCACGGTTCCGGATCTGGATGAGAAGATGTCAAAACGGCTGAAGACCGTCGTCCGGCAGGCCGGGGTGGATGAGCGCGGAATCTTTCTTCAGGATTTTCGGACAAGCTTTTTTTACTATGTGGTGAATAAGAAGAAGGAGCTCTGGAACGGAGATGTGGCCTTTCTGTCTGTGGAGGATGGACGGATGAACGGTTACATCCTTCATATTGACAGAACCGCATCACCCCACACGGCAACCTTCAGGCAGGAGGCTTCCTGCGATGTCTCTGACAAGGCGCGGGCAGGCAGGTCAGACGAGGACTGGGATGCCGAGCGGGACAGGCTCCTTTACGAGCTTCTGGGAAAGCTTTTTGAGCGGAGAAATGTGAGCGCCAGCTATCTCTACGGCGGCTATTTTGATGCCCGCTGGGCAAAACGCTCCTTCCAGTATCTGACCTTTCACCGTCATGCCTTCCAGGGACAGAATCTGTTTTCAAAGGGAGCCTGTTACGGTGTGATGGCACGCTGCGGAGAGATCCGCATGCCGGATATCATCTTCCAGGGTGTGGACATGGTAAAGGTGAACATCGGCATGAAGGTTCGGGTGAAGGGCAGGCCGGAGACGGTCCCTCTGATCCGTGCAGGTGTGAACTGGTATGAAGCATACGGTATGCTGGACGTGGTGCCGGAATCTGAAAAGAATGTGACAATCCTGTCTGAAGACGAAGACGGCAGCGGGACAATCCGGCATACTCTGAGGCTGGATCATTTTCCGGATCGCCCGGACCGGGCGAGCAGGTTGCGCGTGCGGGTGTGGTTTTCGGCGCCAAAGATGCTGGAGGCAGAGGTGACAGACATGGGGTTTGGCAGCCTGTACCCGTCATCGGGCAGAATCTGGCACAGAAGCATCCGGATTGCATGACAGCAGCTGCCGAGCCTGCGCAGGGCAGGGAACGCGCAGACGTCTGGCAGGCAGTTCTGCGGAGATAAAGCCTGCCAGGCTTACTACGGGAGGAATCGTGATGGCTTTCGATCTATGTACTGTCAGGACAGCAGAGCACCCCTACCTGATTGAGAGCGTGCAGATCAGAATCTGGACGATTGAGGAGCTTTGTTTTTTTCTGCACCGCAATCTGTGTCTGATTGATGAGTCGATCGTCAATGAGCGTCTGGCGGACTGGGTCAGCGAGGAGCTTGATCTCAGGCAGCTCGGCCACAGGCTCAGGGAGGCTCTTCAGCGTCCGGACCATGATGTGACCTATTTCGTCATGCCCATCTTTGCCCAGACCGGCTATCTGCAGCAGGACGAGCTCAGGCGCGTCCGAAAGAAGCTCATGGAGGCACAGGTCCGCCCGGAGGAGGAGAATGCGAAGATGAAGGCGGACTACCTTCTTTCCTGCGGGAAAAATGCAGCCGCCTGCACGATCTACAGGCGGATTCTGGACGGCGGGTCGGCGGGAAAGCTCCGCACAGGTTTTCTGGAGGCTGTCTGGAACAACCTCGGAAGCGCCTGTGCGCAGGCATTCCGTTTCCGGGAAGCAGCGGAATGCTTTCTGAACGGCGAGCGGCTCGGGCATTCCAGAGAACTGATGAGAAAGTACATCAGCGTGCTTCCGTTTTTCATGTCACAGGAAGCCTACCAGGAACAGCTCCGGAAGCTGGGGGTTGATGCGGTCTGGGCAGGAGAAGTGCAGAAAATGAACGCAAAGCTGGCGCAGGATGTCCTGGAGCGGGTGCGCTCCAGGACACGGGAGGACGAAGACCTGGCCGCAGCGGCGGAAGCTTTGTTTGCCGCATACAGAAGGGCACAGGCTTGCGTGTCCCATTCCTTTGTTCTATAATGAACCGCGCGTGCCGGGACTGTTCCGGCGGGCTGACAGATCGGCTTGCTTCTTGAGAGGAGAGGGGTCTTTGGAAGAACGGACGGATAAGAAGGAGACTGGAATTTTCAGTACACAGGAGCTTTCAGACAGCCCCCGCGAGGAATGCGGTGTCTTCGGTATCTATGATTTCTCCGGCGAGGAACAGGTGGCGCCGACCATCTATTATGGCCTTCTTGCCCTGCAGCACAGGGGACAGGAGAGCTGCGGGATTGCGGTCAGTGACACAGACGGTCCGAAGGGAGCAGTCCGAAGCCGGAGGGGCATGGGACTGGTGAACGAGAATTTCAACGCGGAGAGCCTCGAGGGACTCAAAGGCAACATCGGTGTCGGACATGTCCGGTATTCGACAGCCGGGCAGAGCACCATCGAGAATGCGCAGCCGCTTGTTCTCAACTATATCAAGGGAACGCTGGCGCTTGCCCACAACGGAAACCTGGTCAATGCACCGGAGCTGAAGCGGGAGCTTGCGCGGACCGGCGCCATTTTCCAGACAACGATTGACTCTGAGATCATCGCCTACCATGTCGCGAGAGCCAGGGTAGACACGGCCAGCGTCGAGGAGGCGGTATCGAGGGCGATGGACAAGCTGAAGGGTGCATATTCCCTGGTGATTATGTCCCCGAGAAAGCTGATCGGGGCCCGGGATCCGTTCGGCTTCAGGCCGCTCTGTATCGGGAAGAGGGGAAAGGCGTACATCCTGGCATCCGAAACCTGTGCGCTCGACGCGATCGGTGCGGAGTATGTGCGCGATGTGGAGCCAGGTGAGATTGTGACAATTTCTCCGAGGTTCGGCATCCATTCAGACCGAAGCCACTGCATCCGGTCCAGCAAGACCGCAAGGTGCGTGTTCGAGTATATTTATTTCGGAAGACCTGACTCCGAGATTGACCACGTCAGCGTCTATAATTCAAGAATTCTTGCCGGCAAGTATCTCGCGATGGACAGCCCGGTGGATGCGGATCTGGTCATCGGTGTGCCGGAGTCCGGCAACATCGCCGCGCTGGGGTTCAGCATGGCGTCCGGAATTCCGTATGGACAGGGATTCTACAAGAACAGCTACATTGGCCGAACCTTCATCAAGCCCAGACAGCATGCCAGGGAGTCGGCGGTTCAGGTCAAGCTGAATCCGCTCAGACCTGCGGTCGAGGGCAAACGGATCGTCATGGTGGACGATTCCATCGTCCGGGGGACCACTTCAGACCGCATTGTCCGGATGCTGAGGGAAGCCGGAGCGACAGAGGTTCACATGCGTGTGTCCAGCCCGCCGTTCCTCTATCCCTGCTATTTCGGAACCGACATCCCGGACAGGGAGCAGCTGATCGCCTTTGGACGGGATGTGGAGGAGATTCGTTCCATCATCGGGGCGGACAGCCTCGCTTATCTGTCAATCGACCGGCTGGCAGAGCTGACAGGAGGACTGCCGGTCTGCAATGGGTGCTTTACCGGCAGCTACCCGGTTCAGCCGCCGACAGAGGATATTCGCGGAAGCTACGACAAGTAATGGGGTCAGGAGGCCGATATGAGTGAATATGACAGCTACGTAAGCCCGCTTTCCAGGCGCTATGCAAGCAGGGAGATGCAGTACCTGTTCTCACAGGAGAAGAAGTTCCGCACCTGGAGAAGGCTGTGGGTTGCGCTTGCGGAGACAGAGAAGGAGCTCGGGCTGAATATTACCGACGAGCAGATCGCGGAGCTCAAGGCGCATCAGGATGAGATCAATTACAAGGATGCCGAGGCGCGGGAGCGCATCGTGCGGCACGATGTCATGAGCCACGTGTATGCCTATGGTCTCCAGTGCCCGAAGGCGAAGGGCATCATCCATCTTGGCGCGACATCCTGCTACGTCGGAGACAATACCGATATCATCATTATGAAAGAGGCCCTTGAGCTGGTCCGTAGCAAGCTGGCGGGGGTGATCGACCTGCTGGCAAAATTCGCGGATGCGTACAAGGATCTTCCGACCCTTGCCTATACGCACTACCAGCCGGCGCAGCCGACGACAGTGGGCAAGCGGGCAACTCTCTGGATCAATGAATTCATGATGGATCTGGATGACCTGGAGTATGTTTCCTCCACCCTGAAGCTTCTCGGGTGTAAGGGTACGACGGGGACGCAGGCATCCTTCCGGGAGCTGTTTGGAGGAGATGACGACAAGATCGACCAGATCGATCCGAAGATCGCCGAAAAGATGGGATTTTCAGGATGCTATCCGGTGTCCGGACAGACCTACTCGAGAAAGGTCGACTCCAGGGTGCTGAACGTGCTGGCAGGAATTGCCCAGAGCGCACACAAGATGGCGACGGACATCCGGCTGCTTCAGCATGCCAAGGAGATCGAGGAGCCCTTTGAGAAGAGCCAGATCGGCTCAAGCGCCATGGCGTACAAGAGAAACCCGATGCGCTCCGAGCGCATCTGCTCCCTCTCACGCTATGTCATCTGCGATGCGCTGAACCCGGCGATTACAAGCTCGGTCCAGTGGTTTGAGCGCACGCTCGATGACTCGGCGAATAAGCGGATATCCATTGCGGAGGGCTTTCTTGCCATCGATGGGATCCTGGATCTGTGCCTGAACATTACGGACGGGCTGAAGGTATACCCGAAGGTCATTGAGAAGCATCTGCGGGAGGAACTGCCGTTCATGGCGACGGAGAATATTATGATGGATGCCGTCAAGGCTGGCGGCGACCGTCAGGAAGTACACGAGCGGATCCGGGAGCTGTCCATGCAGGCCGGCCGCAGGGTCAAGGAGGACGGAAAACCGAACAACCTGCTTGAGCTGATTGCGGCGGATCCGATGTTCCATCTTGATGCGGAGAAACTGGAGAAGTCGATGGATCCGAAGAAGTATGTCGGCTGTGCACCGCGTCAGGTCGAGGTCTATCTCAGAGACATTGTGCGGCCGAGACTTCAGAAATATGCAGGTAGCGTAGTCGAACAGGCGGACATCGAGGTATAAGTCTCCGATGACCGTGCAGCCTTGCTGCGGACATACAAACACAGTGTTTCCCCGCATGCAGAACCGGGGAACCATCACAGGAGGAAAGAATATGGTACAGGCAGTTGTCGGCGCAAACTGGGGTGACGAGGGGAAGGGCAAGATTGTCGACGTCCTCGCGAACAAGGCGGATATCGTTGTCCGCTATCAGGGCGGCGCGAACGCCGGTCACACGATTGTGAACAAGTATGGAAAGTTCGCTCTTCACACGCTGCCGAGCGGGGTCTGCCATCCGGAGATCACCAATGTGCTTGGAAATGGTGTTGCGCTTAACATTCCGCTCGTGGTGAAGGAGATTGAGGACATCACGTCGAAGGGCGTGCCGACACCGAAGCTGCTGATTTCTGACAGGGCACAGGTCGTGATGAGCTACCACATCCTGTTCGACCAGTGTGAGGAGGAACGTCTGGGGGGAAAGTCCTTCGGATCCACCAAGTCCGGGATTGCTCCATTTTTCTCGGATAAGTATGCAAAGATCGGGTTCCAGGTCTGCGAGTTGTTCGATGACGACATCCTGAATGACCGGATCGACCATATCCTTCCGATCAAGAATGCGCTCCTCGTGAATCTGTACCACAGAGAACCGCTCACACATGAGGGACTGCTTCGCGAGCTTCATTCGTACAGAGATATGGTAAGGCCGTATGTGGCGGACACAGCGACTTTCCTTGAGAACGCGATCCGTGACGGAAAGACCATTCTTCTTGAAGGACAGCTCGGGACGATGAAGGATCCGGATCAGGGCATCTATCCGATGGTGACCTCCTCCCCGACGCTGGCCGGCTACGGGGCAATTGGTGCAGGGATTGCGCCGTACGAAATTTCCAGGATCATCACTGTTTCGAAGGCCTATTCAAGCGCAGTCGGCGCAGGAGAGTTTGTCTCCGAGATCTTCGGGGATGAGGCAGACGAGCTTCGCAGAAGAGGCGGAGACGGCGGCGAGTTCGGCGCGACGACCGGCAGACCGAGAAGAGTCGGCTGGTACGACTGTGTGGCTTCCCGGTATGGCTGCAGACTCCAGGGTGCAACCGATGTCGCGTTCACCGTTCTGGATGATCTGGGATACCTGGATGAGATTCCTGTCTGTGTTGCCTATGAGATCGATGGAAAACAGACGACAGATTTCCCAACGACACCGACGCTGAGAAAGGCAAAGCCGGTGTGGAAGAAGATGCCGGGCTGGAAGTGCGACATCCGCGGCATTAAAAAGTATGAGGATCTGCCGGAAAAGTGCAGAAACTATGTGGAATTCATCGAAAGCCAGATCGGGTATCCGATCACAATGGTTTCCAACGGCCCTGGACGCGATGACATCATCTACCGCGACAGTCCGCTGAAAAAATGAGATACGGCTGCCGGGTCTGAGCCGGGCAGCACCTGAGAAAAAGCTCCGCAGTCCAGCTTTGCTGTGGAGCTTTTTTATGAAGGCGGGAGGGTTTGAATGAGAATTGCTTTGCTTGCAGCCATCGCAGCCATCGTACTCTGTTTTCTGTTTCTTTGCACGGGCTCTATGATTCAGAAGATGAGGGGGAAGAAGGACTTCTCGCTGTCCGGAGCGCTGCTTCTCGGGTATGTGGTTTATTTCTCACTGTTTGAGGTGATCTGTCTGGTCTGTGAAGTGGCGCTGGCTCCACTCAGCCGCCTGTCGGTGATCATGATGACCGTCGGAACGGCTTTTATGCTGGGAGGGGTGGTTTACTGCTGGCGGAGCTGGCTTTTCAGGGTTCGCAGCCTGAAGCGCCGGCTCAGGGCGCATGGATGGCTGCTGGCTGTTGTAATCGTGCTGACGCTGGCGGTCTGCTTCTTCGCATTGATCTATACGGACGATTCGGCGGATTCTGACTTCTATGTCGGAATGGCCTCGACCGCGCTCTACACCAACACCATCGGACGCTTCGACCCGACAAATGGACGGCTTCTGAAGGCAATCAACCCCAGGTATGCGTATGCCCTGTACCCGATTCACAATGCGGTCGTCGCGGATCTGTTCCATATCCCGGCGATTGTTGCGGCACGCAGCGTGATGAGTGTGATCAATGCGCTTGTGAGCTGCCTGTCATATTACAAGCTGGGACGGATCCTGTTTGCACAGAAGACGGACAGGAATCTGACGGCCGAAGAGACTGGCCGGATGGGCGATCAGGGATCTGCGCTGCAGATCCGGAAAACAGATGTCTTTACCATCTTGCTGCTGTTGCTGAACCTGTTCTCCGCAACCATCTACATGCCCGGGACCTTTCTGTTCACACGGACTTTTGAGGGAAAGCACCTGATTGTCAATATGGTGGTGCCTTTGGCAGCGGCGGCCTGCGTGGCCGTCTTCAGGGGGATTCCGGAGGATGCCAGAGAGCAGAGATTTGTATTTGAGAATCTGTTTTTCCTTCTTCTGGCGGGCGTCTGTTTTTCGGCAAGTGTCTCGGTTCCGGCTCTGATGATTGCTGCAGCTCTGTTTCCATTTTTGGTGTATTCGAAAAAATGGAACATGTTTCTTCGTCTGTTCCTGGCGGAGCTCCCATTTCTGGTGTGGGCTGTACTATATATCCTGAATTCACGCCGGGTTTTCATTCTGGCATCATACAGATGAAGGGAGGATGACTTCAATGGAAGGGATCACAGTCTCGGGGGCAGGCCTGTCTTTTGTCATGGAATGCTTCAGAAAATACATAGGCCAGAGCTGGGAGATCGCCGTATTTTGTCTTGCAGGGATGATCGTGAGCGCACTGACCATCATCCGCAGTAGAAGGCTGGTGAAAGCGGGCAGAATGAATGCTGTGGAAAAAGCGCCGGATTCATCTGACACGCTTTATGGGACCGGTCCGGTCACCTGGATGAACTGGACACTCCTGATCATGCTTGGACTGACGGTTTACAATCCGTTTCTGGTCAGAAAGCTGGTGCCAAAGCTTGGCATGACAACGGTATACTATCGGATGTTCTGGGCGTTTCCGCTGATCCCGGCGGCTGCCTTTTATCTGACCGAGTTGGTTTTTCTGCCAAAGAGAAGAATGCTCCGCACAGCAGCCTGTGCCCTGGCGGCGGCTGGTATCATCCTGCTTATGCCGCTGAATCCGGGTGTCCGCTATCACCTGGCACTTCCCGACAACGTCTACAAGGTGCATGGTGCCATTCCGGTGATCTGCGATGTCATCCATGAGGATTTTGAAGCGTCTGAGCAGTACAGATACTGGAAAGAACGGGCGGAAGGGGTGGATCTCAATACGAAAAAAGGCGCAAGGACATATGTCCTCACGCTCCCGAGATGTGTCTTCCCGTCCGAACTGGAATTTCAGGTCCGGCAGTATGATCCTGGCGTGACACTGACCTTCAATCGCAACATGCGGCTGTTCTACGAGGGAAATACCTCAACGGGGATACAATATACGAGCAAATCTGCAGCGTACCGGAGACGGAAGCGGATCCTCGATGTCTGCCGGGGGAAAACGGAGGGGGTCACAATCGAAGACTTTCAGGCAGCCATGAAGAAGACCCGGACGCGGTATCTGATTGTCAACCCGGCTCAGGCGGATCCCTCCTTCCTGAAGACAGCAGGCTGCCGTCTTGTCAGCGAGACCGCCGGGTACTGTATCTATTCCTATGGGATCACGAAGGAAGGGTGAGGCCTTGCAGACGTCTGCCGCTGGACGGCTGCTGTTTCCTTCAAGACTTGTTTGATAATTGGTCATCGCGCAGCGATCGCGTTTTATTTCCGCGGACTCGTTTTATTTTCTTTTTTTTCAGAAGCCTTCTGCTCGGCCTCGGCCTTGCGGAAGGCTTCTTTCTGGTTTTTGCCGGAAAAAACTCTTGCGATCAGCTGTATGGCATAGAGAAGAACTGGGATCAGCACCGTCATGACGATGGACGCCATCAGCCAGCCCTTCGAATCAGCATTGCCGAACATGGCTAGCAGCATCGTCGCGAGGTACATGCCGGCCAGGAGAATCGCCCCGATCAGGGCGAGAACCCGTCTTAATTTTTTCATCGTATTGTGTAAGCTCCTTTCATACCCAGGCCACGTTTATTCAGAAAAACCTCTTTGCATCCGCATGAGCAGAGTGTATCACATACAGACCGGAAAGCACAGCGGCTCCGGAATATCATTGAAAATGGATGGCTGATACGATATACTGTCTCAGTACATCCGGCCCCGAAAACAGGGGACCGAAAACCGCCCAGAGAGCGGAAGATGACAATTTATCGATGAGATTGAGGAGAAACAATATGGCACTTTTGGATGACTGGCGTGCAGTGGCGTACAATACACAGGCTGACAAGAAAAAGCTTCAGCAGTTCTGGTCTGATTATTTTCTGAAGGAAAAGGCGATCTATGAGCAGCTCCTGAAGGCACCGGACGATGTCGTGAAGGGAACAGTGAAGGAGCTGGCACAGAAGTATGATGTATCGGTTCAGACGATGACCGGGTTCCTCGACGGAATTAATGATTCGCTGAAGGAGAAAAATCCGATCGAGACCATGGAAGAGGATACGGAAGTCAACCTTGGCTTTGACAAGGTGCTTCTTTACAAAAACATGGTCGATGCGAAGGCAGACTGGCTGTATGGCCTTGAGGAATGGAAGACCATCTTTGACGAGAAGACACGCAAGGAGCTGTATCTGGAAGCCAAGAAGATGAATACCATTGTCAGGCCGAAAAAGATCGGAAGAAATGACCCGTGCCCGTGCGGCAGCGGAAAGAAGTACAAGTTCTGCCATGGCCGGACGCCGGAGCTGCAGAAGGAGCTGGAAGAGCTGCTCGCGGCAAGAGGCGAGTAAGCCAGATGAGCGGGGCGGCTGGCGGCTGGCTGGCAGCAGGGCTTCTGTGTCTGGGATATTATGTCGTGATCGCTGTGTATGCGGGACCGGATGCGGATTTCGGATGGTTCTGGATTGCACTCGGCGCTGCTTTTCTGCTTGTATTTGGAAGAGACAGACTCGCGGCATCACACCCTGGCCTGTTCCCGATTGTTCTCCACAGAATCTACGTGTCTATTTTGTGCGCGGGGCTTCTCACGCTGGCAGCCTTCTGTCTGCCGGTTCTCTCGGGCATGCATCTGCCAGACCCTGAAGGCACAGACTATATCATCGTGCTCGGTGCTCAGGTGAAGGGGGTCGAGCCGTCGAGGGCGCTGAAAAGAAGGCTGGACAAGGCCGTCGGGGTTTCGAAAAAGAATCCCACCGCAAAGCTGATCCTGTCGGGCGGAAAAGGAAGCGGAGAAGAGATCACGGAAGCCTTATGCATGGCCCGGTATCTCAGACAGAAGGGAATCCAGGACGGCCGCCTGATTCTGGAAGACAGATCGACGACAACTAGGGAGAACCTTCTGTTTTCGGACAGGATGACCGGATGCGCATCCAGCCGGTGCGGAATTGTCACCAACGATTTTCATGTAGCAAGAGCACTTCGTATAGCCCGCAAGCTCGGGTATGCTGACGTTAGCGGGATCGACGCTCCGGGGGATGCGTGGATGGAGCTGCACTATGTTGTACGGGAGTCGGCAGCGCTGATAGTGGAGGAATTTCACCATGACAAGACTTGAGAGAAGAGCAGCGCTTCTTGTGGCTGCAGCCGCCGCAGGGGTGGCTGCCTATGGAGTCCGACTCGCAAAGAAACGCGCCAGATATCTGGTGGAGAAGGCAGCGGCAGCCTTTCGGGATGATGAAGTTCCGGAGCCGGAGACAGATTCCGGGCAGGCACCGGCAGAGCTCGGGCCGGAGACAGATTCCGGGCAGGCACTGGTAGAGGCCGGGCCGGAAACTTCTGAAAACTGATTCTGAACTGCCTTGACAAGTATGCGGGGCAGTGATAGTATCAACATGTTTTGAGACAGGAAAGCAGAGGATTACTCTCACCCGGCCGATTTGTTCGCGCCGTGGTTCATATGTTTTCATCCCGGCGCATAAGTGGGCACACGGGGTGGCTGTGAGCTGCGAGCGGATAACCTGGTTATCCGCTTTCTTGTTTATATGGTCGTTTACAGCGAATAAGGAGGGAAAAGCCATTAGCGATTTACAGATTAACGAACAGATCCGTGACAGGGAAGTTCGTCTTGTTGGCGAAAACGGTGAGCAGCTGGGCCTGATGAGTGCGCGTGATGCGCAGGAGAAGGCCAGGGAAGCAGGACTTGATCTCGTGAAGATCGCGCCGCGGGCGACACCACCTGTGTGCAAGATCATCGATTACGGAAAGTACCGCTATGAGCAGGTCCGTAAACAGAAAGAGGCCAGGAAGAAGCAGAAGATCGTTGAGATCAAAGAGGTTCGTCTCTCACCGAATATCGATGTAAACGACATGAACACAAAGATGACATCCGCCAGAAAGTTCCTTGACAAGGGAAACAAGGTGAAGGTCACGCTCAGGTTCAGAGGACGGGAGATGGCCCACATGCAGGCCAGCAGACATATTCTTGAGGATTTCGCGAAGGACTGTGAAGACATCGCCACGGTTGACAAGGCGATCAAGCAGGAAGGACGCACCCTCACGATGATTCTGTCTGCGAAGAAGAACTGACCAAAAGGAGGAAACAAATTATGCCGAAGATGAAGACCAGCAGAGCAGCCGCGAAGCGTTTCACGAAAACAGGAACGGGAAAGCTGAAGAGAAACAAGGCTTACAAGAGCCACATTCTGACAAAGAAGACCACCAAGAGAAAGAGGAACCTTCGTAAGTCTGCCATCACAGACAAGACGAATGTTTCGAACATGAAGAAGATTCTTCCGTACTTATAATTGTCCTCCTTCAAGAGAACTGATTGAGTATGGTAATGGAGTAAAAGCAGGAGGATAAAAGAATGGCAAGAATCAAAGGCGCACTGAACGCAAGAAAGAAGCATAACAGAGTTCTGAAGCTCGCAAAGGGCTACAGAGGAGCGCGCAGCAAGCAGTACAGAGTTGCAAAGCAGACCGTCATGCGCGCACTTTCCACCGCATATGCCGGCCGCAAGCAGAAGAAGAGACAGTTCCGTCAGCTCTGGATCGCCCGCATCAACGCGGCTGCAAGACTGAACGGACTTTCCTACAGCAAGTTCATGTTCGGCCTCAAGCAGAGCGGCATTGAGCTGAACCGCAAGGTCCTGGCAGACATGGCCGTCAATGATGCAAAGGGCTTTGCCGAGCTTGTCAGCATCGCAAAGGAGAAGGTTGCATAATAGCCGGCAGACGGACAGACGCTGAATCATCCTGTCCAATAGCCGTGCAGGGCGCCGGGCAGCAGCTGCTGCCCGGCGCCTTTTTCCATCCGGGAAGATGCCGTTTGTTTTGCAGAAACCGGCATAAAGCTCCGGCAGAAAACTCCGGTCAGAAATCAGAAATCACAAACCGGAAATCTCCCTCCAGATAATTAAAAAAGGTGTTGACAAGCCCCCAGCGCTTTGGTATGATTACATTCGTTCGCGGAAGTGTCGGAATTGGCAGACGAGCAAGACTAAGGATCTTGTGGTATTCGTACCGTGTGAGTTCAAGTCTCATCTTCCGCAGCACAGAGAACCGCCCTGATCTTCAGGGCGGTTCTCTTATTTCATTCAGCTTTGGCCGGCTTTTCTCAATGATCAGGATAAAAACACCTTGCAAAAGTGAATGAGATGGTTTATAATTTCTGCTGATTCTGGCATGGGGCTTTTATGCCCTTTCGCTGAATCGTTCTGAAACAAACAGACATGGAGAAAGGAGGCTGGATTATGAAGGTTCGTTCTTCTGTGAAACCAATGTGCGAGAAGTGCAAGGTTATCAAGAGAAAAGGAAGAATCATGATTATCTGCGAGAACCCGAAGCATAAGCAGAGACAGGGCTGAGCAGATCCAAAGCGGTATGTACGCACAGAACTGTGCGTTGACAATATACGATGAGATAAAAACCTGCCGGAGAGCTGATGCGTATCCGGACATGAGGACAGGATTATTTCGTTGGAATATTGCCCTTAATACCGGCTCAGGATTCGTGCGGATATCACCCGCGCCATTTCAATACCGCAAGGCAGGGCGCGCACATTTGCAGGGATGAAAATCCCGGCTTAATGAACCGGAAAGGCTGTCTGCGATTGCAGCAGCTGGATCGATGCAGAGCACCGGTCCCAGTTAAAGACAATTCATTTTAGGAGGATTTATTACATGGCTCGTATAGCTGGTGTAGACTTACCGAGAGATAAGCGAGTTGAGATCGGCCTGACTTATATCTACGGAATCGGCCGCACAACTTCCAACAAGATTCTCGCCAAGGCGAGTGTCAATCCTGATACCCGTGTCAGAGATCTCACCGATGAAGAGGTTGAGAACATCCGCAGCGCGATGGATGAGATGGAAGTGATGGTGGAGGGCGACCTTCGCCGTGACACTGCGATGAACATCAAGAGACTGACCGAGATCGGATGCTACAGAGGCGTCCGTCACAGAAAGGGCCTTCCGGTTCGCGGCCAGAAGACCAAGACGAATGCGAGAACCCGCAAGGGACCGCGCCGCACTGTTGCCAACAAGAAGAAGTAATCAACAGACTCGGATGATCAATCAGAAAGCAGGTTTATAAAAGAATGACAGATAAAAAAGGTGTAAAGAAAGTCACTAAGAAGCGTGTCAGAAAGAATGTAGAGAGAGGCCAGGCACATATTCAGTCATCCTTCAACAATACGATTGTGACGCTGACGGATGCTGAGGGCAATGCTCTTTCCTGGGCAAGTGCAGGCGGACTGGGCTTCAAGGGCTCCAGAAAATCTACTCCTTACGCAGCTCAGATGGCGGCTGAGACAGCTACCAAGGCTGCAATTGTTCATGGCTTGAAGTCAGTCGATGTCTTCGTCAAGGGACCGGGTTCGGGACGCGAGGCTGCAATCCGCGCGCTGTCCGCGAATGGCCTCCAGGTCATCTCCATCAGCGATGTGACTCCTGTTCCGCACAACGGATGCCGTCCGCCGAAGAGAAGAAGAGTCTGACCGTATGAAGTCTCTGCAGCCGCCTGAGGTTTTCCTGCTTCTGCGTTTTGAGCCGGATGAGGGGCCTGGGTATGAAAGGCTTGCAGGGATTGTATGCAGATCGAAAAGATGCCATCAACATATATGGAGGTAGATCATAAATGGCAGTCAATAGAACACCTGTGCTGAAAAGATGCAGATCGCTCGGAATGGAACCCACCGTTCTGGGATATGACAAGAAGTCGAAGAGAGAGCTGAAGCGCGCCCGCAGGAAGGTCAGCGAGTATGGCCTGCAGCTGCGCGAGAAGCAGAAGGCAAAGTTCATTTACGGCGTAACGGAGAAGCCGTTCCGCAACTACTACAAGAAGGCAGAGAGAATGCCGGGCATGACCGGTCCGAACCTGATGATCCTTCTGGAGTCCAGACTGGACAACGTCATCTTCCGCCTGGGTCTTGCCAGAACGAGAAGAGAGGCTCGCCAGATTGTCGACCACAAGCAGGTTCTTGTGAACGGTAAGTGCGTCAACATTCCGTCCGCACTTGTGTCTGCAGGCGATGTCGTCGAGATCAAGGAAAAGTGCAGAGACTCTCAGAGATATAAGGATATCGCTGAGGCAACCGGCGGAAGACTCATCCCGGAATGGCTTGAGCTGGACGCTGAGAACTTCAAGGCGACCGTAAAGAGCCTTCCGACCAGAGAGATGATCGATGTTCCGGTCGATGAAGTCCAGATCGTCGAGCTGTATTCCAAGTAATTACAACGGGGTACGCAAAAGTCAACAAGGCACACACCCATATAAGGAGGGACTGAGTTGCTCGATTTCATCGTTCCTAAAATTACAGTTGCAGAGATTTCCGACGATAATAAGCATGGCCGCTTTGTTGTGGAGCCGCTGGAGCGCGGCTACGGCATCACGCTCGGCAATTCTCTTCGAAGGATCATGCTCTCCTCTCTTCCGGGAAGTGCTGTGAGCCAGGTCAAGATCGAGGGAGTGCTCCATGAGTTCAGCTGCATTCCGGGCGTCAAGGAGGATGTGACAGAGATCATCCTCAACCTCAAGAGCCTTGCGATCAGAAATCACAATACATCTGATGAGCCGAAGACAGCTTATATCGACTGCTCAAAGGAGGGGGTTGTGACTGGCGCGGATATCGAGGCGGATCAGGATATCGAGATCGTCAATCCGGACCAGGTGATCGCGCATCTGAACGGCGGATCTGACTGCAAACTGAACATGGAACTCACGATTACAAACGGGAGAGGCTATGTCAGCGCGGAGAAGAGCAAGAAAGACGATATGCCGATCGGCGTCATCGCTGTCGACTCAATCTATACGCCGGTTGAGCGCGTCAATATGACGGTTGAGAATACCCGTGTCAAGCAGAATACGGACTATGACAAGCTGACACTTGATGTCTGGACGAATGGGACACTTGCGCCGGACAAGGCGGTCAGCATGGCGGCACAGGTTCTGAGCGACCACCTGAAGATGTTCATTGATCTCTCAGATGCGCCGGTGCAGCCTGTCCTTACAGACACAAAGCAGGAGACGGACGGCGGACAGCTGGATATGACGATTGATGAGCTTGAACTCTCTGTCCGTTCCTACAACTGCCTGAAGAGAGCCGGAATCAATACGGTCGGCGAGCTTTGCAACAAGACACCGGACGATATGATGAAGGTCCGCAATCTGGGCAGAAAGTCTCTTGAGGAAGTCCTTGCCAAGCTGAAGGATATGGGACTTTCACTGCGCAGCAGTGAGGAAGTATAACGAAAGAGATTTCAAAGATTTTCAAAGAAACCCCGGGAACCGAAAGGGACCCTGAGATTTACATGCAGGCGGTAAGACCGAAGGATGCGCGCCTGCATGTCAGGAGTTTGGAGGATTTAAGAACATGTCAGGATACAGAAAACTCGGCAGAACATCTTCTCAGAGAAAGGCTCTGCTTCGCAGCCAGGTTACACAGCTTCTCTATCATGGAAGAATCATCACAACCGAGTCCAAGGCAAAGGAAGTCATGAAGATCGCAGACGGTCTGATTGCGCTTGCAGTCAAGGAAAAGGATGACTTCCAGACTGTGACCGTGACCGCAAAGGTTCCGCGCAAGGATGCTGAAGGAAAGAGAGTCAAGGAAGTTGTCGACGGGAAGAAGAGAACCGTCTATGACGAGGTCCAGAAGGAGATCAAGAAGGACAACCCGGCAAGGCTTCATGCAAGACGCCAGATGCTGAAGGTTCTCTATCCGGTTACGGAAGTTCCGAAGGAAGCTGCCGGAAGAAAGAGAAATACAAAGAAGATTGATCTGCCGAAGAAGCTTTTTGAGGAGATCGCTCCAAAGTACGTTGGCCGCAATGGTGGTTATACCCGCATCATCAAGATCGGGGAGCGCCGCGGTGACGGAGCGATGGAAGTCGTTCTGGAGCTTGTCTGAGGCTTACTGACGACGGGAATTTCTTCGTACAGGATTCTACTGGAATGAGAGGGCCTGGCCTGCAGCTGCAGGCCGGGTCTTTTTTTGAAGACGGCCTCCATCATCCAGTTCGGAGTACGGGATGACGGCAGAGCCGCAGAATCGAACAGACAAAAAGCCTATGGAAGACCTTCACATGATTCCGCCAGATACAAGGATCCGGGTCCTTTTTATACTTGGGGAGGGCAGCATGGATGCCCTCTGTATTCAGGACACAGGACGCGCATATCTGAAGGAGATAAGCCGCCGAGCCGCCAGTGTGCAGATCGCGCAGCGTCAAAGCGGGAAGAAGACATACTCAGCCGCGGACCTTGTGGTGACAGATGATCCGGACCTGTCGGCGGCGCTTGCTGGAAACGGATTCTTCGTTGCAGGGTATCAGCCGGACACAGACGGAGGATTTTTTGATGGCGCTTCCTATGTGCTCCAGTCGTTCGAGGACGCAGATGCGGATGAGCTTCTGAACGCGTACAGGCGCTGGAAAGGAATTCCGGTCTGCATCGGGAAGACAAAGCGTCTGCTTATCCGGGAAAGTACGAAGGAGGACTATCTGGTACTGAGCAGGATTCTCAGCGAGGTCTGTGAGACGGATGCCGGGAGCATCAGCCTGAGGCAGAACATCGAAAAAGACCAGTATCTTGCCTATATCAAGGCAGTCTACAGATTCTGGGGATTCGGCCTCTGGACTGTAACTGCAAGGAACAGCGGGGAGATTGTAGGCTGGTGCGGACTGATCCCGAAAACGGATAACCTTTCACCGGAGGGTCGGATTGAGCTGGGATATGTAATCGCAGCAAAATGGCGCAGGCAGGGGCTTGGAACGGAAGTTTGTCGGGAAATACTCCACTATACGGGTCAGAAGACCGGGATCAGGGAAATATGGACTTTGATTGACTCGCGGAACAAGCCTTCTCTCAGGCTTGCGGAGAAGCTCGGTTTCAGGGAGAAGACGGTCATTCCTGCGTCTGCATGCGGCATCAACGTTCCGGGCGATGACGTGCGATTGTCTGTACGGACCGTTGTTCTCAGGCGTAAGGATTCAGAAGAAAACAGATTCAGGAAGATTTTGCATGACAGATCCCAGAAGAAGAAAGGAGCAGAACATGGCACAGAATCCAGTCGTAACCATCACAATGGAACATGGGGGCATCATGAAGGCAGAGCTTTACCCCGAGATGGCACCGAACACTGTCAACAACTTCATCTCACTCGTAAAGAAGGGGTTCTATGACGGACTCATTTTCCACCGTGTTATTGCCGGCTTCATGATTCAGGGCGGAGACCCGGAGGGAACCGGGATGGGCGGACCCGGTTATTCAATCAGGGGAGAGTTCCGCCGCAACCACTTTCCGCAGAATACCCTGAGGCATACGCCGGGTGTCCTGTCAATGGCGAGATCGATGAGCCCGAATTCCGCGGGGTCACAGTTCTTTATCATGCATGGAGATGCCCCGCATCTCGATGGCGAGTACGCTGCATTCGGGAAGGTGACCGAGGGAATGGAGGTTGTAGATCAGATTGCACAGTCAGAGACCGACTACTCGGATCGTCCGATGAAGGAGCAGAAGATTCAGTCCATGACAGTTGAAACCTTCGGTGTGGATTATCCCGAGCCGGTGAAGTGCTGACCCCTGCGGAATCCTTCACGATCAGGGATTCGCGCATTTGGGCAGGGTTACGGAAATCAGAGGGCGCGATTTCCGTGAATCGGGAGTCTGGAAGAATCAGATTAGCATAGTGCACAAACCATAAGCATTAAAATTGTTGAAAAGAAACAAATCGACTACACAGGGCCAAAATGGTATTGAAACCATTCTGGCCCTGTGCTATTATTCAGACATCACCGGAAACGATACCGACAACGTTGCCGACAACGGTCCCGGTAAGGCTTCCGATTGGTAAAGAAGTAACTCAAAATCATGTATGTCAAAGGAGAGGACGAGACATGAAAAAGAAAGCCGTAAGTATTCTTATGACTGCTGCAATGGCAGCAAGCATGCTTGCCACAACTGCAATGGCAGGCGAGACAGAAGCTTCCACAGAAGCTTTTGATCCGGGTACTGGCAAGGTTTACCTTCTGAACTTCAAGCCAGAGACCGACGAAGCATGGCAGAATCTTGCATCCGATTACAGCAGCCAGTATGGCGTTGATGTCACGGTTCTGACTGCAGCTGACGGGCAGTACAATACGACACTGACATCTGAGATGGCAAAGAGCGATGCGCCGACCATCTTTACAGTCGGTAACGCGACAGCAGCTCAGACCTGGAATGACTACACCTACGATCTGAAGGATACTCCTCTTTACAGCCATCTGACCGACAAGTCACTGACCGTTAATTACGATGGCAAGGTTGCAGCGATTGCAAACTGCTTCGAGTCTTACGGCATCATCTACAACAAGACGATCCTGAATGACTACTTCCAGATGGACAATGCCAAGGCAAAGTCCATGGATGACATCAATTCCTTCGATACCCTGAAGGCTGTTGCAGATGATATCCAGTCCAGAGTCGATGAGATCAACGATAAGTTCGGAACCAGCCTGACTGAGGCATTTGCTTCTGCAGGTCTGGATGATTCCTCTTCGTGGAGATTCTCCGGACACCTTGCAAACCTTCCGCTGTACTATGAGTTCAAGGATGACGGTGTAGACCTGACAGCAGGTGAGCCGACCATCAAGGGTACCTACCTTGACAACTTCAAGAATGTCTGGGATATGTACGTATCTGATTCTGCAGCAGATCCGAAGACTCTGAACTCCGGCTCCTACAATGCAGAGCAGGAATTCGGAATGGGCGAGGCTGTGTTCTATCAGAACGGTGACTGGGAGTTCTCAGCATTGACCAACGAAGACAATGGTTATGAAGTCAAGGCTGAAGATCTCGGAATGATGCCGATCTACTTCGGTGTTGATGATGCAAACGAAGGCCTCTGCTCCGGAACCGAGAACTTCTGGGCAATCAATGCAAAGGCTCCGCAGGAGGACATCGATTCTTCTCTTGCATTCCTCAACTGGGTGATCACCTCTGACGAAGGTCGCAAGTCGATGGTCGATGACATGGGACTTACCTGCCCGTTTGATACCTTCACCGGCGATTATGCTTCCAGGAATGCATTCGGCGCTGAGGCAACGGCTCTCCAGTCTGCAGGAAAGACTTCTGTTGCATGGTCCTTCAACGCAACACCAAATGTTGATGACTGGCGCAAGGATGTTGTCAATGCTCTGACAGATTACACCTCCAACGGCGGAAGCTGGGATGCAGTCAAGACCGCATTCGTTGATGGATGGGCACATCAGTGGACGCTGGCTCATGAGGGAGAGACATCAACTGAGGCAGCTACCGAGGCAGCTACTGAGGCTGAGTAAGGATCGGATGTCCGGCAAGGGACAGAAAATCTCCTTGATGAAGAGAATGTGAATCACCGGGGATGAGTTGCAGATACGGAACTCATCCCCTTTTTCTCACGAATCAGCTGGTGCCTGATGTGGGGACCGGATCTGAGCCATGGCGAGGGAGCATTTTTATGCAAAAGTCAATCAAGAAATATTTTCCACTATTCATGCTGCCGACAGCGATTGCATTCCTGATCGGCTTCATCATCCCGTTCTTTTATGGAATCTTCCTTTCATTCTGCAAGTTTACAACGGTGACAGACTGGAAGTGGGTAGGATTCAAGAACTACTCCAGGATCTTTGTTGTGAACGGTAAGGTTGACACAACCTTCCTTCATTCCATTTGGTATACGTCACTGTTTACGGTTGTGACGGTCGTGATCATCAATGTTGTCGCATTTGCAATCGCGCTGGCCCTGACGAAGGGAATCAGAGGAACAAATTTCTTCCGGACTGCATTCTTCCTTCCGAACCTGATCGGCGGAATCGTTCTGTCCTATATCTGGATGATGATTTTCAACGCTGTGCTTCAGAATTACAGAATGACGATCACCACCTCACAGTGGAGCGCATTCTGGAGCCTGGTCATCGTTGTCTGCTGGCAGCAGATCGGATATATGATGGTCATCTATATCGCCGGGATTCAGAACATCTCTCCGGATCTGATCGAGGCGGCCGAGATCGACGGTGCGAACAGCAGACAGCTGCTCCGTTATGTCACACTTCCGATGCTGGCACCAACGATCACCATCTGCACCTTCCTGACACTGACGAATGGGTTCAAGCTCTTCGATCAGAACCTTGCACTGACAGGCGGCAACCCGAACCATCTGTCTGAGCTGCTTGCATTGAACATCTATACAACAATGTACGGCTCGACCGGCTGGCAGGGCGTCGGACAGGCAAAGGCAGTGATCTTCTTCATCCTGGTCGGTGTGATCTCGTTGATTCAGAATAAGATGTCCAGAAGCAAGGAGGTGGCGTGACCATGGCAAAGGCAAAGAAGCTGAACAAGGCAGCACAGGAGGTTTCAACCGTACGCCGCGCCAGACACAGCGGCCTTCTGACGGTGATCTTCACGATCATATCTCTGATCTGGATCTATCCGCTCGTTGTCGTCACCCTGAACTCTTTCAAAAAGAAGGCGTTTATCTTCAAGAACCCATTTGGAATCAGCAGATATTCGCTGTTTGGGGATGGCGCTGAGAAGTGGGAGAAGGGCATCAAGCAGGTGTTCTTCGGCATAAGAAACTATGTGAATGCCTGGAACAAGACCGGGTTCCCGAGAGCGTTCGGGTTCTCACTGTTCATCACGGTATTCTCAGTCATTGCAATCATTCTCTGCACCTCCATGGCGGCATGGTACATCGTGCGTGTGAAGTCGAAGTTCACTTCCCTGTTCTATATCCTGTGCCTGTTCTCGATGATTGTCCCGTTCCAGATGGTTATGTTCACGCTGTCCAAGTTTGCGAACATCCTTCATCTCGGCAATCCGGTCGGTATCATCGTCGTGTACCTGGGATTCGGCGCAGGGCTGGCCGTGTTCATGTTCACAGGCTTTGTCAAGAGCATTTCCCTCGAGATCGAGGAGGCTGCGATGATCGACGGCTGCTCTCCGGTGCAGACCTTCTTCAAGGTTGTGCTGCCGATCATGAAGCCGACTGTCATGACGGTTACAATCCTCGAGTCCATGTGGATCTGGAATGACTACCTGCTTCCGGCACTGGTTCTGAACATCAACAAGTATAAGACCATCCCGATCGCAGTCCAGTATCTGAAGCAGTCCCACGGAAACATTGACTGGGGCGCGATGATGGCAGTGTTAGTCATGGCCATCATCCCGATCGTGATTTTCTATGCATTTGCACAGAAGTACATCATTGAGGGCGTTCTGGCCGGAGCCGTCAAGGGCTGATGAAAAACGCATGAAAGGAAATGCACGTACATGAGATATGCAGGAATCCTGCTTCCGATTTCCAGCCTTCCGTCTCCATATGGAATCGGAACATTTTCAAAGAGTGCCCGTCAGGTTGTTAACCAGCTGGAAGCTGCCGGTCAGCATTACTGGCAGATTCTTCCGCTTGGGCCGACAGGATACGGGGACTCTCCCTACCAGTCATTCTCTGCTTTTGCAGGTAATCCGTACTTTATTGACCTGGACGCTCTGATTGAAGAAGGGCTTCTGAAGAAGAGCGAGGTGGAGACCGTTGATTTCGGGCAGGGAGACGAGACGAAGGTCGACTATTACAAGCTTTATACAAATCGCTTTACGGTTCTGAAGCTTGCCTGCGGGAGAAGCCGCTTTGACCAGACAACGAGCTACCAGCAGTTCTTCTCGGAGAACGAGGACTGGCTTCCGGACTATGCGCTGTTCATGGCGATCAAGAACGCAAACAATGGAAAAAGCTTTCAGGAATGGCCGCTTGAGCTGAGAAAGAGGGATCCGGAGACGCTCCGGAAGGCAAAGGAGACATACAGCGAGGAGATCCGTTTCTACTGTTTCCTCCAATATATGTTCGCATCCCAGTGGAACAGTCTCAAAAAGTATGCCAATGATCACGGCATTGAGATCATCGGGGACATTCCGATCTATGTGTCGCCGGACAGCTCGGATTTCTGGGCACATCCGGAGATGTTCCAGGTGGATGAGGACGGAAGACCGAAGGCTGTTGCGGGCTGTCCGCCAGATGCATTTTCGGCGGACGGACAGCTTTGGGGCAATCCGCTTTACGACTGGAGTTACCATGAAAAGACAAACTTTTCCTGGTGGAAGCGGAGAATCGATCACTGCCTCAGGCTGTATGACGTCGTGCGGGTCGATCATTTCCGGGGCTTCGATGAGTATTACTCCATTCCCTACGGCAGTGTGAATGCGGTGAAAGGAAAGTGGATGCCGGGCCCCGGCATGAAACTGTTCCGCGCGCTTGCGGAGAACCCAAAGGTGACTTCAAAGTCGATCATTGCGGAGGATCTCGGATTTTTGACACCGTCGGTCATTCAGCTGGTGAAGGATTCCGGGTTTCCGGGAATGAAGGTCATCGAGTTTGCGTTTGACTCCAGAGACTCCGGAAACTATCTGCCGTACAATTACCCGAACAATTCCATCGTCTATACGGGAACGCATGATAATCAGACGCTTTATGCGTGGTACGATGAGCTGTCAGATGACGACAGAAAGCTAGCGGATGATTATCTTGGACTTGAAGATGTACCGAGGAAGAAGAAAACCTGGCAGTTTATCCGGCTTGCAATGGAGAGCGTCTCGGATACCTGCGTGATTCCGATGCAGGACTATCTGAATCTTGGCAGCTGGGCGAGGATGAATCATCCTTCTACGACAGGCGGCAACTGGTGCTGGAGACTGCGGAAGGGCGAATTCTCAGATGAGCTGGCATCGGAGATCAGAAGGCTGACGAAGATATCCGGAAGACTGGAACAGTGAGATACAAAGTGACTGATGGATGGCAGGGCAGGTGGTGATGGCCCTGCCATCTTTTTGTGAAGGCGGCGAGCCAGAACAGCATCCATGCCTGCATACGGATCATTGCATCTGCCTGAGGGACTTGTTATAATGCTTAAGTCTGCAGTCATTGTGACTGGGACGGAAGGAACGATACAACATGGAACAGATCACAATTAAGGAAATAGCAAAGATCTGCGGTGTCGGTGTCAGCACGGTCTCCCGTGCGATCAACAACCACCCGGATATCAATCCGGAGACGAAGAAAAAGATTCTTGAAACCATTGCGGAATATCAATATATTCCAAACAACAGTGCCCGGAACCTGAAGCGGTCTGAGAGTAACTCGATCGCAGTCCTGGCAAAGGGGATCAGCAATCCGCTCTTCGGCGCGATGGTTCAGATGCTGGAGCGCGATATCCTTGGCAAGCAGTATCTGTTTGTCCTGCAGCAGGTCGATGAGGATGAGAATGAGATAGAAGTTGCAATCCGCCTTGAGAAGGAGAAGCGGCTGAAAGGAATCATATTCCTGGGAGGCGCTTCTCACCCGAGGGAAGACCTGCTTCATCAGCTGACTGTTCCATATGTCATATGTACCGTGAATGCTGTGCTGGAGGAGAGCCTTGACAACTTTGGGGTTGTTTCCATCGATGACGAAGCCGAGAGCTACCGGATGGTTGATTATCTCTGCCGGATGGGACATCGGCGGATTGCCATTCTGACCTCTCTGGCGCGGGATTCCAGCATCGGGACGCTTCGTCTTGAGGGCTACAAGAGAGCGCTGAGGGACAACGGAATTGAGTATGACGAGTCTCTCGTTGTCACGATGAACCCGGATGAGCAGACCTATACGATGCAGAATGGCTATCAGCAGACGAAGAAACTTTTAAACCGGGGCGTATCCTTTACTGCGGTGTATGCAATTGCGGATGTGATCGCAATCGGAGCCTGCAAGGCAATCTTTGATGCAGGGATGAGGGTGCCGGAGGATGTGTCCGTCGCCGGATTTGACGGCCTGGATCAGGCATATTATTATCAGCCCTCGCTGACTACAATCGAGCAGCCGATCAGGGAGATGACAACGGAAGCAAGCCGGATTCTCTTTGAGCTGATCAACGAGAAGACGGGGAGAAGGTATCGCATATTCCCGGCGAAACTGCGGGAGGGACAGTCGGTAAGAAGAATATCAGGATGAAGAGTTCAGACAGAAGATCGATCATAGAAGGACATGATCTGACATACGAGTACCTCCATTATGACGACGACGGCAATGTGGACGCTTCCTACAAGGCGCTGAAGGGTGTCAGCCTTGATGTGAAGGAAGGACAGTTCATCGCGATTCTGGGGCATAACGGTTCCGGAAAGTCGACGCTTGCCAGGCAGCTGAATGCGCTGCTCGTCCCATCGGGAGGTACTCTTTTTGTAGACGGACTGGACACCCGGGAAGAGAAGAATGTCGGGGCAATCCGGCAGGCGGCCGGCATGGTGTTCCAGAACCCGGACAATCAGATCATCGCCTCCGTCGTGGAGGAGGATGCAGGGTTTGGCCCTGAGAACATGGGGGTTCCGACGAAGGAGATCTGGGAGAGAGTCCGGAAGGCCCTGAAGGCTGTCGGAATGTGGGAATACCGGGAAAGCTCCCCGAACAGACTCTCCGGAGGCCAGAAGCAGCGTGTCGCGATTGCGGGAGTGATTGCGATGAAGCCGAAATGCATCGTGCTGGATGAGCCGACGGCGATGCTGGATCCGGGCGGACGGGCGGAGGTCATCCGGACAGTCCGTGAGCTGAACAGGACAGATGGGATCACCGTCATCTTAATCACCCATTATATGGAAGAGGTGATTCACGCAGACCGGGTTCTTGTCATGGAGGAGGGGGCTGTTGTGATGTCAGGTACACCGAGAGAAGTCTTCTCAAATGTCCGCGCACTGAAGGAAATCCGTCTGGATGTCCCCTTTGTCACGGAACTTGCGGACAGGCTGAAGGAGCGGGGCGTTCCGCTTCCGGATGGGATCCTGACGGTGGAAGAGCTGACAGAGGAGCTGGAGAAGATCAGGCATGGAGATCAGAATCGAGCATCTTAATTACATATACGGCCTGGGGACCTCTTACGAGAAGAAGGCGCTCGATGACATCAGCCTGACCATCCGGAGCGGGGAATTCATCGGAATCATCGGCCATACGGGGTCGGGAAAATCGACGCTGATCCAGCATCTGAACGGGCTGAACCGGGCTTCGTCCGGGCAGATTTTCGTCGATGGCAGGAATATCTATGAGGACGGATACCCGATGCGGCAGCTCCGGTTCCGGGTCGGCCTGGTGTTCCAGTACCCGGAATACCAGATCTTTGAGACGACGGTGCTGAAGGATATCTGTTTCGGACCGAAGAACCAGGGGCTTTCAGCCGAAGAGGCAGAAGGGCGCGCCAGGGCGGCGATGCGCATGGTCGGACTCGATGAGCACTATGAGGGCAAGTCCCCGTTCGAGCTGTCCGGCGGACAGAAGCGCAGGGTTGCGATTGCCGGGATTCTGGCGATGAACCCGGAGGTGCTGGTGCTGGATGAGCCGACAGCGGGTCTGGACCCGAAGGGGCGGGATGACATCCTGGGAGTGCTGAAACAGCTGCACCGGGAGTCCGGCATCACCGTCGTGCTGGTTTCACACAGCATGGAGGATGTGGCAGACTATGCCAGCCGGATCATCGTTCTCGACAAGGGAAAAGTGCTGTATGACGATATCCCCGCAAGGGTGTTTTCTCATGTGGAGGAGCTGGAGTCGATCGGACTTGCAGCGCCGCAGGTGACCTATGTCATGCGGGCTCTTCGGGGAAAAGGATGGGACGTCAGCCAGGATGTGACGACGCAGGCGGAGGCGGCGGATGAGATTCTGGAGGTGCTCAGGAAGGCAGGGGTGAAATGCTGAAGGATATGACAATCGGCCAGTATTACCCTGGCAATTCCCTGATCCACAGGCTGGATCCGCGCGTCAAGCTGCTCGGAACCCTCGTCTTTATTATCTCTCTGTTTACGTTCAGCTCGATCAGTGCCTATGCGCTCGCGACAGTGGCCGTGCTGACAGTGGTCGCCGTGTCGAGGGTGCCGCTGCGCTACATCCTGAAAGGGCTGAAGCCCATCTTCATCCTGATGCTGATCACGATTCTGTTCAATCTGTTCATGACGCCGGGCACCGCTGTGCTTCAGATCTGGAAGCTGAAGATGACGGAGGAGGGCATCCGGTTTGCGATCCATATGGCGGTCCGCCTAACGTATCTGATCATCGGTTCCAGCATCCTGACGTTCACCACGACACCGAACAGCCTGACAGATGGGCTGGAGTCCGGGCTCGGATGGATGAACAGGCTTCATGTCCCGGTTCATGAGATTGCGATGATGATGAGCATCGCGCTGCGGTTCATTCCGATTCTGATGGATGAGACGGACAAAATCATGCGGGCGCAGGAAGCCAGGGGAGCGGATTTCCAGTCGGGCGGCGTCTTCCACAGGGTGAAGGCGATGGTGCCGCTCCTCGTCCCGCTGTTTGTCTCAGCCTTTCGCCGGGCGAATGACCTCGCGCTTGCAATGGAGGCGAGAGGGTATCACGGTGGGGCTGGAAGGACGAAGATGAAGCCGCTGGTCTATCACAGAAAGGATTGGATCGCGTTCCTGGTCATGGCAGGCTATGTTGCCGCACAGATTCTGTTGAGAATTTTTGTAAAGATATGAAAAGAGTCAAACTGACGGTCGCCTATGACGGGACCCATTATCATGGTTGGCAGATTCAGCCGGAAGGAGATACGATCGAGGCCGAGCTCGACAGGCATCTGTCTGAGCTGTTGAAGGAGGAGATCCATGTGACAGGCGCAAGCCGGACGGATGCAGGGGTGCACGCGCTGGGGAATGTCGCGGTGTTCAACACACAGGCCAGAATGCCGGTGGACAAGATTGCCATCGCGATGAACACGAGGCTGCCGTCCGATATCCGGATTCAGAAATCCGAGCAGGTGCCGGAGGATTTCCACCCGCGTTTCTGCAGAGTGCGCAAGACCTACCGCTATCAGATCTGGAACAGACCGGTCCAGAACCCGCTGGTGTCGCGCTACTCTACATTTTACTATTATCCGCTCGATGCGGAGAAAATGGACAAGGCTGCGCATTACCTTCTGGGGCGGCATGACTTCTCCTCCTTCTGCACGGCAAAGCCGGACAGACCGAACCATGTGCGCACAATCGAGGAGATCTCTGTCCGGCGTGAGGGGGATATGATCACGCTTCAGATCACCGGAGACGGCTTCCTCTACAACATGGTGCGCATCATCGCGGGTACACTCCTGAGAGTCGGCGGCGGTCAGATGAAGCCGGAGGAGATGAAGACCGTGCTCGAGGCGAAGGACAGAAGCCTTGCCGGGGACACGGCGCGGCCGGAGGGCCTGACACTGATGGGAATTGAATATCTGGATGATAAACAGAGGGGTTGACAGGGGCGGTCCCCATGAATATAATAATTCAGTGCGGCTATGAGCCGCTCATCTCTGAGTGATAAGCGTTTACCGGAAAGAACGCTTTTCCATACCAGGAAGGGCGGATATAACTTCTGCCAGTCCATCGTAAGACGCAGCACTCTCGGCTGCGGACGTAATGCTGATAATGGAGGAAAATCGATGAAAACCTATATGGCGACACCATCTACGATCGAAAGAAAGTGGTATGTAGTCGATGCAAACGGTAAGACGCTTGGACGTCTGGCCAGTGAAGTCGCTTCTGTCCTCAGAGGAAAGAATAAGCCGACCTATACACCGTTCCTTGATACCGGGGATTATGTGATCGTTGTCAATGCTGAGAAGGTGAAGACCACCGGTAAGAAGCTTGACCAGAAGACCTATTTCACGCACTCCAAGTTCGTCGGCGGGGCAAAGTTCACAAGCCTTCGCGAGGCGATTGCGACAAAGCCGGAAAAGGTTATCGAGCACGCAGTATTCGGAATGCTTCCTCATGGATCGCTCGGAAGACAGATGCAGAAGAAGCTGTTTGTCTATGCAGGCCCGGATCACAAGCATCAGGCGCAGAATCCTGAGACGCTTACATTCTAAGAGGGAGGGAACGTACTTTGGCTAGCGATAAGTTCTACGGAACCGGAAGAAGAAAGAGCTCTGTTGCCCGCGTCTATCTTGTAGCGGGAACCGGAAAGATCACGATCAACAAGAGAGATATCGATGAGTACTTCGGTCTTGAGACGCTGAAGACCATCGTTCGTCAGCCGCTTGTACTGACCGAGAATGCGGACAAGTTTGATGTCCTGGTCAACGTCAACGGCGGCGGCACAACCGGACAGGCCGGTGCCATCCGCCACGGCATCTCCCGTGCCCTTCTGGAGGCAGATCCGGAGTACAGAAAGCCGCTGAAGGATGCAGGCTTCCTGACGAGAGATCCTCGTATGAAGGAACGTAAGAAGTATGGTCTGAAGAAGGCCCGCAGAGCACCTCAGTTCAGCAAGCGTTAATCTCAGTTACGCAAGAGGTAATGAGGATGCCTTTCATCCCGGAAACAATTTGTTTCCGGGATTTTTTAGTATAACCTGCCACTCATTCGGATGCATTCTGCCAAAATCCACATTGTCAGAAACGCAGACAGATCAGAGGAGAGGAATTTCCTATGAACGTATTGGAATATGGAAGCCCTGCAGCGGATCTTGTCCTGCTTCAGCCGGTCGATGACCATGACCTTGAGGGGATGAAACATGAGATTGCAGCAATCAGGGCTCAGCTTCGCAAAGATTTCAGACTGCTGGCATTCAAGGTAGAAGACTGGAACCGGGATCTGTCACCCTGGGAAGCACCTGCTGTATTTGGAGATGAAGCCTTCGGAGATGGGGCGCAGGGGACACTCGACGAGATACTGAGTTACTGCACCGACAAGGAGAAGACATATTACATCGGCGGATATTCGCTGGCAGGGCTGTTTGCGCTTTGGGCGGCCTGTCGGACCGACCAGTTTGCAGGTGTCGCTGCGGCCTCACCGTCTGTCTGGTTTCCCGGATTTGATACCTTCCTGAAAGAGCAGCCGGTCCGGTGCGGGAGGGTTTACCTGAGTCTTGGAGACCGGGAAGAGCGGGCCCGTAATCCTGTCCTGGCGAAGGTAGGAGACAGGATCCGTGAGGTAGCAGCTCTTTTCAAGGCGCGCGGCACAGACTGTGTGCTGGAGTGGAGCAAGGGAAACCATTTTATGGATGCAGACATCCGGACTGCAAAAGCGTTTATCTGGGTAGCAGATGAACACAGTGCCGCCGTGCAGCGGCGGAATGGAGGCGTTTCATGAAGACAAAAGATGACCTGCTTCGCATGCTGCGGAGTATCGACCACCGAGGGTACCCGGCCTATAAATCTCTTGCGGGAAGCTATGACTTCGGGACGTATGCCCTGCATATTGTCCATGTGCAGGGAGATCCCTTTGCGGCGCCGTCTGATCTTGAGGTGTCTGTGAAGGCAGCGAATTCGCACTGGCCGGCGGAAGCCTGCGGCCGATATGAGACCCGTGTCGCTCTGCAGGATATGATTCTGAGACGATTCAGTGCCGGACTGAGCCAGGTGTCCGGCAAGGCAGGCGGCTCCGGGAAAAGCGGGAATCTGAGCGCCAGCCGTCCGGGACAGGAGATCCTGGACAGAAGCGCCTGTCAGCTTGACAAAGAAGGAGGGGTAACGCTTCGGTTTTACGCAGGGTTTCCGGCAGCCGGGCGGACGGTCCTTGCGGGAGAGCTGGAGAAGATGCTGTTTGACTATCTTCCGGAGGTTGTCAGAAAATCAGCCTGTGCAGCTGCCTGGAAGAAGGAAACTGTCCGGGATGTTCTGAATCTGGCGGAAGACCAGGCGTGCCTAAGAAGCGAGCTGGAAAGACTTTCCCTGTGTGCCTTCGTCGCAGATGGTGCTATCCTGCCAAGAGAGAGCGGGATCTCCCAGCGGCCGCTGAAGGATGCGCTGCCTTTCCGCTCGCCGGACGAAGACAGAATCACGCTTCAGCTTCCACATCACGGGACGATCAGCGGGATGGCTGTCAGAAGAGGGATCACCCTGATCATCGGCGGCGGTTATCACGGGAAGTCCACGCTTCTGAAGGCGCTGGAGCTTGGCGTCTATAATCACATCGCCGGGGACGGACGGGAGTACGTCGTGACAGATGAGACGGCTGTGAAGATCCGGGCGGAGGACGGACGCTGCGTCAGTGGAGATGACATATCCCTGTTCATCAACCATCTTCCGAACCACAAGGATACGACTGCGTTTTTTACAGACAATGCAAGCGGAAGCACCTCTCAGGCAGCCTCTGTAGTGGAGGCTATGGAGTGCGGTGCCAGGACGCTGCTGATGGATGAGGATACCTGCGCGACGAATTTCATGGTGCGGGATGAGCTGATGCAGCGAATTGTCTCCGAATCTGACGAGCCCATCACTCCGTTCTCGGACAGGATGCGCCTGCTCTATGAGAAAGCCGGGATCAGCACCATTCTCGTTGCCGGCAGCTCGGGCGCTTTCTTCAGCCAGGCGGACACCATCATCCAGATGAACCAGTATGAGCCAAAGGATGTGACAGAAAAGGTTCGCGCGATCGTTCCATTCCAAAAACAGGAGAAAAGTCCTTCCGTTTCTGTCAGTCCGAAGGAGGACAGAAGGTATCCGCGCCCCGGCAGTGACTTCCGGGTAGAGCGGGGGCATGTGAAGCATAAGAGCCTTGGGACCGATGGCTTCCTCATCGGACACGGGGAGACAGATCTGCGGCTCGTCGAGCAGCTGGCGGACAAAGAGCAAAGCGAGTGCCTCGCAAGGACATTTCTGTGGATGGCGAAGGGCGGAATGAATGGACGCAGGACTGTCGCCGCGCTTGCAGACGAATGGGAGCAGACATTCCGGCGGGAAGGGTTCGGGATGTACAGGGAAAATGGCCCTGTTTCCGGGAGCATGGCGAAGCCGCGGAAAGAAGAGCTGGCGGCAGCTGTCAGCCGCTGCAGAGGGCTGATCTGGAGAGAATAGAATCAGGAACTTACGTGCCCAGGAGCGCTTCCAGACCGTCCGGGGTGAGGATCTCGATCCTGTGCGGCGTGTACCGGATCAGTCCTTCCGTCTCCATGCGCCGGAGCTCACGGTGCAGGGAGGGCCTGGACACGTTCATGAGCATCGCCCACCGGGTCACGGATTCAGGAATCGCGACGGTAAGATGCCCGGTTTTCCGGCTCTGCGTGAGCAGCCAGAAGGCAGCCCGCTGCGCGATTCCGTTGTAGGAGAACAGCTCGAGCCGCTGCTGCAGAAGGTAGGTGGACGAGGAAATCTCTGTTGTGAAGTTCTGAAGAACACGGAGATTTTTCTGCATCATCCTCAGCATGTCCTCACGCTGAAACATCATGATGGTCGACGGCTGCAGCGCGATGACGTCGCAGGGATAGATGCGGTCCTCTGAAAATGCCGCAGCCGAGCCAAGCATCTGACCGGGAAAACGGGAGGTGACGTTGACCTGGCTTCCATTTGCAAAGGATTTCTGTGCCTGGACGCAGCCCTCCAGGACGATTCCGATCCTCGCCGCCTCGTCCATCAGATGAAAGATGGTCTCACCCTTGTCGTAACACTGCACGTGGTGCGGCGTTTTCTCCAGGATTGCCCGGACCTCAGACGAGCTGAGTCCCTTGAAGAGTGTGCTGTTTTCAAGCAGGTGTTCGTTCATGATATACTCCTTGCTGTCGTGATATTCACGGGGCTGATTCCCCATCTAGTATACACGAAAAATCAGCTCAAACTGTATCCTGAGATACAGATAAAGCTGCAAGGACTGTGTATGATCAGAGTTGTCAGGGGGACAGCAAAGAAAGAGTCCACCGGAAAGGCGGTGCAGAATGAAAGAGAAAGTCGGAGAGGTATTCTCCATTGCAAGAGACAATGCCCCGGTCAGAGGCTGCACAATCTCCAGGGAGGTTCACGGCGGAACAAGCAGCATTACCTACTTTTCGCTTGCGGAGGGCACGGATATCAGTGCAGAGATTCATCCTTACCACAAACTGATTCTGGTTATGTCAGGAAGCATAGCGGTATACGGAGAAGGCGCAGAAAGACGGCTTGGATCCGGCGACGGGCTCCTGACGGAGGCAGACAAGGCTGTCGGCATCAGAGCATCGGAGGATGCCGTTTACACTGAGATTTCAGTTCAGAAGGAGGACAGAATGAATACGGTTATCAAGGCAGGAGAGGTGTTCAGGCTTGCGGATCTGGTTCCTTACCAGGACGGGAAGATTGTAAACATGGATGTCGTCCACAATGACAGCATGAAGTTTGTCGTGATGTCATTTGACGAAGGAACAGGGCTGGCGGAGCATGCGGCACCGGGCGAGGCGCTGATCTTCGCGCTGGACGGGGAAGGCATCATCGGCTACGAAGGAAAAGAACACGTCATTCACGCCGGGGAAAACTTCCACTTTGCAAAGGGCGGACGCCACTATGTGAAGGCAAGCGGTAAATTTAAGATGGCACTGCTGCTGACGCTGGAGTAAGCTGCAGGGCCGCTGAGGAGAAGAGAGGAGATTCAACAATGAAATACGCTGTAGATGAGAATTGTATTGGATGCGGGCTTTGCAATGCAACATGCCCGGAGGTTTTTTCCATGACAGACGAGGGAACGGCAAAGGCGATCGAGGAGGATGTGCCGGCGTCCGCAGAGGAGACGGCGCAGGAGGCCATGGAGAACTGCCCGGTCGGTGCGATCGGACAGGTTTGAGAGACGCTTGATGGCTGGCCTTATGCTGAGCAGGAAGCTGACACGGCTTTCAGAGGTTGATCAATCCGGGGGTGCAGGAGCTGATCAGGGAACTGATCAGGCTGACAGCGGTGTTGACAGCCGGCTGGAGAGCTGATAGGATAGCACCGTTCATCGGAGGGTAAGTTATTCGTCTGGAAATAACGAGCTGGATAAGATGTCTGGTTGAGATACCGGATTTCTTATCCGGCTTTTTTTGTGAAGGCGACCGCACATCATCGAGTGCGGGATTGATGAAAAGGCGACCTGATATGGAAAAGAGAATCGATTTTACGAGTGGCAGAATCGTTGGCCCGCTTCTGAAATTTGCAGGCCCTGTCCTTCTGGCTTTATTTCTGCAGGCGATGTACGGGGCAGTGGACCTCCTGATTGTCGGGAAATTCGCAAGCTCTGCGGATGTGTCAGCAGTTTCAACCGGATCCCAGATTATGATGACGATCACCAACATTCTCAGCAGCCTGTGTATGGGCATGACGATTCTGCTGGGGCAGAAGATCGGGGAAAAGCGTGCGGAGGAGGGAGGCAGGATAGTCGGAAGCGGTCTTGTGATGTTTCTGACGGTCGGAATCGTGCTGAGTTTCGTCCTGCCGCTCCTGGCGCTGCAGCTTGCCGGCATCATGCATGCCCCGGAGGCGGCCTATGACCTGACGGTGCAGTATATCCGGATCTGCGGCGGCGGGGCTGTCGTGATCATCGCTTACAATCTGATCGGCGGTATCTTCAGAGGACTGGGAGACTCCAACACGCCGCTTGTGACGGTGCTGATTGCATGCATCTTCAATATCGCAGGAGACCTGACGCTTGTGGCAGGCTTCCACATGGGAACCGCAGGAGCGGCCATCGCGACGGTGGCGGCCCAGCTCATCAGTGTGGTGATTTCGTATATCCTGATATCAAAGAAAACACTCCCATTCGAATTCCGGAGAAAGATGGTCCGGTGGGACGGCCGGATCATCCGGCGGATACTGATTTTAGGAACACCCATCGCAGTACAGGATTTTCTTGTCGGTGTCTCTTTCCTGGTCATCCTTGCGATCGTCAACTCGATCGGTCTGACAGAGTCCGCCGGGGTCGGCGTGGCTGAAAAGGTCTGCGCGTTCATCATGCTGGTACCGTCTGCGTTCATGCAGTCCATGTCGGCATTTGTCGCGCAGAACCGGGGCGCCGGAAAGATGGACAGAGCGATGAAGGGGTTCCGATCGGCAGTCGGGATTTCGTTCGCCTTCGGTGCCCTGATGTTCTATCTCGCCTTTTTCCACGGCGATCTTCTGTCGGGAATCTTCTCAAAAGACAGACAGGTGATTCTGGCCTCGGCGGACTATCTGAAGGCGTACGCAGTGGACTGCCTGCTGACGTGCTTTCTTTTCTGCTTCATCGGCTTCTACAATGGAATGGGAAAGACGTCCTTCGTCATGATGCAGGGCATCCTTGGTGCATTCGCGGTGCGCGTTCCGGTTTCATATCTCATGAGCAGGCAGACGCCCGTTTCGCTGTTCCATATCGGGCTGGCAACACCCTGTTCAACCGCTGTGCAGATCACGCTGTGCTTTATCTATCTGTGGCTTCTGCGCCGCCCCGGCAGAGCGACATCCGGCAGAAGCTTTCTGTAAGGGTTTCCCGCCTTGCTGAGCCAGAAGGAACGTAATAAATCTTTACGGAACCTGAACTCATTCATGCTTCAACCTTAGAATTGAGGAAAGCCTGGGATTAAGAAACAATTTGAGATGTCTGCGCCTGCATAACACATTCTGTGAGGGTGTAGGAATCCCCACGGACGAGCAGGAGACCGTCTTGTTCCATGGCATGCAGCTCCCGGCAGAGGGAGGTCCGGTTGACGTTCAGATAGTGCGCCAGCTCGGACTTGTTCATCGGGAGCGTAACGGTGCTGCCCTGGATGGACAGCCCGCGGGATGCCCCTGCCTTCGAATCTCCTGTCAGCTGAAGCCTCAGAAAAGACAGCAGCTTATCCCTCAGGGTATCTCTCGAGAGAATGTCGATTTTCTGCATCAGCGCCAGGTTTTTTCGAGACAGCATCTCATACAGGTTGGATACAAGTGTTTCGTGGAAGACACATCGGTTGCTGCATGTATGGAGCGTCTTTGCAAGCGGCAGGCAGAGCACCTGCGAGGGGCGGGCAGCAAGAAATGAAACGCTGGTGACCGGAGAATGCCGCAGAGCGAAGGATTCACCAAACAGCTCCCCGGGCTGGATGTAGGTCAGAAAGGAGCGGTGACCTTCCTGGTCCTCCTTGAGCATGAAGATGCAGCCCGACATCAGGACGCAGACATGCGCCATCAGTTCATCATCCAGAACCGCATATTCTTTTCCTCTGTATTCGTGCACGAATGCTCCCAGGCAGGTGAGCATCGGACGGATATCATTTCGATCAATCTGATCAAAAAGCGGCAGCTCCATCAGCTGCTGGTCCTGAATTTCAGCTAATTCCATAAATTTCGAACCTTTTTTTCGTGAGATTTTATTTTGACGAGTGTTCCATATGCAACACTTTCTATCATGGCATAATCTAAAATGAAAGTAAATGTGTCTTTACAGGTGTTTGTTAATGTTTTGACGACTGGAGAGAAAATCTATGAACAAAAGGTTCAGGCACACGATCATCAGCATGATGACAGCGGTCGTCCTTCTGGTTTCGCTGCCATTGACGGGCTGTGTTTTTGCTGGAGACAGCCCGACGGCGGATGGAACGGAGGCATCTCCCCGGAAGGCGCCGAAGCGCGTCGTGGCGCTGTCCCGCTCCATCGGGGACCTCTGGTTGCTTGCAGGCGGTACGCTGTCAGGCATTACCAGTGACGGGCTGGACCTGGATGGCATTACAAAGGACTGTGTATCGGTCGGGACCATCAGTGCACCGAACGCAGAGGCCATCATGGAACTTCAGCCGGATGAGGTTCTGGCGACAGAGGAGATCCCCGCCCAGAAGAAGGTTGTTGAGACTCTTACGTCCGCCGGTATTTCCTGCCGGGACGTAAGAGTGAACAGCTTCACGGACTATGAGCAGATTATGAAGAAGTTCACGGAATTGACCGGACGGCAGGATCTCTACATGTCGAACGTGGAGGAGGTGGCAGAGGCCATCGACGAGCTCAGAGATTCCGCCCCGGCTGCGGTCAGGGGAAAGAGCTTCCTGCTGATCCGGGCCTCCGCGACGAAGACGAAGGCGCTGAAGGATGATCATTTCGTGGCAACGATGCTGACAGATCTCGGGCTGGTCAATGTCGCGGCGGATGGCAGCAGCCTGGATGACCTCAGCCTTGAATGGATTATCGAAAAGGACCCGGCATACATCTTTGTCGTCACACAGGGCAGCACCAGGGAGGCCAATGAAACCTTCAAGGAGAGCTTCCTGAGCCAGCCGGCATGGAACCAGCTGTCCGCTGTCAGGGGACGCAGGCTCTTCATCCTGGAGAAAGATCTGTTTCAGTACAAGCCGAACAATCGCTGGGCGCAGGCCTATCAGGTTCTGCTTGATGATCTGACAGATGGTGTTGAAGGAAGCACGGAAGGGTGAAACTGACAATGCATCGAAAGGATGTACACGAGCAGAACAAGGTGCCTTATGCCATTGCTGTCACAGCCGGGACCCTGCTCACCGTGGGTTTCTGCCTGCTGTCCCTTTTCTATGGGAAGTCCGGGGATGAAGCGGTCTGGCATCAGATCCTCTGCTATGTACGGATTCCGAGAACAGCCGGCGCAGTCTTATGCGGAGCGGCGCTTGCTGTTTCAGGACTCCTCCTGCAGGAGGCGCTTCACAATCCGCTGGCTTCCCCATCGATTCTCGGGATCAACAATGGAGCAGGCCTTTTCGCGCTTCTGGCATCGCTGCTGTTTCCGGGCAGGGTGTACGCACGCTCTGTGATGGCCCTCTGCGGTGCGCTTCTGGCGACCGGTCTGGTGTACCTGATCGCGACATGCGCAGGCTTCAGCAAAACGATGATCATTCTTTCAGGGGTGGCAGTATCCGCCCTGATGAGCTCGGGGATCAATGGCATCATCACATTTTTTCCGGAATCGGTTGCGGATAAGGCGGCCTTCAGTCTGGGCGGCTTGTCCGGCGTGACCTGGCCGGTGCTTGCCCTTGCGGGGGCACTGATCATGCCCTGCCTGTTGGGCGGTCTGTTCCTGAGCCGGGGAATTGACCTGTTTGCACTGGGGGATGAGACGGCGCACAGCCTGGGGCTGAATGTGAAGAGGCATCGCTGTCTCACCATTCTGGCGGCAGCCGTCCTTGCCGGGGCGGCGGTCTGCGTCGGCGGACTGATCAGCTTCCTGGGCCTGATTGTCCCGAATCTGATCAGAAGAGTCTTCTCACAGGATCTGACAACGGCCGGAAGCCTGCTGCTGTGTGTGCTCTATGGAAGTGCGCTGCTCCTTGCAGCTGACTTTCTGAGCAGAAGACTGCTGTATCCGTACGAGCTGCCTGTCGGACTTCTGATCAGTCTGCTCGGCGCACCCTTCTTCATCGGAATGCTGATTCACAGAAAGCGTGGCATATGATCCGGATTCAATCATTTTCAGCCGGGTACGGCGCAGGTGCGTTCGGAATTGAAATCGAAGATCTTACCCTCAAAAGAGGGGAGGTCACAACTCTGATCGGGGAAAATGGATGCGGCAAGTCTACCTTTCTGAAATCGCTGGCGGGCATTCTCCCTTACCGGGGGCATGCGCTCATGGACGGGGAGGAGATTGAGGACCTTTCCCCGAAGGCGAGGGCGCAGCGGCTTGCCTATCTTCCGCAGAGTCTTCCGGCCCCGCGCATGACGGTGCGAACGCTCGTCTCGCACGGCTGCTTCAGCCGGGCGGGCATCACAAATGTGCTGAGTAAGGCAGACCTGAGAGGCATAGAGACGGCACTCCGGGAGACGGATATGACGCCTCTCTCGGACCGCCTGCTTGGAAAGCTGTCCGGGGGAGAGAGGCAGCGTGCTTATCTGGCCATGATCCTGGCGCAGGACCCGGACTACCTGCTGGTAGATGAGGGAACCTCCAGCATGGATATCGCGCATCAGAGAAAGACAATGGAGCTTTTCGGCAGGCTGACGCAGCGCGGGAAGAGCGTGGTGACCGTCTCCCATGACCTGCCGCTGAGTTTCAGCATCAGCAGCCACATTTTCATCATGAAATGCGGGAAGGTTGTGCTTTCAGGGACACCGGAAAAGCTGGCGGATCAGCCGGAGCGCCTGCGGGAGATTCTGGGCATCGCCCTGGCACCGTCCCGAACCGATGAGGCTCTCTATGCCTACGAGCTGATTCGTTGACGCTGCCTGACAGACAGAGGCTTCATGCGCCGTCACAGACGGCGCTGAAACATATCGATACTGGTCGACCCATCACAGGAGGAATATCTATGGGCTATGTGCTGACACAGGAGGGGTTTTCGGATGCGATTTCGCAGCTCCGGAAAACCTATCGGATCTTTGCGCCGGTTCGGAAGAAAGGAGCAGGACGCTTTACCGACGTTGACGCCATACTGTATGACGAGGTGAACGGGAGTGAGGAGATCGAGCTTCACGAAAAGTCGGATTATTCTGCCAAGGAGGTTCTGACACCCCTGTCGGAGACACTGTTCTACTTTACAGAAGGCGTCTGCAAGGAAGCCGATCTGGATACAAGGCCGGTTCTGCTGTTTCTGAGAAGCTGCGATCTGCATGCCATGAAGCGGCAGGATCAGATCTATCTGGCGAACGGAATGGAAAAGGATTTCTTCTACCAGCGCCGCAGGGAGCTTGTTCATTACGTCCTGATCGGCTGCAGCCACAGCTTTGAAAACTGTTTCTGCGTGGACATGAAGTCCAATGTCTCGGAGGACGGATACTCATTCTCAGTTGATGAAGCAGAAGGGATGTACCGGATCAATGTGCTGGATGAGAGGTTGGATGCCGTCTTTTCCGCCGCAGCTACTTCGAAGGAAGAGGTTGTCCCGGCACATGTCACACAGAATGAGGTCCATGTCCGCATTCCGGAGACGATCCCGGCGGAGATCATGAAGCACCCGCTGTGGGACGAGTATATGACCCGGTGCATCGGCTGCGGACGCTGCAATTTTGTCTGTCCGACCTGCACCTGCTTTACTATGCAGGATGTCTATTACAGCGACAACGGGCGTGTCGGAGAGCGCCGGCGTGTGGGTAGCTCCTGTATGGTTGACGGCTATACCAATGTAGCCGGAGGCGGCCAGTACCGGAAGACCCAGGGAGAACGCATGCGGTTCAAGGTCCTTCACAAGATTCTGGACTTCAGAAAGCGGTTCGGCTATGACATGTGCGTCGGCTGCGGACGCTGCGACGATGTCTGCGGCGAGTACATCAGCTACTCCAACATCATCAACAAGGTCGCCGATGCGGTGGATGCCATGGAAAAGGAGGGCAGATAAGATGAACAATCCGTATATTCCGTTTCCTTCTGAAATTCTGGAGGTCATTCGCCATACGCAGAAGGAATACACCTTCCGCATGGCATACACCGGCGAAGTGAAGCCGGGCCAGTTCTTCGAGGTTTCCGTTCCCAGGTACGGCGAAGCTCCGATCTCCGTATCCGGCATCGGCCCCGGCTTTGTGGATCTGACAATCCGCAGGGTCGGCAGGGTGACGAATGAGGTGTTCGAAACCTACGCCGGTCAGTCTCTGCTGCTCCGCGGCCCCTATGGAAATGGATTCGACGTTGAGCTCTACCGGGATGGGGAGACGGTTGTGGTCGCCGGCGGAACCGGTGTGTCGCCTGTGCGCGGTGTCATTTCCGCCCTGTCCGAGATGGACAATGCAAAGGACAAATACGCCATCACCGGTTTCAGGAGCCCCTCGGACATGCTGTTTCGGGACGACCTTGAGGCGTGGGAGAAGAGGCTGAACCTGATTCTGACGGTGGACGGTGCCCCGGAGGGATATGCAGGAAATGTCGGCCTGGTCACGAAGTATATCGCGGATCTTCCGCTGAGAGATCCGGCTTCGGCAAAGGCGATCGTAGTCGGACCGCCGCCAATGATGAAGTTCACGATCATCGAGCTGAAGAAGAAGGGGTTTGCGGACGAGAACATCACGGTATCCTACGAGCGCAAGATGTGCTGCGGCCTGGGAAAGTGCGGGCACTGCCGGGTAAATGACACGTATATCTGTCTGGATGGCCCTGTGTTTAACTATGTCGATGCCAGAACGATGATGGATTGATCCAGATTGGAGCATATATGGGAAATTTAGATATCAATGTCGCAAAACTGAAGAAAAATGCCTTCCGCTATTCCAAGGTCCGCGGTGAAACGGCTTCCCGGATCCGGATTCCGGGCGGCGTGATTGACAGCAAGTCCTTGGGACGCGTCGTGGAGATCGCCGAAAAGTATGGAAATGGTGTCATTGACATCACAAACCGCCAGGGGATCGAGATTCCGGGGATCCGGCTGGAGGATGTCGACAAGGTCAATGCGGAGGTTCAGCTTATCATCGACTCGCTCCGCATCAATCAGACGGAGGAAGGCAAGGGGTATCCTGCTTCGGGAACCCGGAACGTCATTGCCTGTCCGGGAGCGCGGCTGTGCCCGTTCGGCTGCTATGACACGACCGCCTTTGCGCAGAAGATGGAGAAGACCATCTACCCGAATGACCGTCATGTGAAGGTTGCGTTTACCGGCTGCTCGAATGACTGTGCGAAGGTCCGGCTGGCGGACTTCGGGGTGATCGGCATGACCGAGCCGCAGTACAACCCGGACCGCTGTGTAGCCTGCGAGCAGTGCATCAAATACTGCAGGCGGCGTTCAGTTGGAGCACTTTCCCTGAAAAACGGAAAGGTTGTCCGCGATACGGCTAAGTGCATCGGCTGCGGTGTCTGTGTGACGTACTGTCCGACACGCGCATGGACCAGAAGCAAGGAGCATTATTTCCGTCTGGTAATTCTCGGACGGACCGGAAAGAAGAACCCGCGTCTGGCGGAGGATTTCATCAAGTGGTGTGATGAGGAGAGCATTCTGAAGATCGCCGCGAACACCTACGCCTACATCGAGGAGTACATTGACCCGAATGCGGTGGAGCATAAGGAGCACATCGGCTACATCGTGGACCGGACGGGCTTTGAGAAGTTCAAGGAGTACATCTTCAAGGATGTTACTCTGAACGAGAAGGCGGAAGTCGCCCAGCGCGTCTACTGGGGCGGAAAGCACTACGACCAGTACGGCGGCTGAGTGATCCGGCAGTCTGAATGCCGATTCGCGGTCCTGCAGCCGGACTGCCTTTTGTGGTTCGGCAGCAGAACTGCCGTACAGCCGTGCGCCTGTGGTCCTGCAGCCGGACTGCCTTTTGTAGTTCGGCAGCCGGGAGCTTACTCGCCGCGCATCTCGGAGCGGATGTCATCGAGCTGCCTGCGGATGCCTGTCTGGGCATCATCAAACAGCAGCGACTTGTTGTACCGGTAATACCTGGGGCTTTCATGTTCTTTCAGGAAGTCCATGGCATACAGGCTTACAGACAGCTCGGTGATAAAGTAGACCATCTCCTGGCTTTCACCGAAGGCGGCTTCCATAAAGTCAAAGGCATACTCCAGGCGGGCAGAGGTCCTTTCAGCAGCGGCATCCAGACGTTCACGGTCTTTCATGAACGATTCCCGGAGCAGATCGAAGGCCGCCCCGGAGTTTTCCGGTATTCTTTCGGACAGCAGCAGGACATACCGGTCACAGGTCTGAAAAACAGGGCGGTACTCTGCTGTCAGAGCCTTCTCGCTCTGTCCGGCATCCAGTCTGCTGTGAACCTGCAGTTTCAGATCGTTTACGATCGATTCCAGGATGGAAGTACAGGACGCTTCGTTTTCACTGACAGAGGGGGCTGTATCCGCTGAGAAAGCGGATGCCTTGTCAGCCAGAGTTGTGTGGACTTGCGAGGCTGAGGCCGTGTCAGTCGGAGCTGTTCTGTCTGCAGCAGACGGCAGGGATCGTCTCTGGAATTCCTTCAGAATCGCATACAGGTGTCCCACATACCGGTCTGTTTCCCACCAGTTCTTGAAGTCGGCCGACAGGCGGGAGAGCAGCAGTGAGACGATTTCCACCCGCTCGTCAAATGCGGCATACCGGAGTTTGCTGAGTGTCCCGGGGCGGATGACACCGGACAGGATCTCGTCGACCTGGTAATCCTTCTGATAGCGGTTGTAAAGCTCCAGATAATTCGCAAAATCCTTCGCAATCGACGGGTACTGGAGATACTGGCCGACCACGTCCTCGTCCATCGTTTTCCCAAGCCGTTCGTAGGCATAAAGCATCTCTGAAAGATCTTCCCATCCGCGCGCCGTGACAAAGCGCATGCCGTCTACCGTTGTCTCGCAGCGGTAGAAGTTGTCTCTGTGAATATTCAGGTAGGAAATGACCGCCCCATGAATGCCGGCCTGGTCTGCGTACTTTCGCCAGACCGGGTAATCGGCCTCCACATCGATTACCTTGACACGGTCCAGCGTCACAACATCGAAATCGCGGACAGATTTGTTGTACTCCGGCGGATTTCCAGCGGCAACAATGATCCAGCCCTTCGGCACCTTCTGGTTTCCGAAGGTCTTGCACTGAAGAAACTGCAGCATCGTCGGGGCAAGTGTCTCGGATACGCAGTTGATCTCATCGATGAACAGTATTCCCTCTGATTTTCCGGAAACCTCCATGCGGTCATACACGGAGGCAATGATCTCGCTCATCGTATACTGGGTGACGGATACTTCATTTCCGCCGTACGTTTTTTTCTCGATATAGGGAAGCCCGATGGCGCTCTGGCGGGTGTGATGGGTGATCGTGTAGGCCACCAGGCCGATGTCACACTCGGATGCGATCTGCTCCATGATCTGCGTCTTGCCGACGCCCGGAGGCCCCATCAGGAGCACCGGACGCTGCCGGATCTCCGGAATCCGGTAAACCCCATATTCATCCTTGTCGAGGTATGCTTCGATTGTGTCCTTGATTTCCTGTTTTGCTCTCTGAATATTCATCTCAACAGGACACCATCCCTGCCTGATCTCTGCCGATCCCAGGCGGAAATTCTGTCCATCCTCCTTTCAAGATTTCACAGCTGGTTCTCCGGCCATACGAAGGACGAATCCAAAAGGTCGTTTTTTTCCTGCTCAATGTCCTCCCGCGGGAGGATCAGCTTTATCGCCCAGGGCGGAACCTGCCGGTCATCCGCGCTTTCCTCGCAGAAAATGAAGGCCGTCTCATAGGGCGGCTTCTTTTTGGGGAAGATACCCTTGCCGTCCGTAAAGTACAGCAGTCCGCGCAGATTCCGGAATTCATTTTTCCGGATCAGGTCTGCCACATAGTCGAAGGCGGGCCGAAAGTCGGTGCCGCCCTGTCCTTTCAGTTCAAAATGTTCCATATATGTTTTCAAGTCTTTCTGAGAGGTGATTTTCTCATCCGACAGCACCTTCTCGTCACACTGCAGAATCCGGATGTTGACTTTATGAAGATAGCTTTCGGACTCGCTCAGAATGCTGTAGGTCTGTTCCAGAAAAGCGTGCACAAGCTCTCCCGTGACAGACATCGATACGTCGATGACAATCACGAACTCATCAATCTTCTTCACTTCCCTGAATTCCTGAGGCTCGATCAATGGCATGTTTCCGTAATGACTCAGCCCGAAGGTGTACAGGACATAATCGAAGGTATCCGGATCGACATGCATTTCCTCGCGCAGCGCTGCAAACTTCCGGAGAAAGGAGCGGTAGTCATATTTTCTCCTGTTCTCCACTTTTGTCTGCTCGAGGAAATCGCTGTCTTTCTGGGACATCTCTGTGGAGAAGGATTCCATCTGCGTCTGCGTCTTCTTTGAGATATCATCCCATTTGTTCTGGAGCTTCAATGCAGCGGGCGGAAGCGGGCTGTTCGGATTCTCCGGATTCAGCGAAGGCCAGAGGCTGTGGTCATCGACGGAGAATTCAGCCTTCATGCGGGCAGCCTCTTCGCGGTCTGGCGCCATCAGAACCAGCTGGCGGTAGATGCTCTCGGCATTCAGAACAGGGGTGCGCTTTGCAAGCTCGGATCTGAGGCGGCTTCTGTACTGACTGTGGGCGATCCGGGTCGACCGGAAATGACCGTCGTCGATGAGAAATTCAACAGCCATATCGCAGGCAAGCATCCACAGCGTCTTGCTGCGTCTGACCGGCTTGAAGATGTGTCGAAACAGACAGTGGTAGACCTCATGCAGATAGACGCGGTTGACAAGCCGGCGATTTTTCTCGAAGAGGTCCGCAAGCGCCTTCGGGTGTACAACGAGCGAACGGCCGTCTGTTCCAAAGGATTCGATATCCGTCGATACGACAAATGAAAGACTTGACAGCGCCAGCCCGAGGTAATGCATGTCAAAGTACAGCTCATTGCGGCTGCCTGTCAGAATCTCCTGCGAGACCTTGACAAACCGGTTTGCGAGATCCTCAGCGGTTGTCATACGATTTTCCTTTCCGCATGTGTCATTCAAAGGCCGGGCCTGCTGCCGGACCCATGTCCATTTCCTGCCCGGATTCCATCTGGCATGTAACATTCATCCGTAATGTAACATTCGCCCAATACGTAACATTTGCCCGGCATGTAGCATTCAGAAATCGTACTTGCTTCCGGAGGAAGGGCGGAACATTCTGCGGCGCAGATCCATCAGATAGACGGTGGCATCCGCCCGCCCGGCAGAGGAGGCCTGGTCGATCATCTGATCGAGCCGTTCTTCAGTGAAGTAGCCGGACCGCTCCAGCACACGCAGCCAGTCGGTCAGATCCGTCTCCTGGTCGGCAAGGAGAAATGTCCAGAGCGCATCGGGCCGTTTTCTGAGGCAGGATACATAGCTTTCAAGATGAACCCTGGACAGCTCAGCGGGCGTGATCAGCCGGTCAAGGCAGAGACGGACAAGCGTCTGGGGCATCTCCTGGGCGTCCGCTGCCGGCAGGAGATTGTCATACTGGCTGTACTGCAGCTTTCGCTGCAGAAAACACTGGCGGTACTGGTAGCCGGTTCCATGCCAGATGATTTCGATGATGCGGGCGGGCGTATTCTCCTTCGGCTCCTCATAATATTCAGGAAAGAGAAGCCGTACCGCATCCTGACCGGAGGAATCCTGAAGCCGGACCTCCACTTCGTGATTCACCGTCCGCAGCACCTCCTGCAGCAGAGCAGGTGTAGCAGGTGGAGCAGAGGGAGCGGCTGAAACGGCTTGTCGGAAGGCCAGCACCGAGAGGGCAGGGCAGGAATTGAACAGCCCGGACCCGATCCGCCTGATCGATGCCGGGAAGGAGACGGTCTTCAGATTGTCGCAGCCATAGAAGGCATAGTTGCCGATCGCGGCAAGGGCATCCGGAAGGACCACAGCCCTCAGTCGTCTGCCGCAGAGCGCAGGCGGAAGCGTGCTTAGACGCTCAGAATTCTGAACGGCTGCGTTCACAGAAGCATCCGGGCGCTCTGTGCGCTCGCCGGAGAAATGGGTGGACGCTGCAGATGCCCCGGCACCGGCTGATTGAAAAGTCCAACAGTCATCGGAGCGTACAGCCCGGCGCTTCTCAGATTCTGCGTACAGCACAGAGGGCTCGTCTGCAAATGCATGATCAGCCAGCTCCCTCACGGGCTTTCCATCAATCTGCTCCGGGATCTGAATCGTGTCTGATTCTGTATATACCCGCAGCAGAATGACATATGTTGATTTGTCAATGTAATCGATGATATCCATGGCATCCATATTCAGATTCATATTCTGAAGACCTCACGATTCTGTGCAGCCTCACGCATGGCAGCCGCGATGGTAGGGCACAACCTCGCAGACGGTCAGGACATCCCCATCTACGTGGAAACGGATATCATAGCCGGCAAAGGCGACGCCGTACCGGCGGGCGGGATCGTTCTGGTAAGCCGGCCGGGGATCCTGCTTCAGAATTTCAACCGCAGGGCGCCGCTTGCCTTCCGGCAGGACGCTCAGCCATTCCTCAGGGAATACAACCTTCAGTTCCTTGTCTTTAACACGGTCTGCGAATCCGCTGACAGCCTCCGGATGGCTGTCGGTGTACCGGATATAGGGCTTGATATCGAGAATCGGCGTTCCGTCGAGCAGGTCCGCTCCGGATATGTGAAGAACAGGACCAACCCCCTCACGCATCTCAATCTGATCCAGCTTTACGGACGACAGGCCGATCGGATTGGGCCGGAAGGGCGAGCGGGTGGCAAAGACGCCGACATGTGTCCTGCCGCCAAGACGCGGCGGATAAACCATCGGAGACCAGCCTGCAGCTTCATTTTCGGAAAACTCCCAGATCAGCCAGAGATGAGAGTACCCCTCCAGCCCGACCACCTCATTCGGATCCCGGTATCCCGGTTCAAAGATGACCTCCGCCTTGAGCGAATCGATGAGATTGCTCTGGCGCGGGATTCCGAACTTCTCCTGAAAATCGCTGTGAATGACAGCGATTTTTTTCAGCTCAGCCACTCTCCATGTCCTCCTTTTTCTGTGCCTGCGTCCGAAGACAGCTACAAGCCAGTATACCACAATGACCAATGCTGGCAGGAGCGAAATAGCGTCCTGAAACATCAATATCCACGAAAAAGTTCGACGAATTAAAAAATGATTGTCTATTATGAGACATTACAGGATTGCAAAGAAATTGGTATAATGGTTATGTTGGCAAAATTGGAGTCTGATTACAAAAATGAGAGAAGCAGGGACGGGTTTATATCAGGAAAACCGCCTGCCTGGAAAGGAGAGTGGACGTGTATAGCATCGGACAATATATATCTTATGGCAACAGTGGAGTTTGCGAAGTGGTTGGCACGCGGGAGATTGAGTCGGCGCAGCCTGGAGCGGGCATGAAGGAGTGCTATATTCTGCGTCCGCTCCACGACAAGTCCTGCACCATCACGACACCGGTGGACAATCAGAAGGTCATCATGCGGGATCTGATCTCTCCGGAGGAAACGAGACAGCTTCTGGCGGATATTCCGGAGATGGAGACGCTTCCCGACCAGAGCGCAAGACAGCAGGAGCTCTCCTATCAGAAGGCGCTGCACTCCGGGGACTGCAAGCAGTGGATTTGCCTGGTGAAGACCCTGAACTGCCGTATCCGCTCGCGGATTGCAAAGGGCAAGAAAGTGACAGCGACAGACGACCGGTACTTCAAGGCGGCAACTGAGAAGCTCACGGAAGAGTTCTCGGTTGTGCTCGGGATCGGAGCAGACGAAATCAAAAAAATCCTGAAGGATGCCTTCATGTAAGAAAAAGGCATGGCCGGTGCTTCAGATCTATTCGAAGGAATACCGGAAGCCAAAAAGTCACTGACCGGGGCAGGAGCGGGCAATCCGCGAAACGATTCCAGGGAAGCGGCGTTAACCGGCAGGAAGCGTCACCAAGGGCAGGAAGCGTCACCATGGCAGTGACATCAGGCGGCTGCAGAGGGGCAGCTTCTCCGGGAGGCTTTCCCTGTATTCGATCTGTCCTGTTTTTCCTGGTGCTTTCAGAAGATTTTCCTCTTTTAGCCGTCTTTCAAGCTGACGGGCGGTTCCCTCACCGCCATCCAGAATCCGGATCCCGGGTCCTGCAATTTCCTGGATGGTTCTCTTCAGAAACGGATAATGCGTGCATCCGAGCACGATGGCGCCGACGGGCTTTCCCATGTGCGGAAGCAGGAGCGTGCGGAGATATTCCTTGACCTCAGGCCCGTCCAGATTGCCGTCTTCCACAAATTCCATCAGGCCGGGGCATCCAAGCGCGGTGACTTCCGCGCTTTTTGCGTAGCGCCCAAGCAGCTCGTGAAGCTTCTGCCCCCTGACTGTGAGGGGCGTCGCCATCACGATGACGCGCGGATGCTCGCCAATCGAGACAGCGGGCTTCAAGGCCGGCTCGATGCCGATGACAGGGATGTCGGTATAGACCTCCCTCAGAATGGAAATGGCTGCGCTTGTGGCGGTATTGCAGGCGACGACAAGCGCCTTGATGCCGCTTCGGTAGAGCATTTCCGCATGGGTGAGAGACAGCCGCCGGATCTGTTCCAGCGTCTTTGTCCCGTACGGCGCATTTCTGGAATCCCCGAAATAGATATAATCTTCCTGAGGCATCAGCCGGACGGCTTCCCTCAGGACACTCAGCCCGCCCAGCCCGGAGTCAAAAAAACCGATGGGGAGCTGTGAACTGATTTCCATAGCATTCTCCTGAATAAAAATCAACACTTCGCTGCCTTTCAGAGCAGCCGGACTTCGATCTCGGTCTGACAGCCCGTCGGACTGCTGCCTTCCACACTGAGCTGGTAGTGGATGGTCAGATGCAGGTGCTGCTCATCCTCCTCCAGAAGATATCGTTCTGTATCAATATCTACAAGAAACGATGTGAGCGGTGCCGTGTAGCTGGAACGGCAGTGCTGCTTTTCGTCGAATACAAAGACCGAGGAAATCTGGCCATTGCGTGTGAGCTGGGCACTGCGCTGGTCAAACTTCATGACCGTCCGGGTCTCGGAGCCGTCCTCTGCCTTCTCAGAATAGAAGAGATATCTTCGGTTTCCGTGTGTACGCAGAATACCGGATGAGGTTGTCTCCATCTGATCCGTATCGCCGCCGGGCATCTGCTGGATCGCCCGGACATGGACTGTTACATTCTGTGTATCCGTTGACTTCATGATGGGGTTCGTGCCTCCCATTTTGTTCACCGCCTCGCCGGTCACCTCTCCGGCAATTTCTGAACAGACGGTTACGAGTCGATTGCCTTTGGCTCAAGCGGGGTGATGTCAAGAACGGAACCATCACCCGATGTGACATATCGTACGCTTATTTCCTTCGGAAAGGAAGCTTTCCCGGCTGTTTTCTCGGTCAGGGCGGCTTTCAGGCGCGGCAGCTGTGCGGCAGGAATCAGAACCTCCGTGTCGCAGACGTCCGTGTAGGAGGTTGCGGTCACCGGACAGGAAGATGCACCGATGAGGTACTGAACCTTCCCGAGCTGCTCGTAGCTGCAGCGGATGGTGAGAAGCCAGCCATCCTGCCGGGAAGAGATCTCCGAGGCATCCAGCCCGGCCTTTGCCGCCTGGGTGTAAGCCCGGACAAGGCCGCCTGTTCCCAGAAGTACGCCGCCAAAGTAGCGCGTGACGACGATGAGACAGTCCCGGATTTCTGACCCGGTCAGGACCTGAAGAATCGGCTTTCCGGCAGTTCCCTGCGGTTCCCCGTCATCGGAGGAATGCGCGGTTTCATTGTTCGGACCGATCACAAAGGCATGGCAGCTGTGCCGCGCATCCCAGTATTGCTTCCGGACGGCGGCGAGGTCTGCATATGCCTCCTCGGATGTCTGAACCGGGAAAACCTGCGCAATGAATCTGGATTTTTTCTCGACGATCTCTGCCTGTCCGCCCGTGGTGACTATTTTCATAAATCTGTTTCCCGCCATTTATAAGAAAATCTTCAGTATTTTTAACAGATGTAGTTATACAATAAACGGAAACACAACGTCAAACCGTCCAGCCGGCATGATCAATTTGATGGGAGCAGCCTGATGAGAACAGGGGATAGAAAAAAGAAACGCAGAGAGGAAGCCTTCCCGGCTGATTTTGATGACAGAATCATGCCGGGTGACGACCTGCTTCCGGATGACTTTGTGTCCGAGGAGACACCAGGGGAGACGGAGAGAGGCAGCAGCCGGAGAAGGACGCAGCATCAGGAAGCAGCCATAAGGGATATCAGCAAGAGCCTGATGGAGGATGAGACCATTCCCGAGGAAAGTAGCGGCCGGCCCGGGGGAGACGGAAAGAGCGGCAGACGCGGCAGGCGGCCGCGGAGCAGAGCGCTCACCCTGATCGGAAATATCTTCAAGTTTATCCTGATCGTGATTCTGGTGCTGATCATCGGGTCCGGCATTTTTGCATTTTTCCAGGTGCGGGCCATTCTCAGGAATGCGCCCGAGATCAGTCCGGCGCAGTTTATACCATCCGAGGCGGCAACCTACATCTATGACGCAGACGGAAAACGGGAACAGAAGCTGACGCTCCCTGAGGCCAACCGGGACCTGGTCAGCATCAGGGACATCCCGAAGGATCTGCAGCATGCCGTCGTCGCGATTGAGGATGAGCGGTTCTACAAGCACAACGGCGTCGATCCGAAGGGAATCGCAAGGGCGCTGGTCAAAGGGCTGACGAGCGGACATTTCTCCGAAGGGGCGAGCACCATCACCCAGCAGCTTCTGAAGAACTCCGTGTTCCCCGACTGGATGAAGGAGACGACCTTCCGGCAGCGGCTGGAGCGGAAGATCCAGGAGCAGTTTCTGGCGCTGAAGCTCGAAAAGATGCTGACGAAGGAGCAGATTCTCGAGGACTACCTCAACACCATCAACCTGGGGGCGGGCTGCTATGGCGTCCAGTCGGCTGCCTACCGGTATTTCGGTCTCCCTGTCTCGGAGCTGTCGCTCTCGGAGGCGACGGTCATCGCCGGCATCACGCAGAATCCGACGGCATACAATCCGATCACAAATCCGGAGAAGAACAAAAAGCGCAGGACAGAGGTGCTGAACGCGATGCTCCGGCAGGGGTACATTACCCAGTCCCAGTATGCCTCCGCGCTTGCTGACGATGTTTACGCACGCATTCAGGACAACGAGAGCAAGGTCGATACGACCAGCACCATCTACACGTTTTACCAGGACGCGCTGATTGCCCAGGTCATGCAGGATCTGGAGGAACAGAAGGGCTATACACACCAGCAGGCGTACAAGGCGGTCTATTCGGGCGGTCTGCGCATTTACTCGGCGCAGGATGATGAGATTCAGCAGATCTGTGATGAGGAGTTTGAGAATCCGGCCAACTTCCCGTCAGGGACGGAGGTCGGAATCGACTATGCACTCAGCGTCGAGGACAAGAACGGACAGATTACGGACTATGGAAATGAAGATCTGCGCGCTTTTGTGAGGAAGACGGATCCGTCATTTGACCTGATGTACGGGACGGCGCAGGAGGCGAAGGACGGGGCGGCGGCTTTCCGGGCATCGGTTGTGAAGGACGGGGACACGGTGCTTGGCGAGCGTGTCACGGTCACGCCGCAGCCGCAGGCGTCCTGCGTGATCATTGATTCCGCAACCGGGCTTGTGAAGGCACTGGTCGGCGGGAGAGGAACAAAGGAAGCCAGCCTGACGCTGAACCGGGCTTCGTATACGCAGCGCCAGCCCGGGTCGACATTCAAGATCCTTGCGGTCTACGCGCCGGCACTGGATGAAGCCGGCAAGACGCTGGCGACCGTTTACAAGGATGAGCCCTATAACTACGAAGACGGGACGCCTGTGAAGGATGCGGAGGGCAGCTATGCCGGAGATGTCACGATCCGGAAGGCGATTGTGCGTTCGATCAACGTCGCAGCGGTCAAGTGTCTGACGGAGATCACGCCGCAGGTCGGGTTTGATTATGCAAAGAAGTTCGGGATCACATCTCTGGTTGAATCAAAGACGACGGACAGCGGGACATACTCGGATGTCGGGCAGACGCTCGCGCTGGGCGGACTGACATACGGTGTCACAAATCTGGAGCTGACCGGGGCATACGCGGCCATCGCCAATGACGGACAGTATCTGAAGCCGCACTTTTATACACAGGTGCTCGACACATATGGCAATGTCGTGCTTGACAATACCGACCCGGAGCCGAGGACGGTGGTCAAGGACAGCACGGCTGCGCTTCTGACTTCTGCGATGAGGGGTGTCATCTCGGATCCGGAAGGGACAGCATACGGGAAGATTGACCTGGGGCAGATGGCGGCCGCCGGAAAGACAGGGACGACGACAGATTACAGGGACAGCTGGTTTGTCGGATTCACACCATATCTGACCTGCGGCATCTGGGCAGGGTACGACAACAACGCGCCGCTCCCAGACAAGGATACCTATCATACCTACAGCAAGACGCTCTGGAACAGTATCATGAGCCGGATCAGTCAGTCACAGACCATCTCCGCGTTTGGGATGCCGTCCGATGTGGTGAGCATGTCAGTCTGTTCGGATTCGCATATGGCGGCAGCCCCAGGCTGCCCGAACCCGTACACGGAGTATTTCGCGAAGGGGACGGAGCCGAAGAATTACTGCAATATGCATGGGGATGGAAGTCCGGTGGATCAGACGCAGCAGACAGATGGAATCTCGCCGGACGCGATCACCATCTATAAATCCGACCAGGCGACGGTCCATACACAGACGCCGGATGCGGCGGGTGGCGTGACCGAGGGAAGCGCGGGTGGAAATGCAGCAGCCGCTGGTTCCGGAGGCACACAGGGGACAGCCGGAAGCCCGGGCGGCGCGTCCGGAGGAAGCGCGGGCGGATCTGCAGCAGCCGCTGGTTCCGGAGGCACACAGGGGACAGCCGGGAACACGTCTGGAGGCAGCGGAAACCCAGCAGCTGGCACAGGAAGTGGGACGGCAGGCGGAGGAAGCGGCAGCACTGCTGGCGGCACGCCGTCAGGCACCGGGAATCCGGCGGGGAGTGCTCAGCAAGGCAGTCAGAGCACAGCCGGCGGAAGCAGCGCCTCCGCAGCAGGAAATGCCTGGGGCGGAAGCTCTCAGAATGGCGTGATCCAGATCGGCGGAAGTCAGGCAGGCTCCGGGAGCCAGCAGGGCGGCTCAGACAAGGATGTTATCGAGATATTGAACAATATTCCGCCAGCGCAGTGAGAAAGGGGTCATGGCTCATGGCTCGTCGCCTTCACAAAAAAACAGCAGGTATGCGTCATACCTGCTGTCTGCCCTTCCCTCTGCTGAAGGAAGATTATCTCTTTTTTCCTTTGCCCTTTGAAGACTTGGAGCTGTCGAGCTCTTTTCTCGCTTCATCGGCCTTTCTGCTGAGCTTCTGGTACCACTTTTTCTTCTTCGGCGGCTGCTCGAGCTGTCCGCGGATGGCTCTGACATCCATGATGTAAAGGCCGCTGATGGTGGCTTTGACCTCTTTCTTCACCGGGATGATCGGATAGATGTTCGAGTCGGCGATGAAGGTCATGATCTTGCCCTGGCAGCGTGCCTTGACGATCGGCAGCTTGCTCCGGCGGAGATACTTCGGGGTCTGGTCGATCGCTGCCTGTGGAAGGCCGGATGACTTGATCGGGAGCATCTTCTTGTCGATGACGAGCATCTGGACGCTTTGCTTCGTCTCCTCCATCTTTTCTCTGGATTCATCCTGCCTCTTCTGAAGCTTCTTCCCCCAGAAATAGAGGAAGATCAGCAGGGCGACCAGAGCGGCGAGGATAATCAGCAGAACAATTGCAAATACTGGCATAGCTTCCTCCTGTTACCGCAAGTCTGGTTCGATTCGTCACAGTCATGAGACGGCATTCAAGCCGATCAACCTGTGACGTACTCGTGAAATTTTATCATCATTTGGTGGACGGTGCAAGATTATGTTATAGTGAGGGCATAGGATAAAACAAAAGATAACAATAACAGGAACATACACATCAGGAGGTGTTTTGATGAAGAAAAGAATCCTTTCCTGTCTGCTTGCAGTCAGCATGACTGCCGCATGGCTTCCGTCAGCTGCCATGGCAGCAGAGACAGAAGCCGGAACGGAATCCATGACGGAGGCCGAGACCGAGCAGGAGCCGGAATTCGATGTCGCAGATTACCTGACGATCAATGACGACAAGTACAAGGGCATCGAGGTAACCGTGACGAAGAAGGCGGAGGTGTCAGACGAGGATGTCGAGGACGAGATCAGGCAGGAGGCGTCCGATGCCGGGCTCTCCACGCAGGTGAAGAAGGGAACCGTCAAGGACGGCGACACGGTCAACATCGACTACGTCGGGAAGAAGGACGGGAAAGCCTTCGACGGCGGAACAGCCTCCGGTGCAGATCTGACGATCGGATCCCATACATTTATTGACGGCTTTGAGAGCGGGCTGATCGGAAAGAAGGTCGGGGACACCGTCGACCTGGATCTGACGTTCCCTGAGAATTATGCATCAAAGGATCTGGCGGGCCAGAAGGTCGTCTTTACAGTCACGATCAACTATATCGAGGGCGAGCCTGAGGTGAATGACGATCTGGCGGACAAGCTCTCTGGCGGAGAGTACAAGGACATCGATGAGTTCAAAAAGTCCGTTCGCGAGAAGCTGGAGCAGGAAAATGAAACCAACTACAACCGTGAGGTGTACAGTGCCATTTTTCAGCAGCTTCTGAAGCTGTATCCGGTTGACAAGTATCCGCAGGAATTCATTGATTACTATGTGAATATGTCCATGAACCAGCTTCAGCAGCAGGCGGAGGACGAGAGCGAGACGCTGGATGACATGCTGAAGTCGGTCTACAACACGGATGCCGATTCGATGAAGGCTTATTTCAAGACCTATGCGGAGCAGCTGCTTCAGCAGCGGATCATTCTGGGTGTCATCGCGCAGAAGGAGAATATTACGCTGAGCGACGATGATTTCCAGAGCGCTGTGGAAGGGTATGCGCAGCAGTATGGCATCTCTGTCGACGATTTCCTTTCCTACTACAGTGAGAAGGATATCCGCGAGAGCGAGCTCGAAAACAGGGTGATGGAGTTTTTGGCATCCGAGGCAAAGATTACGGAGACAGACGAGACGGAGATCGAGACCGAGGAGCTGGAGGTTGAGACAGAAGGCGGACAGACGGAGGCAGACATTTCGTCTGAAGAGGCTGATACGGAGAGCTGAGGAACATGAAAGTGTACAGAATGATGGCGGCGCTTCTTTCAGCCGCGATGCTGACAGCGGCGCCGGCAGTCTATGCGGAAGATGCGCAGACACCGGCGACTCAGGCAGCGGATGGACAGGCGCAGACGGCATCCTCCGCAGATGAAAGCGGCGCTGAGAAAAATACGAACCAGGAAGAGAGCGGAAAACAGTCAGGAAGCGAAAAACAGTCAGAAGGAGCGGATGCTTCCGGGAAGACGGCACTGCCTGAGACAAATGGACTTCCGGCTGCCGGGAGCAGTGCGGAGGGTACAAGACCGTCCTACAAGGCTTCAGATTATGTGAAGATCGGGGACGACCAGTACAAGACCATGACAATCCGCATCTATCCGCCGGCGGACAGCTCGGCGGAGGCGCAGACCGATTACAAGAAAAAGCTGGATACGGACATCATGACGCGGCTCTACAGTCTGTATCCGGTGAACAAATATCCGCAGGAACTTCTGGATTATGTGACAGGGAGCCTTTCCTCCACCTACAGGCAGTATGCGGGTATGTACGGGATGGATTTCGGGGCCTTCCTAAGCACCTACCTCGGAATGGATGAGAAGGCATTCTCGGACGCGGTGAAGAAGGCAGCGGAGACGACGCTCAAGCAGGAGCTTCTGCTTTCTGCGATTGCAGAAAAGGAACAGATCACCGTTTCCGACGAGGACTACCAGAAGGGACTTTCGGACTATGCCACAAGGTATGGATATGCGTCCACGGACGCACTCCTGGCTGATTTTGATGAGGCGACCGTCCGTGTCAGTCTCCTGATGGACAAGACACTCGATTTCCTCGAGACAGCCAACCATGTCGAGCAGATCGTGGAGACCGAGAGCGAGACAGTGCAGACTGAAAGTGAGGCTGCGCAGGTGACGGCAGCGGCAGGGGAGGAGGCAACCGCCCAGACAACGGCAGCAGTGCAGGAGACAACCGCCCAGACGGCAGGCGGTCAGTAAGCACAGGCACTGGCAGACCAGGGGACTGCCGCATTTCCGGCAATATTGCGGAAAAAGAATCAGGATTCCGAAAGAAGTTTCGGGTTGACAGATGGACTGGCGTAAAATAGAATGACAAAAAGCAGTTTGTGGCAGGCTGTGATGCCTGCCACTCATGCTGTCTGTATGCTGTTGGGGAAGAGGAGAAGAAGGAGGATATGAGTATGGAGAAAAAACAGCAGCCAGCCGGTCCGATCAGGGACGCCAGAAGCCTCGGTGTTCCGAAGATGCTGATTCTGGGCCTGCAGCATATGTTTGCGATGTTTGGAGCGACAATCCTGGTTCCGATCCTGATTGCCAGCTACTTCAGGGATGCGGTCGGGGAGGCGCCGACGACAGGTCTGACCGTTGCAGTGACGCTGTTCTGCGCCGGCATCGGAACCCTGATTTTTCACGTCTGCGCGAAGATGAAGGTCCCGGCATTCCTCGGATCATCCTTTGCGTTCCTGGGTGGCTTTTCAACCATTGCCAACCTGAATGACGGAATCTACAAGGGCATGAGCTCCAATGACAAGGCAGCCTATGCCTGCGGCGGGATCGTGGTCGCCGGCCTGATTTATCTGGTTGTGGCGCTGATCATTAAGGCAGTCGGCGTGAAGAGAGTCATGCATTTTCTTCCGCCTGTCGTGACCGGTCCAGTTATCATCTGCATCGGCCTTTCTCTGGCAGGCTCTGCGATCAATAATGCGAAGACAAACTGGGGACTTGCCCTGATCGCGCTTGCGGTCATCGTTGTCTTCAATATCTGGGGCAAGGGCATGTTCAGAATCATTCCGATCCTGATGGGGGTCCTGATCTCCTATGGTGTGGCACTGATCCTTCATGCCTGCGGTGTGACAAACCCGGACGGCTCCGCAATCCTGAACTTCACTGAGGTGGGCAAGGCTGCATGGATCGGACTGCCGCATTTTCAGCTGCCGAAGTTTGATGTCACGGCGATCCTCGTGATGGCGCCGATCTCCATTGCAACCATGATGGAGCATGTCGGCGATATTTCCGCGATCTCCGCGACAACCGGCAACAATTACCTTGCGGATCCGGGGCTTCACAGAACCCTGCTCGGAGACGGACTTGCAACCTCTGTGGCCGGCCTGTTCGGCGGTCCTGCGAACACGACATACGGAGAGAATACAGGCGTCCTGGAGCTTTCGAAGGTCTATGATCCGCGCGTGATCCGCCTTGCAGCAGTCTACGCGATCATCATCAGCTTCATCCCGAAGCTTTCCGATCTGATTGGCACGATGCCGGCATCAATCATCGGCGGCGTTTCCTTCATGCTCTACGGCATGATCTCCGCCATCGGTGTCCGGAATATTGTCGAGAACAAGGTTGATCTGACGAAGTCCCGCAACCTGATCATCTGCGCGGTGATCTTCGTCAGCGGGCTGGGCTTCCAGAGCGGCATCACGTTCCATGTCGGCGGCGCAACCGTGACGCTGACAGCGCTTGCGATCGCGGCGATTGCAGGCATCCTTCTGAACGCCATCCTGCCTGGCAATGACTACCAGTTCGGTGTGAACGAAGAAGGCGACGAGAACCGCGGTGTGCATAACATCTGAGAACCGTGGTGTGCACCGTGTTGTGCACAACATCTGCGGTTGACTTTTCGAAGGGTTATCTTATAATCAAAATGTTCATTGTCAGGGGAGCCGCAAGGCTGAGAGTAAGACAGTTGTCTTTGACCCTAGAACCTGTTGGATAATGCCAGCGCAGGAAGACAAAAAGTGTGCAGTTTTGTGCGCCCGGCAGACCAGCCGGGCGCTTTTTTTTGAAGGCGACCGCTCTTCATCGAGTGCAAAGTACGAGATGATGGCTGAGGTGTGCAAAGCTCACGCGCATGCATGTCAGACAGGTGACCATCAACTGTTTTTTGAAGGAGGTATTCGAGATATGAAGTCAAGTGTTGCCATTCAGGTGCTGCCTGCGGTGGATTCGGATCAGGAGGTCTGCCGGATCGTAGATGAGGTGATCGCTTACATTGCATCTACCGGGCTGAATTATTACGTCGGACCATGCGAGACGGCCATCGAGGGAGAGGATTACGACCAGCTGATGGAGGTTGTCAAGAACTGCCAGAAGATTGCCATCAAGGCCGGCTGCAAGTCGGTCAGCGCGTATGTCAAGATCAACTATCGTCCGGAGGGAGAGGTCCTGATGATTGATCAGAAGATCGGAAAGTACCACAAGGACGCAGAGTAAAAAGATGGGACAAACTCAGATGCCAGAGCATGAAAACAGCAGGAAGGTGAGAGATGCAAGAGCGGCATTTCAGAAGCATGTGCCGGCGGTACTGAACCTCCTGGCAATTGCGGCTGTCTGGCTGATGCTGACGGAGGGAGGGATTGTTCCGAATTACATGCTGCCTTCACCGGTCGCGGTTGTGAAGGCATTTGTCTCTGACTTCCCGACGCTGATGTATCACAGCGGTGTGTCTCTTGCGGAGGCGATCCTGGGCCTTCTGATCGGAATTGTTCTGGCGTTTCTGATTGCAGTTCTGATGGACCGGTTCATCACCTGCAGGCGGGCACTTTACCCCGTCATGGTCGTCACGCAGACGATTCCGACCGTGGCCATCGCACCGATCCTCGTTCTCTGGATGGGCTTTGGCATGGCACCGAAGATCACGCTGGTTGTGATCACGACATTTTTCCCGATAGCGGTTGGACTGCTGGACGGATTCTCGGGTGTTGATCAGGATGCGGTCGACCTGATGCGTTCGATGGGGGCGGGAAAACGGCAGATTTTTCTGCAGATCAAGCTGCCGTCCGCACTCGGACAGTTCTTCTCAGGACTGAAGATATCCGCATCCTACTCTGTCGTCGGGGCAGTCGTTGCGGAGTGGCTGGGCGGTTTCAGAGGTCTCGGTGTTTACATGACAAGAGTTCGGAAGGCCTATTCGTTCGACAAGATGTTTGCGGTCATCATCCTGATCGTGATCATTTCACTGCTTCTGATTGCGGCAGTCAACCTGCTGCGCCGGGCTGTCATGCCGTGGGAACGGGTGCAGGAGGAACGCAGCTGACAGAAAAACGGAATACTGTGCTGACAAACCGGGATGTCGGAGGGCATGCGTGAAAGCACGTCAGCATCGATCTGAACAGAAAAAGGAGAGAGATATGAGATACGGAAAAATCACCAGTGTCCTGAGTGCAGCGGCAGCGGCGGCGATGCTTCTGTCACCTGGGGCGCTGGCAAGTGGAACAGAGGTGGCGACAGAGAAAGAGCAGAACTTCGGGGATGCAGGAAAGATCACCTTCTGCCTGGACTGGACGCCGAACACCAATCATACGGGCATCTTCGTCGCCCAGGAGAAGGGATACTACAAGGATGCAGGGCTGGACGTCGAGGTTGTTCAGCCGCCTGAAAATGGAGCTGTCCAGATGTGCGCTTCCGGTCAGGCGCAGTTTGCGGTCGACGCGCAGGACACCATCACAGGCGCATGGACACAGGAGAATCCATTTCCGGTGACGGCGGTCGCGGCGATCCTGCAGCACAACACTTCTGGAATCATGAGCCGGAAGGGTGAAGGGCTTGACAGGCCGAAGGGACTGGAGGGCCACACTTACTCGACCTGGGATCTGCCGACCGAGCAGGCGATGATGAAGTATGTCGTCGAGAAGGATGGCGGAGATTTTGACAAGGTCAAGATGATTCCGAACGACATCACGGATGAGCCGGCGGCGCTTGCGGCGAAGCAGACAGATGCCATCTGGGTCTTCTACGGCTGGGGCTATCTGAATTCCGAGGTGGAGGGCGTACCGTGCGATTTCTTCTACTTCAAGGACATCGAGCCGTCATTTGACTACTATACACCGGTCATCATTGCAAACAACGACTTCCTGAAGGATCACGCGGATGCCGCGAAGGCCTTCCTGAAGGCGACGGCGAAGGGATATGAGTATGCTGTGGAGCATCCGGACGAGGCAGCGCAGATCCTGATTGATTCCGATAATACAGGCTCACTGAAGGGCTCCGAGGAGCTTGTCAAGAAGAGCCAGGCGTACATGGCAGACCAGTACATCGCGGATGCGTCTTCGTGGGGCGTGATTGATGCGGACAGATGGAACAGCTTCTACAAGTGGCTTTATGACAACAAGCTGATCGAGAAGGATCTGACCGGAACCGGCTTCACGAACGACTATCTGCCGCAGTAAGTTCCAATCTGCCAGTGCCAGGCGCAGAGGTTCTGACACAGGCAGATTATCATTGTTATGCAGACAGAAAACCACTGGATAGGTTTGGCATGCATACATGAAGCCCGACGAGGGAGATCAACAGCCGAAAACGTGGCTGTGGAAGGATTCAGGGGATAGGATATGGGAGAGGTACTGAGCGCAGCCCACATCACAAAATCATATGGAGAGCGGACGATCATCCGGGATATCAATGTCCATCTGAATGAGCAGGAGATTGTATGCCTGCTAGGGGTGAGCGGCGTCGGCAAGACCACGCTGTTCCATATCCTCTCCGGGCTGAACCTGCCGGACAGCGGGAGGGTGGTTCTCAACGGAAGAGAGATTACCGGCCAGCCGGGCAAGATCAGCTATATGCTGCAGAAGGATCTGCTCCTGCCGTACAAGCGGATCATCGATAATGTCGCGCTCCCCCTGACGATACGCGGAATGAACAAGCAGAAGGCTCGTGAAAAGGCGGCAGTCTACTTTGAACAATTCGGGCTTGCCGGGACTGAGTTCGAATACCCGGCGCAGCTTTCCGGGGGCATGCGGCAGAGAGCGGCGCTGCTTCGGACATATCTGTCCTCGGAGGGCGTTGCGCTTCTGGACGAGCCGTTCAGCGCCCTCGACACGATCACGAAGAGTGCCATCCATGACTGGTATCTGGAGATCATGCAGAAGATCAGCCTCTCAACCCTGTTCATCACCCATGACATTGACGAGGCCATCGTGTTGTCCGACCGGATCTACATCCTGTCCGGCTCACCGGGGCAGATCACGGACGAGATTGAGATTGCGGAGAAGCGCCCGAGAGCGCGCGACTTCAGCCTGACGCCGGCATTCCTCTCATACAAAAAGCAGATCGTCACGGCGCTTGGCCCCGGGTCTTTCAGGATCTAGGAATATGACGATGGATCAAGAATAAGATGAGGATGCGATATTCTCTGGCTACTTTTTTCCGATTAGACCGTTGACAGGAGGATTCTGCAGCGATACTATATGTTATGCGTATAACATGTTTAACTAAGTACGAGGCAGCCTCTTGGAAGGTGAAGCAATGTGAATTCTGACCAGACATCGGGCAGAATGATTCGCGTAGATGGAAAAAGGAACAGTCAGGGAGGTTTCATATGGCGACTCTGAAGGATGTTGCGAAGGCTGCCGGCCTTTCGGTCGGGACAGTCTCGCGGGTTCTGAATAACAGAGGCTATATCAGTGAAGAGACAAGGCAAGGCGTCTATACGGCGATGGAGCGGCTGAATTACCAGCCAAACGAGGTGGCGCGTTCACTGTCCAGGCAGAAGACCAACACGATCGGACTCATCATGCCGAGCATTGAGCATCCGTATTTTGCGAAGCTGATCAGCTGTCTGGAACGGGCTGCGTACGAAAGGGAATATAAAGTTCTGCTGTTTTGTGCCTACGGCATCGATGACCAGGAGAAAAAATTTGTCGAAGCCTGCAGGAGCAACCGGGTTGCCGGGCTGATCATCTGCTCCGACACGGTACGGACGCAGACCTTCAACAACCTTGGTTTTCCGCTTGTCAGCTATGAGCGGTACCTGGACTCAAGCGATGCCTGTGTCCTCTGCGACAACCACGAGGGCGGCCGGATGGCTGCGCAGGAGTTGATTGCAAAGGGCTGCAGGAGGATTGGCTGCCTGAGTGGCACGTCCCGGGTCGGTATGCCGGCAGATACCCGGAAAGAAGGGTTCCTGGAAGCCTGCAGGCAGCAGGAAATCGAGACGATCGAGCTGGATTTTCCGCCGGAACGGACAATCGATACCAGGTACTATCCCGATATTCTTGAATTTATGAAGAAGAATGAGGGGATTGACGGCCTGTTCTGCGGCAGCGACGTGATTGCGGCGGAGGCGATTCAGGCAGCAGTGGAGCTGGGCGTCAGCATCCCGGACAGACTGAAAGTCATCGGATATGACGACACGCTTCTGTCGGAGCTGACGATGCCGAAGATTACAACGATCCATCAGCCGGTAAAGGAGATGGCAGAGATGTGCATCGACCTGATCGACAAAAAAAATAATGGAGATTTTGTCCCGGCAAGGACGATCTTCCATGTTTCCCTGGTGAACAGAGGGACAACCTGAAGAAAAGACGTCCATTTCCGCCATCCTGTATCGGCGGGCTGGTAAGAAATGAGAGAACAAGCTGAATCCGGGCACCTGCCACGGGGAATTCCCCATGGCGGGTGCTTTTTCGTCGGCTTTGCATAGCTCTGATTCTGATCTTCCGGAAGGCAGGCTGCTCGCACAGGCTGTCCGGTGTTTTCAGGATATTTGCGTGGTGGAAACGTTCCTGCTTGATGATTGTATCCGGCAGGAAGTATACACACTGTAAACAATCTGAATTTATGCCAAATATGATAAACGAATGACACAATTGAACAAGTTGTGAACAAGCAAAAACAGCGGATTTTCGAATAGAATATAGGCATTATATACAACAAAAATGGGTAAAAACTGTCAATATGTCACGAAATGCAATTTCAAACATGTCAAACGGTTGACATATCATACAGCCGATGATACAGTGGAACCAGCTTAAAGGACAAGGAACTTTCAGTTCCTGCTTTTCAAAAACATCATGGAGGGTAAACATGAGAAGAAGAACAGCAGCTGTTATGGCAACGATTCTTGCAGCGACTCTGGGAGCGACGCCGGTTCTGGCAGATGAGCTTTCAGTGTTCAACTCCAAGAGTGAGATTGAGGAACAGATGGAGGACATGGCTTCCGACTATTCGGATGAGAACGATGTCGATATGGAAGTCTACTACTCTCAGGATACAGTGGCAGCGCATCTTTCCACCAAGTATGCCTCCAAGGATCCGTACGTTCTGTCCATGGTCGATGCAAAGGATATCTACAGCCTCGGGCCGGATCACGCACTTGACCTGTCCGATCAGCCGTGGGTGAAGGATTCCAGCCAGATCATCAGCATCGACGGCAAGGTGATGGGCTTCCCGGTCTGCATCGAGGCGCGCGGCGTCATCTACAACGCAGATGCGATCAAGAAGATCACCGGTGAGGATTTTGATCCGGCTTCTGTCAAGACGCTGGATGATTTCGATGCACTCTGCCAGAAGCTGGTTGACGGCGGCATGGAGGCTCCGACTGGTATCATGAAGGAAGACTGGTCGCTTGCAGCTCACTATCTGCAGGAGGTCTATGAGGAACGCGAGGATCCGTCCGCATTCATCAAGGGACTTCACGATGGAACGGTCGACCTGGCGAAGGATGAGAAGTTCAACTCTCTGATGGATACCTTTGATGTCCTGATGAAGTACAATTACGCAAAGGATGCACCGATCGCTGCAGAGCGTGAGACAACCGAGCAGAAGCTGGCGGAAGGCGAGATCGCATTCATGTTCGGCGGCAACTGGGACTGGTCCGTCATCAACGCATATGACTACAGCGAGAACATGGGCATGATGCCGGTTCCGCAGAATACGGACGACGGCTCCAACGAGAAGCTTGTCGGCGGCGGTTCCAAGTACTTCTTCATCGACAACTCTGTATCTGAAGATCTTCAGAAGCAGGCAGAGGACTGGCTCAACTGGCTGGTCAACACGGACGACGGCAAGGATTTCCTGGTCAACACCTGCGCACTGGTACCGGCATTCAAGACCAACACACTGGATGTCAGCGACCCGCTTGGAAAGTCCGTCAAGTCCTATGCTGATGATGACAAGCTGATTGCAAACTACAACTACGATCCGGACGATCACTACTCTGTATGCGGCGCTTCCATGCAGAAGTACCTTGCAGGCGAGATCGACCGCGCAGAGCTGGCAAAGGAAGTTGAGACGTACTGGCAGGGTGCAACCCTCGCTGATCCGGCAGTCACAGGCGGCGCAGCAGCTGGAACCGAGGCAGCTACAGAAGCTGAGTAATTCTCGATAATCGATTCTTTTCCAAGAGTGATTCAAAAATAATCCGGTCATCCGGTTTCCTCCGGAAGACCGGATCCGGCAAGGCGGGAGGTATCGGGAGATACCAGTGCCTCCCGCCTTTCATATCTGAGCAGGAGAGAGAACATGAAAAGAAATACGATGTCGTACAAGGTACGGCAGTTCCTCATGTTCGCGGGCATTCCGACCGTGCTTTTCATCGGTGTCATCATCATTCCGTTCATCTACGGTCTGTATCTGACATTCACAAGCTGGGACGGTGTCTCAAAGGCAAAGCCGTTTGTCGGGTTATCCAACTATGCGGCGGCGTTCTCTGACACAGCGTTCTGGACAGCGATGGGAAAGACGGTCCTTTACTCCGCGATCTCAGTCGTCCTTGTTAATGTGCTTGCATTCTTACTCGCTTATCTTGTGACAAGCGGCATCAAGGGACAGAATTTCTTCCGGGCAGGTTTCTTCATCCCGAACCTGATCGGCGGTATCGTCTTAGGTTACGTCTGGAAGTTCGTTTTCAACCGTGCGTTCGTCACGATTGGGAAGTCCCTCCATATCGGCTTCATGGAGACGTCCTGGCTGGCAACACCCGCCGGGGCAATCGCCTGCCTGATCATCGTTTCGGTCTGGCAGTACGCAGGATACATGATGCTGATCTATGTGGCAGGCTTCATGAGCGTGCCGAAGTCCCTGATTGAAGCTTCCCAGATCGATGGCTGCACCAAGAGCCAGGCAACCTGGAAAGTCATTGTACCGCTGATGCGGGCTTCATTTGTCGAGTGCCTGTTCCTGACCATCACCAGATGCTTCATGGTCTACGATGTGAACCTGTCCTTGACAAAGGGTGAGCCGTTCAATTCCTCGGTACTCGCTGCAATGCATGTCTACAACCAGGCATTCACCTACAAGAACTACGGTGTCGGCCAGGCTGAGGCTCTGATCCTGTTCATCGTCTGCGCTGTCGTCGGCGTCCTTCAGGTCCAGATCGGTAGAAAAGGGGAGGTGGGTGCGTAATGTCTGAGAATGAGAGAGCAGCCCGCAACAGGAAGATCACGAAGATCATCATGTGGATCGTCCTGCTGATCCTCTTTATTATGATTGTGTTCCCGTTCATCATGGTCGTGATCAATGTCTTCAAGACCAAGGCGGATATCAATTCTCATCCGCTGGCGTTGATCGGCAAGCATGGCTTCACGACGAAGAACTTCCCGAAGGCGATGAAGAAGATGCACTTCTGGAGAGTGTTCGGGAACTCCCTGATCATCACCCTCAGCTCGACGGTGCTGACCCTTCTTCTTTCCGCGATGTGCGCGTTCGTACTCGTCCGGAATAAGTGGAAGGCGTGCACGCTGCTGTTCACGATGATGATTGCGTCCATGGTCATCCCGTTCCAGGTTCTGATGGTTCCGCTCGTTTCCTTCTACGGCGGCCTTCTGAATGTCCTGAACCACAGGCTGACACTGATTCTGATGCATACCGGATTCTCGCTTTCGATGGCGACTTTCCTCTACCACGGGGCGATTCACACGAACATTCCGCTGGAGCTGGAGGAGGCGGCGCTGATCGATGGCTGTACCAGGTGGCAGACCTTCTGGAAGGTGGTCTACCCGCTGCTGACGCCGACGACCGCGACGGTCGCGATCATCGACGCGATGGCATTCTGGAATGACTACCTGCTTCCGAGCCTTGTCCTGACCGACAAGAGCCTGTACACGATCCCGATCGCGACACAGGTCTTCTACGGAACCTTCTCGACCGATATCGGACTGATCCTGGCGGCTCTGCTGATGGCAATGCTGCCGATCCTGATCCTGTATGTCTTCCTTCAGAAGTACATCGTCGCAGGTGTCACCTCCGGAGCAGTCAAGGGATAACAGCTGACAACACGGGCGCGGCAGAACGTACAAGGTGGTGCGTTCGCTGCGCCTGTTTTCATGTACAGGAGAACAGGGTATGTTTGATGAATCAGGATGGAACAAGGAATTCAAGGAGCGCTTCAATCATCGCTATGATGAGCTGAAATGGCTGTACTTTTCGCTCTACGGGGAGGACTACCAGGCGCTGGACTGGCTCACGGCGGCGATGTGGGACTATTACTCCGAAAGAAAGAGCAGCCTCAAGAAGCTTGACCGGCAGAGGGAGAAGAATCCGGACTGGTACAAGGGAAATGGGCTGCTGGGTATGATGATGTACTCGAATCTGTTCGGCGGCAACCTGCAGGGCGTCCGCAGCAGACTGGACTATATCAAGGACTGCGGCGTGAACTACCTGCACCTGATGCCTCTCCTGGACAGTCCGAAGGGAAAGGATGACGGTGGGTACGCAGTCGCGGACTTTAGGAAGGTGAAGCCGGAGCTCGGGACGATGAAGGACCTCGAGAAGCTGACAGAGGACTGCCACAATGCCGGGATCTCGGTCGCCCTCGATTTTGTCATGAACCACACCAGCGAGGAGCACATCTGGGCGAAGCTGGCGCGTCAGGGCGACATGGCGGCCAGAAGCCGGTATTTCTTCTATGATAACTGGGACATCCCAAGCCAGTTTGAGCGCACAATGCCGGAGGTCTTCCCGACGACGGCCCCGGGCAACTTTACCTGGCTGGACGACTGCAAGCAGGTCGTCATGACGACATTTTATCCATACCAGTGGGATCTGAACTATGGCAACTGTATGGTCTTCAACGACATGACCGCCAACATGCTTTATCTGGCAAACCGCGGCATCGATGTCATGAGGCTGGATGCGGTTCCATATATATGGAAGCAGCTCGGCACAAACTGCCGCAACCTGCCGCAGGTTCACACAATCGTCCGGATGATGCGGATCATCACGGAGGTTGTCTGCCCGGGCGTCCTGCTGCTGGGCGAGGTTGTCATGGAACCGTCCAAGGTCGTGCCGTACTTCGGGACGGTCGAGAAGCCGGAGTGCCACATCCTCTACAATGTCACGACAATGGCCAGTACCTGGAATACAATCGCCACGCGCGATGTCGGACTTTTGAAGCGCCAGGCAGATCAGGTAGCCGGACTTCCGAAGGACTATGTGTTTCAGAACTATCTCAGATGCCATGATGACATCGGCTGGGGGCTGGACTATGACTGGCTCAAGCAGTTTGGGATTGATCAGGTCGCGCATAAGAAGTACCTGAACGATTACCTGACCGGACGCTGGTATGGCAGCGACAGCAGGGGTGAGCTGTACAACGACGATCCGAAGCTCGGAGACGCGAGACTCTGCGGGACGACTGCGTCCCTCTGTGGGCTGGAGGCGGCACTCTATGAGAAGGACAAGGCGAAGGAGGAGAAGGCGATTGCCTGCATCCTGATGCTGCATGCCTGGCTGTTCACGCAGAGCGGTATCCCGGTCATTTATTCCGGGGATGAGATCGGCCAGCTCAATGACTATACATATAAGAAGGATCCGGAGAAATGGGCGGACTCCAGATATCTCCACAGAGGAAAGTTCCCGTGGGAGAAGGTTGAGAAGAAGGACCCGATCTCGATGCGGATCTTCAATGCACTCAGAGTGATGGAGAAGCTGCGCGCAGAGCATGCAATCTTCTCCGGCCAGGCCGGGGTGGAGACGATGGAGACCGGAAGCCACTCTGTGCTCGGGATTCTGCGTTATCTTGGAATGGATCAGCATCTGAGAGCGTACTTCAACTTCAGCGAGCAGACCCAGCACTTCTGGACCATGCCGGATGACGAGGCAGAGCGGTATGTCGACCTGTTCTCAGGGAAGACGATGAAGGAACTCGGCGACCAGCTGGAGCCGTACGGATACAGATGGTACCTGGAGAAGCCGAAGGCAGCAGAAGAGTAAGACAGATGACAGCATGAGGCAGGAAGGCCGGACAGGAGAGAGACGTGAGCAAAATACTGGAAGACGCAAGAAAGTACGAAGAAGAGATGGGAAGCCGCATCCCCGCGGATGCACGGCCTCATTTCCACCTGTCCTCGCGGGTGGGCTGGATGAATGACCCGAACGGATTTTCCTGGTACAAGGGACAGTATCACCTGTTCTATCAGTACAATCCGTATGATACGGTCTGGGGACCTATGCACTGGGGTCATGCCGTCTCGGATGATCTGCTTCACTGGCGGTATCTGCCGGCAGCGCTGGCACCGGATGAGGCATACGACAAGGATGGCTGCTTCTCCGGATCCGCGGTCACAATGCCGGACGGACGGCAGATGCTGATCTACACCGGCGTTGTCCGCGAGCTGGATGATCAGGGTGTCCGCCGCGGGCTCCAGCGGCAGTGCGTTGCGATCGGAGACGGCCTGAACTATGAGAAGATCGACGCCAACCCGATCCTGACGGTTGAAAACCTGCCCGAGGGAGCGAACAAGTATGAGTTCCGCGACCCGAAGATCTGGCAGGAGACGGACGGGACGTACCGGATGGTCACCTGCTGTGCCAACCATGAGCGGGACGCGCGGATTGTCATGTTCTCGAGCCTTGACGGGCAGAAATGGAGCCGTGGAAAGGTCCTGATCCGGAACAATGGGCGCTTCGGCAGTGTCTGGGAATGCCCGGAGTTCTTCCGCCTTGACGGCAAATGGGTGCTCCTGACTTCCCCGATGGACATGCTGCCGGAGGGGTTTGAGTACCACAACGGGAACGGGACACTCTGTCTGATCGGGGACTATGACAGTCAGACCGGAACCTTTACTCCGCAGAAGAACCAGACGATCGACTATGGCATCGATTTCTACGCGACGCAGACGATCCTTGCTCCGGACGGACGCCGGATCATGATCGCCTGGATGCAGAACTGGGATACGACACCCGGCTACCGGCTGGAACCGACCACATGGTTCGGGCAGATGACGCTTCCAAGGGAGCTCAGCATCCGGGACGGGCATCTCTATGAAAATCCGGTCAGGGAGATCGAGACGCTGCGCACCGGAGAGGTTTCCTATGAGCATGTATACGTGGACGGAGACACGGAGCTTGAGGGCATATCCGGACGGCGGACGGAGCTGATCATGGACATCGCGCCGGCGGATGAGGCGTCCGGATTCAGGAAGTTCCAGATTCGATTCGCGTCAAAGGGCAGATATTACACAACCCTCAGCTTCCACCCGGAGGAGGGTATTGTGAAGATCGACCGCAAGTTCTCCGGCTCCAGGCGCGCGATCATCCACCAGAGAAGGATGCAGCTGCGCCGGAAGGGAAACCACCTGAAGATCCGCCTGATCCTCGACAGATTCTCGGCAGAGGCATTCTTCAACGACGGGGAGCAGGTGATGACGGTGAACCTGTACACGGAGCAGGACGCGGACGGCATTTCCTTCAGCAGTGAGGGCGCCGTCTCCATGAACATCACAAAATATGACCTGACCCTGTAATTCCATGGTATACTAACCACATATGGCTTCTGGCAGCACACCGGGGACGGCACTCAGCGCCAGAGGCGGCATCTGGCAGCGCACAGGAGAGGATGCTCAGCGCTGGAGGCAGCATCTGGCAACGCACAGGGGACGGCCTCAGCGCCAGAGGCAGCGCAAGGCAGTATGCCGGAAAAGGACCAACTTGCAAGGAGGATGGGAGATGGCAAAGACGGTAGACGTGACAGCTCTCGGAGAGCTGCTCATCGATTTTACGGAGAACGGACTGAGCAGTCAGGGAAATCCGCTTCTGGAGGCGAATCCGGGAGGAGCACCCTGCAACGTTCTCTCAATGCTTCAGAATTATGGCAGGAAGACCGCCTTCATCGGCAAGGTTGGCGATGACATGTTCGGTCGGATGCTGACGGAAGCCGTGAAAAGCGTCGGGATCGACACAAGGGGGCTGAAGACCGATCCAGTCGTCCATACGACACTGGCGTTTGTGCATACATTTGAGAATGGGGACCGGGACTTTTCCTTCTATAGAAATCCCGGCGCGGACATGATGCTGACAAAGGCAGATGTCGACGAAAAGCTGATTGAGGAGTCGAAGATCTTCCACTTCGGGACACTGTCCTCGACAGATGAGGGGGTACGCGAGGCAACCCGCTACGCGATTGATGTGGCAAAAAAGGCCGGCGATGTCATCACCTTCGACCCGAACCTCAGACCGCCGCTCTGGAGGTCGCTCGACGATGCGAAGAGAGAGATCGAGTACGGTCTTTCAAAGTGCGACGTCCTGAAGATCTCGGACAACGAGGTTGAGTTCATGTGCGGAACGACCGACTACGACAAGGGTGCACAGATGCTCATCGACAAGTATCAGATTCCGCTGGTGCTGATTACGATGGGAAGAGACGGCAGCCGCGCCTACTACAAGGGACTGCGCGTCGAAGCGGCGCCGTTCCTTCAGGAGAAGACGATCGAGACGACCGGCGCAGGCGATACCTTCTGCGCAACCATCCTTCACTTTGTTCTGAAGTATGGCCTGGACGGCTTTGACGAGGAGAAGCTGAAGGAACTGCTCGTCACGGGCAATGCGGCAGCCTCCATCGTTACGACGCGGAAGGGCGCACTGAAGGTCATGCCGACTGTGGAGGAGATCCAGACTCTGATCCGCGAACGCAGCTGACCGGCATGCCGCTGGATACAGGTATGCGGGGACGGTTTTAAAACGGACAGGCATATCCATATGTTTCATAAAAAAGACCGGGATGGACAAAGGAGCAGTCCACCCCGGTTTTTTATGAAGACGGCCGCTCATCATCGGGTGAGGAGCGCGAGATGACGGCGGAGTCGCAGAATCGGGCCGGGATGCCGGACCCGGAACCGCATATTTTTCTTTTGTTACAGAATGTGCTTGCATTCCTGAAACATTTATGTTAAAACTTTTAACAAGTTGTTACATCTTCACAGGATTGACACAAGTTGCTTTTATAGTGGTAACAATCTGATGAAGGGCTTCCGATCTGGGGCAGCCGGTAAGGCATTGAAGCCGCAAGGCTTCCGGAATCCTTCATCCACCATATAGTTGAGTACGTGACACCGACCGGGGGATGGATGAACCATCACAGTGCCAGGAGGTAAGAGAAACATGAGAAAAGGATTGGCAAGAGCTACAGCATTCTGCCTGACGGCAGGACTTCTGTTTGCGAACAGCGCAGCTGTCTATGCCGAGGATACCGCACCGGAGACTGAGGCAGCATCTGATGTGGCCGGATCGCTGGCATTTGCAGAGTGCGACGAAGCGTACTATGTGAATGTCCGCACACAGCCGAGCACGGATACCGGTGAGGTGATCGGAATCCTGAAGAACCATGATTCCGCGATCATCGAGAGTGTCGAGGACGACGGCTGGTACAAGATCAAGTCCGGCGATGTGGAAGGATATGTGGCAGCATGGCTGATCAAGACCGGAGACGAGGCAGCAGCGATCGCGCCGACAGTCGCTTACAACTATGCAGTCAACAACGCGGTTTCCCTGAATGTCCGCGCTCAGGCGGATGAGGGGGCGGAGGTCATCACTGCCCTGGATGAGGGGGCAGAGGCCGAGATTGTCGCTGACGAGGGAAACTGGTTCAAGGTCGCCCTGGATTCCGACACCTACGGATATATCTCCAAGGATTATGTCGAGGAGAAGACGGCTTATCCGACGGCGAAGACGATCGATCAGATGATGAGCGATACAGAAGCCGAGAAGCAGGCTGAGCAGGCGGCAGACGCAGCAGGTTCTTCTGATGCTTCCGCAGATCAGGGCGGCGAGACGGCAGCTCCGGCAGATGCTTCCCAGACGCAGGAGACAGCAGCACAGACAGACGCTTCCCAGACGCAGGAGACGGCAGCGCAGACCGAGGCTCCGCAGACGCAGGAGACCGCAGCGCAGACCGAGGCTCCGCAGACGCAGGAGACGGCAGCGCAGACCGAGGCTCCGCAGACGCAGGAGACGGCAGCGCAGACCGAGGCTCCGCAGACACAGGAAACGGCAGCACAGACCGAGGCTCCGCAGACGCAGGAGACCGAAGCACCTCAGACCGAGGCAGCAGCTCCGGCCGCTTCTGCGACGGGATCTGCCGTTGTGGCATATGCATCCCAGTTTGTCGGCAATCCGTATGTATGGGGCGGGACAAGCCTGACAAGCGGCGCCGACTGCTCCGGATTCACGATGTCAGTCTTCGCAAACTTCGGCGTTTCTCTTCCGCATTACGCTGCATCCCAGCTGTCCTGCGGCACACAGGTTTCCATTGACAGCCTGGCGCCTGGCGACCTGGTATTCTTCAGCAGCACCGGCGGAGAGATCGACCACGTCGCAATCTATGTAGGCGGCGGCTCCATCGTCCACGCGGCGAACAGCAAGTCCGGTATCTGCTACGGCAGCCTGAACTGGATGACACCGGTTGCAGCCTGCAGAGTTGTCTGATCCGAAAGCTGAATCATTTACACAGTTTTGAAATGTGAAGATCCTCCATCCCGGCATTTCGTCAGGGTGGAGGATCTTTTTATGTTTTCAAAATTCTCCATATGTACAGGATGGGGTCATACCAAACATGAATTTGGCTCCTGCTCATGCATATGGTTGAAAAAGCTGCCCTTCAACTTTATAATAATGGCTAAATACGCCGAAGGATGATGTGCCTATGACAGATGAAGAGAAGAAGCTGGAGCGGCAGCAGGAGAAAGAGGAGCAGCGGGAAAAGCGAAGGCAGGAGCGGCAGAAGATCGCTTCTCTGCACGGGAAGAAGAGACTCCAGTATCTCTGGGATTACTACAAGGTGTGGCTGGTGTTTCTGGCAATCGCGATTGTTGCGGTCAACATCGCGGTGACGATCGTGAGGGGACTGATGACGAAGACGCTTCTTCAGGTCAGTGCCCTGTCGGCGGACTACAATGCGGCCAGTGATCAGATGCAGAAGGACTTTTCTTCCTACATCGGCGGTCTGAAGAAACATGAAGAGCTTTCCTTCGATCTTTCCATCGACCTGCATCCCGGTGAAGTGACGCAAGCGGAGCAGGTGGCGGATGTCAAACTTCAGGTTCAGGTTTCTTCGGGGACACTGGATGTTGTGCTTGTCCCGGACTATGCGTTCTCCTACATCCAGCAGCGGGGGATGCTGATGAGCCTGGATGATGTCCTGAGTCCGGATGAGATTGAGACGTACGGAAAAGCCGTGGATCTGGCTTACGCTTCCGCGCCGGATCTTCAGGCGCTGTCTGAGCAGGATGCATCGGAAGCAGGAACGCTGGACCCTGAGGGCGAGAGCACGGTCCGCGCGGTCACTGCGCTGAGCAGTCTGCAGAACCAGACGGAACCCGGGACAGAAGCCGCCGAAGCAGAAGCTGAAACAGTGGCCGAAACAGCAGCTGAGATCCACTCTTCACCGTTTGAGGGCGAGCAGATCTATGGGATCCGGGTCGACGACTCAGGTGTCCTGTCTGATTATGCCTGGTATCCGACTGACCAGAAGGTATACTTTGGCATTGTGAGCAACACGCGCCATGAAGACATGGCGCTCACCTATCTTCATTATCTTAAAGGAGCGGGCAGCAAATGAACGATTTATACAAGGAAATCATGGTGAAACCAAGACCTTCCCAGACCAATGCGCTGAAGAAAGGGCTTTTGATCGCGGCGGCAGTGCTGGTGTTTGCAGCAGGTATGCTGTTTGTTCAGCCACTGGTCATGCTGGGCGGGATTGTCCTGCTGTTTCTGGAGATCTGGCTGATCTTCCCGCGGTTCAGCGTGGAGTATGAGTATCTGTACGTGAACGGGGACATCGATATCGACGAGATCTACAGCAAGAGCACCCGGAAGAGAAAGGGCTCCTATGACAACAGTTCGCTCGTTGTCATGGCCCCGACCGGAAGTGCACATCTGGACGGGTATCAGAACCGTCAGGGCATCAAGGTGCTCGATTATTCGAGCCGGGAGCCGAATGTGAAGACCTGGACACTTGTCTACGGGGATGGCTCTGATCAGAAGATGCTGATCCTGGAGCTTCCGGACGAGGTTGTGCAGGACATGCGCCGGTATTCACCTCAGAAGGTCTATCTGCAGTAACCCGTCTCAGGTGTGTTTCGTACATCTGCTGTTGTTTTGCGCCGCGCAGGGAACTTTTTCATATAAGTCTGTCCCTTGCGGGAGATTTCCTGGTCTGCTATAATTTTTGAAATCTTTTTGCGGGACTGTTCCCGGCTTTGGGCTTTATCAGTTATGCATCAGGAAAGGAGACTGCTTTGGGCAAAATAGTTGGAGAGGGTATTACATTTGATGACGTACTGCTGGTTCCATCCTATTCGGAAGTCATTCCGAACCAGATCGACCTCACGACAAATCTGACAAAGACGATCAGACTGAACATCCCCGTCATGAGCGCCGGCATGGACACGGTGACAGAACACCGCATGGCCATCGCCATGGCGCGCCAGGGCGGCATCGGCATCATCCACAAGAACATGTCGATTGAAGCCCAGGCGGAGGAGGTTGACAAGGTCAAACGCTCCGAGTACGGTGTCATCACAGACCCGTTCTCACTCGGACCGGACAATACCCTTCAGGAAGCAGAAGACCTGATGAGAAAGTACCGCATCTCCGGCGTCCCGATCGTGGACACGGAGGGAAAGCTGGTCGGCATCATCACAAACCGCGACCTTAAGTTCCAGGAGGATTTCACCCGGAAGATTGCCCAGGACATGACGTCCGAGAACCTGGTCACCGCGCAGGAGGGTATCACGCTTGAGGAGGCCAAGAAGATCCTCGGACAGGCGCGCAAGGAAAAGCTTCCGATCATCGACAAGGAAGGCCATCTGAAGGGACTCATCACCATCAAGGATATTGAGAAGCAGATCAAGTACCCCAACAGCGCAAAGGATTCCAAGGGCAGGCTGCTTGCAGGAGCAGGCGTCGGCGTGACGGCAGACGTTCTGGACCGTATCAGCGAGCTGGTGAAGGCGCATGTGGACGTTGTGGTTGTCGATTCCGCACACGGCCACTCTGCGAATGTTCTCCGTGTCGTGAACATGATCAAGGAGGCTTATCCGGATCTTCAGGTCATCGCGGGCAATGTCGCGACGGCGGAGGGCACGGAAGCCCTGATCAAGGCCGGTGCGGACTGCGTCAAGGTCGGAATCGGGCCGGGCTCCATCTGCACGACAAGAATCGTCGCGGGGATCGGCGTACCTCAGATCACAGCCGTCATGAACGCGTACGAGGCAGCCTCAAAGTATGGCATTCCGATTATCGCGGACGGCGGTATCAAGTTCTCAGGCGACCTCACGAAGGCCATCGCCGCAGGGGCGAATGTCTGCATGATGGGATCCCTGTTTGCGGGCTGTGATGAGGCACCGGGTGAGTTCGAGCTTTATCAGGGCAGAAAGTACAAGGTCTACCGCGGCATGGGCTCCATCGCTGCGATGGAGAACGGCAGCAAGGACCGTTATTTCCAGTCCGGAGCCAAGAAGCTGGTACCGGAGGGCGTCGAGGGACGTGTCGCCTACAAGGGTTCTGTCGAGGACTCGATCTTCCAGCTGATGGGTGGCCTCAGATCCGGGATGGGCTACTGCGGATGTAAGGATATCGAGACTCTGAAAAAAGAAGGACGGTTCGTGAAGATCACGAACGCGGCACTCAGAGAGTCGCATCCGCATGATATCCATATCACGAAGGAAGCGCCAAACTATACGGTGGAGGATAACGTAAACTAAGCTCGGTTACGGACAGGACGGATGAAACGAGACGACTGGTACCAGACGGACGGCGATGATGAATATCGCTATGAGGATGAACAACCGAATAACGGGCGAAGAAGGAAGCGAAAGATCGGAAGACTGATCTTCTGGATTGTTTTCTTTGAGATCGTAGCGCTCATCGGAGGGCTGCTCTATATCCTTCTGCCGAAGGAGGATCCGCAGGTGGAGGAGCTGCTGGCGAAAAAGCCAAAGATCCCCTACCAGACGGAAGCCTCCCTGGCCACCAGGCTGGGGACAGCCGTCCCGAAACCAAGCATCGATGTGCAGCTTCTCGATATCAATGACTGGTCAAGACCGGGGATCCCGACGGAGGGAATCAAGAAGATTGTCGTGCATTACCTGGGCAATCCGAAGACGACAGCGCAGGAGAATCATGATTATTTCGAGAGCCTCAAGGATCTCCAGGATACCTACATGAGTGCGAACTACGTCATCGGTCTGAAGGGCGAGATCATTCAGTGCGTTCCGGATGGAGAAGTCGCCTGGGCATCCAACAAGGCGAACTACTACTCGATTTCGATTGAGAACTGCCATGAGGATACGACCGGCAAGTTCAATGACTCCACCTACTGGTCGGATGTTCATCTGGTCGCATATCTGACCGAAAAGTACGGACTTGGACGGGACGATATCATCCGCCACTACGATGTGACGGGGAAGGATTGTCCGAAGTGGTTTGTGGAGCATCCGGACGACTGGGAAAAGTTCAAGGATGATGTCATGACGTACCGACAGGAGTGTGATGATGCCAGGAATGAAAAAATCTCCGAGCTCTCCAAACAGACGGAGAAGGATGTTTTGAAAGAATATCTTGACTCGATCGGAACGGAGACGGAGGTTGAGGCGGAAACCTCGGACAGCGACCTGTGGGATGCGCTGAAGAAGAAAGCGGAGGCGTTCCAGTCATCTGCAGATGAGGGCTGAGCAAGAAAACCAGCCGCAGTAGTGTGTATAATGCACACTACTGCGGCTGACGCAGACAGTTAGTGAACCCCAGAGATCAGCGGGATCAGATCATATAAGCGCGAAGCCGATCGGATAGAAGCATAAAAGACCGGGGCGGATCGAAGCGATCCGGAAGAACCCGGGAAGGCGGGAAAGGGATCTATGACTGAGAGCAGTCTGAAACAACTATATGAGCATATCACCCGCGGAGATGAGGTTCGGCAGAGCCTGATCTCTGTGCGTCAGATGATCAGGGACGAGAGCCTCCGGCGGAAGTTTATGGTTCTGCTCGGAGGCGATTTTTCTGTCCTTATCGGTCTTCTCAAGGACCCGGATCCGAAGATCCGCCGCAATGCGGCACTGATCCTCGGTCAGACCGAGAATGAGGATGTCCTTGCTCCGGTTATGGAGGCCTGGCGCACGGAGAAGACGCTCTTTGTGCGGGAGGACTACCTGAAGGCGGTCGAGCATCTGGACTACAGACCGTATATGCCGCAGCTTAGAGCGCGGCTTATAGAGATTGAGGCAGGAGAGGGGCAGGCAGACAACCGCAATCAGAACAGTCCTGAACACAGCCTCTGGGACAATGACAAGCACCTTGCGGGGGAAGCCAGCCAGATCCGCAGGATGATCGAGCGTGCGGGAGAGAAGAAACGCCACATATACGCAAAGCCCGACCCTGCCCCGGAGCTTCTTCTTGTCTGCAATCGCTGTCAGGTAACGGCGACGGCAGAGCAGATCAAGCAGGGCAGCGTGCGAATGCTGAAGGGTGGTGTCTTTGTCAGAGACGGGAGCCTGGAAGAGCTGATGCAGGTCAGAACCTGGTCGGAGATGCTGTTTCCGATTCCAGGGGCACGGCCAATTCCTGCGCAGGAGCGGGAGGCGGCTGAGTGCCTTCATGAGATGAAGGTCTACGGCTATCTGAAGTATCTTCATGGAGGAGAAGAGGGTCCGTACCGGTATCGCGTAGAACTGAAGGGAAAACGCGAGCTGATGGAGCGGAAGGGAAGCTTCATCCGAGGGGTTGCCTCGAGGCTGGACATGCTGGAGAAGGGAAGAATCCAGAACAATGACACCGACTATGAGGTCGAGCTGCGTCTGATCGAGCGTTCAGATGGGACGCTTGCTCCGATGCTGAAGCTTTTCACGCTGAAGGACAGGCGGTTTGCCTACCGGAAGGTTTCCACAGCTCAGAGTATGGCGCCGGTCAATGCCGCCCTTGTCCTGAGACTCGCACAGTCGTATCTGAGAGAGGGCGCACAGGTCCTCGATCCGTTTTGCGGAACGGGGACTCTGCTGATCGAGCGAGAGCTGATTCTGCCATCCGGAACCTGCTACGGAATCGATACCTTCGGAGAGGCCATCGAGAAGGCACGCGTCAACACCGGAACGATCGGACACATCAACTATATCAACCGCAATTTCTTCGATTTTACACATGCGTATACATTCGATGAGCTGATCACAGAGCTTCCCCAGGAGGGAAGCAGGATCGAAGAGGATGCGGGCCGCGTGTCCTTTGAGGAGCGTTTTCTGCACAAGGCAGCGGAGCTTCTTGCGGAGGATGCCATTGTGGTTGTCGTAACCAGAAGCTCGAAGGCGATGGAGGAGGCCGCCAGAGAAGTGCGTCAGGAGGGGCAAGACTACAGACTTCTTCAAAAATACCTGCTGAATGAGCGCCTCGGTACGACGGAGTTAATCTTTCGGTACCGTAGAACCTGACAGAAGGGCTGATGACCGTAAATAGTTCCAATATTTTCAAAAAGTCGAACAATAATATGGTTGACAAGCAGGAGAAGAAGTAGTATCATTCATTTTGTCTTCAAGAGCGAGGGAAAAACAAAGAGCTCAAGGATGACAAGATGTGCGCGAATGGCTCAGAGGTGGAGCGTCGCCTTGCCAAGGCGAAGGTCGCGGGTTCGAATCCCGTTTCGCGCTGGTGAGAATTCCAGGTGTATGTGATTGTACATGCACCTGGTTTTTTTATGTAATGTTTGTTGTTTATAGATGTCGATGAGGCAATACATGATAAGCTCTGAAATACTGTCGGCGTGTGCCGCCAGTATTTCAGAGCTTTTTACATTAAGTGGAATTGGACGAACATTCTGCTTCAATAAAGAGGTGTAAAAGAGGCAATCTATTTGTTAAATATACCAAATATATTAGCATTTTTATAAGAATAATTAAGCCAACGAAAATTGTTTCGTTATTAGCAACAAAATTGTGATAAAAAAATATACAATCCGACAATTGCGGAAGAAAAAAGAGGGGGGTAGAATGGATTCGATTAATTTTAGCCTAGGAGAGGATGAAATCGAACGTTCATATTTTTCACATAGATTGCCGATGTATGAAAGAAACAGATCCTTTTATTGACAACAGAACAGAGGAATCCACGAGGACGGCCGCGCAGCGAGATCGTTGCGCAGGAGAAGAGAAGATCTTCCAGGACATCCCAGCCCAAGAACAGCTCCGTCAGGAATATGTGCAAGCTCATACCGGAAGAAAGCGGGGAAGATTTCTTTACAGAATCATATTGACGAGCATAACGGTGGCAGCTGCCGCGATCCTGATTGCAACGTTATTCCTTCCGATTCTCCGAATATATGGAACATCGATGTCACCGACGCTCCAGGAAGGAGACGTTATCATAGCGATGAAAACCAGAAGGGTTCATGAGGGCGAGCTGATGGCCTTTTATTTTAACAACAAGATTCTGGTTAAGCGGGTAATCGCGGAGCCGGGTGACAAGGTGGATATCGATGATGCCGGGAACGTGATTGTCAATGGGAGAGCGCTTGATGAGTCTTACCTTACATCCAGAAGCAAGGGCAATACGACAAACATCACATTCCCGTATCAGGTCCCGAAAGGCAAATATTTTCTCATGGGGGATCATCGGGAAACCTCTATGGATTCACGCAACACACAGATTGGATGTATCCGCCAGGATCAGATGGTTGGACGAATTCTGATACGAGTCTGGCCGCTTAAAAGATTTGGACTGGTGAAATAACAGATATCTGTTAATCATAAGGGAGTGCAAAGTTCATGAAAACAGATCAAAACAGCAATATGCAAGGAACGCTGACTAAGAGAACAAACATGAAGAAAAGAAGAAACGCAAAGCGCGCTCTTCTGGCACTGAACCTTGTCGCAGTCATCTTCACAACAACCGTATTCTCTAATCCAGTGTCCGTTTTATCGGAAGAAGTGTCCACGGATGCCGTGCAGAGCACAGAGAACAGTCCTGGTACGGATGCGCAGATCGCTGGGCAGGCAGATGTGCAGCAGAATACTGCAGAGGCAGCGCCGGCTGCCGAAGCGCCGGCTGCCGAAGCGCCGGCAGCAGAGAATAGCGCTGAAGCAGCGAAGGCAGAGGAGCCATCCGGCGTCAATGCGCCAGCAGAGAATACAATGTCAGCAGAAATGAGCGCTGCTGAGGCCGGGGTGGTTTCAACGGATGATGGTGCTTCGTCTGCGTCAGCGGTGCAGAGTGCAGATGCTTCATCCGCCTCAAATGGGTCCTTTGAAGATGCTGGGGCAGGAAATACAGATGGAACCAAGGACGGCATCATCGAGAACGATGCAGAGGGGCTGAACGAGGCTGAAGGCACCGCTGCCAACGAGGAAGCGGAAGATGCAGCTTCCCAGGAGCAGCTGACCTATGAGGATGAGCATGTAAAGATCAGCGCATCCTACACAGACGGCAGAGCATTTACGGCTGATTCGATACTCACTGGAACGTATCTTGATTCAGATGAGAAGAATGCTGTGCTCAGCGCCGTGAACGCGCAGATTTCAAAAGACAACTCTGCCAATACAGTCGCGGATTCCGCTGAAAATGCAGAAAGCTCCGACAGTGCAGCAGCCGCGCCAACAACCACCACAACCGTTGAATACAGCGCTGCGGGCCTCCATGCCCTGATGCTTGCGGCAAAGAACAAAGATGGAAGTGATGTCACAACTGAGGGGGATGTTACATTCTCATCAGAATTCAAGAACGGCCTCAACGATGCCGGTTACGCTTCCCGGGAAGAAATCACTGAAAACAATGAAGCAGGCGGGGATGGCAGCCTTACTACCACAACGACCAGATGTGAAACCTCGTGGAAAATTTATACAGTCACCGAGAAGAATCTGACGGATATCACAGATATTACAGATGCACACAATACGCATTATGAAATGGATGAGAACGGCACTCTTAAGAGCGCATCCTTCCGAGGTGCATTGCCGCAGACTGTGGCATTTGTGCAGATCGTGAAGAAGACCGTCACTGAGACAACGACACAGAAGGAAACTGAGAAAGCAACAGAGAAAGTAACAGAGAAAACAACTGAGAGAGAAACAGATGATGTAAAGGAACAAGTTTCCTCGTCAGCAGCGATGCCGGCGGTTACATTCGATCAGAAGGTAACCACGGATAACGGGACAGTCATGGTTCATGTCGAGGCGGAAGAAGGAGCTTTTGATGAGGGAACTTCCATGACCGTTACCCCGGTCACCAGCCAGACGATTCTCGACAAGGCAATCGACGCAGCAGGCGGAAAAGGCGCAGCGGTGGCGATGGACATCACCTTCACGAAAGTTGACGGGACAAAGACGGAACCGTTGAAGCCGATTCATGTCAAAATGATCTCCCCTGTGCTGAACCACGCGGAGGAGGCACATGTCGTCCACGTAGCCGACAGCGGAACTATAGATGTCGTCGCCAAGAAATCCGACGGAAAAACCATCGAGAGCACAAGCAGCGAGGCTGCCTCGTCCGACGCGAAGAACGCGGTTTCGTTTGAGTCCGACTCCTTCTCGGTCTATGCCATTGTCTACACCGTGGACTTTGAGTACTCCGTAAACGGCAAAAGGTACCAGTTCAGCCTTCATGGAGGCGAAAAAATCACTTTGTCAGACCTGGTAGAAGTGCTGGGTATCATTGGTGATACGAACTTTAAGAATGTGAAAGCATTTTTGAAGGAAATTGACACTGTGTCCTTCAGCGACGAAGACCTGCTTGCAGTGACTAAAGTCACGGAAGAAACCACCTTTGCTGACATTGACGCACAGGTATTCGATGTCTTTG
>OCTW011612622.1_pt1 | contig 153326 bp, 113 predicted proteins | sample 1539671 | NCBI WGS metagenome assembly OCTW01 (sample SAMN02144230, study PRJEB22623) | gut metagenome | biome: sheep rumen | host: Ovis aries | place: New Zealand | reverse complement strand
ATACACGGACTGGAAGCTGAACTACCCGCACCCGATGAAACGGAATCGGAATAAATGAAGATACGAAAAAGAGCACTATCCGACTTACGTCCTGTAAATCAGATAGTGCTCATTCTGTATAAATAATTCAGATGTCAGAGATTGTTGCCAAAGTGTTGCCAGTGGCTAAGCATTTTTGCTTGCAGCCCGCATAAAATAAGGCTTTTTCAGGACTGAAACATTATTCGAACTCTATTGTCCCCGGTGGCTTCGATGTGATATCGTAAAACACCCGGTTGACATGATTTACTTCGTTTACAATCCGGTTTGTCACTGTTTTCAGCACCGGGTAGGGGATTTCTGCGGCATCCGCGGTCATAAAGTCAATGGTATTCACCGCGCGAAGCGCTATTGCATAGTCATAGGTTCTCTCGTCACCCATAACCCCTACGGAGCGCATATTTGTCAGCGCGGCAAAATATTGACCAACTGTTTTATTCATGCCAGCCTTGTCCATCTCTTCCCTGTAGATGGCATCCGCCTCCTGCACGATCTTTACCTTCTCCGGTGTTACCTCTCCGATAATACGGATTCCCAGTCCGGGACCTGGGAAGGGTTGCCGCATGACAAGTTTTTCCGGAATCCCAAGGTGCAGTCCGACCTTCCGCACTTCATCCTTGAACAGATAGCGGAGCGGCTCGACAATCTCCTTAAAATCCACATAGTCCGGGAGACCGCCTACATTATGATGGGATTTGATCTTGGCAGATTCACCTCCGAGGCCGCTTTCTACGACATCCGGATAGATGGTTCCCTGCACCAGATAATCAACTTTTCCGATTTTCTTTGCTTCCTGTTCAAAAACGCGGATAAATTCTTCTCCGATGATTTTCCGTTTCTGCTCCGGCTCTGTGATTCCCTTCAGTTTTGAGAAGAACAGTTCCGAGGCGTCAACGCGGACAAAATTCAAGTCGTAGGGTCCGTCGGGTCCGAATACGCCGGACACCATATCACCTTCGTCCTTCCTCAGCAGGCCGTGGTCTACAAATACACAGGTCAGATTTTTTCCTACGGCTTTTGACAGAAGCACTGCCGCCACAGAGGAATCCACTCCGCCTGACAGCGCGCAGAGTACTTTCCCGTCACCGATTTTTTCGCGGAGTTCCGAAATGGTCTGCTCCGCGAAATCTTCCATTCTCCAGGTGCCCTTGCACCCGCAGACATTCAGAACAAAGTTCCTGAGCATCTCCGTTCCATACTGGGAATGGAGTACTTCGGGATGATACTGAAACGCATACAGTCCGGCCTCAACGTTCTGGACAGCAGCGTAGGGACAGTTTGCTGTATGTGCGATTACCTCAAATCCCTCTGCCAGTCTGGTGATATAGTCATTATGGCTCATCCAGACGATACTTTTTTCCGGAATACCCTGATAAAGTGCAGAATCCGGACGATCAAGAATTAACTCTGTCTTTCCATACTCTCGTTCCGGTGCTTTTTCCACTTTTCCGCCGAGAACATGCATCATCAACTGCGCCCCGTAACAGAGCCCCAGCACCGGGATCCCCATCTGAAACAGCTCTGCAGGCGCAGAAGCTGCTCCTTTTTCATATACACTGTTCGGTCCTCCGGTCAGAATAATTCCTTTGGGATTCATTTTTCTGATTTCATCCAGGGAGGTCCGATAGGAATAGATTTCACAATAAACATTGCATTCCCGGACACGCCTTGCGACCAGCTGGTTATACTGTCCGCCAAAGTCTATGACCAGGACTTTCTCCTGATTGCTCTGATCCATGTGCGATTCCTTTCGGTGATTACAATGATTAATTTGCCGCCCGCAGAGAAGCGCCGGCATTCTATAAGCTCCACGCCATTATAACCCATCCGAAAAAATGTGTCACCCCTTTTCAGCTTTCCTTCTGCCCCGGTTTCTTCCGTGTATTGAATGATTTCAACCTTTTCTGATTATGCGCAAAAGCTCGGCTGGTTTAGGCGCTGTCCTGTACAGCAGTACGCCGACACGGTAGATTCTGGCTGCAAGTACGCCGATTCCGATCACAGATACCCCAGCAGCCCCACCGCAGTGCCGCTTTCCGCCTTTAGGCTGACTCCCTTCAGCACCTGATGTGATCCGAAGTTCTTGCACAGCTCCCTCAGTTCCAGTTTCATCTGCGTTCCCTGCCCTTCTGTATTTTCCTGTTTCCTACAGATTCAGCATATCACAGGTGTTCTTTCCCTGTCACCGGACATCCTTCTGTTTTCAAAAAACTTAACCTGGTGTTTACCTGCGCTCGCCGGATTTCTCCTGTTTTCACCTCACACAGAAGACAGGCCACATTTATTAATAGCTGTACCATGATTATTGCCGGCCGCTCCTTTCCCGGAATCATCAGAAGGGAAAACCGTGTGATTGGAAGAAATCGAACAGGTCAGTTTCTCAGTTTGCGTCAACACAGGCAGTTTTATGTGCATGCTTCGCATGCCCCAAACCGCTTGAATGTCGATGTTTAATGCAGTAAAAAATCCTCCTGGGTTACAGGAGGATTTTCGCACACAAAAAATAGTTGCTTCCCTTCGCTGGAATTATCCAGATCAGGTTTTAAGGGTCAGCAGTTTCGTTCTTTCTGTCTCTTTTTTCCGGAAACCGGTGCCGCAGTCAGATGCGGTTCTTTCCGTTTTCCGGAATTGATACAGACAAGCGTCAGAAACTGCACTCTCAGCAGCAGCTCCCCCAGCAAGTATACAAATATTTAATCGGCTTTCAATAGAATAAATCTATTATTTCCCACTTTGTTTGATGGCAGCCTGAGCAGCAGCCAGACGTGCGATCGGCACACGATACGGTGAGCAGGATACATAGTCCAGTCCGATGCTGTTGCAGAATTCTACAGAGGACGGATCCCCGCCATGCTCTCCGCAGATTCCGATGGAGATATCCGGACGTGTCTCATGTCCCAGTTTAACTGCCAGCTTCATCAGCTTGCCGACTCCATCCTGATCCAGTTTTGCAAACGGATCGTTCTCCAGAATCTTCTTGTCGTAGTATGCCTCTAGGAATTTACCTGCGTCATCACGGGAGAAGCCGAATGTCATCTGGGTCAGATCGTTGGTTCCGAAGCAGAAGAACTCTGCTTCCTTAGCGATCTCATCCGCTGTGATGGCAGCTCTCGGAATCTCGATCATGGTTCCGACTTTGTACTTCATATCAGAATCAGCTGCCTTCAACTCTGCATCGGCGGTCTCTACAATGATATTCTTTACGAATGCCATTTCCTTGTCGATACCTACCAGCGGAACCTCCAGCTCCGGAACGATGGTCCAGTCCGGGTGCTTTTTCTGTACGTTCAGAGCCGCACGGATGACAGCCTTGGTCTGCATAACAGCGATTTCCGGATAGGTAATCGGCAGACGGCATCCACGATGACCCATCATCGGGTTTGCTTCCTTCAGGCCGGCGATAATTCCTTTTACCTGCTCTACAGTCTTTCCTTTTGTCTTGGCCAGCTTCTCAATATCTTCCTCATCCTTCGGAACGAACTCATGAAGCGGCGGATCCAGGAAACGGATGGTAACCGGATCTCCTTCCATGGCCTCGAACAGCTGCTCGAAGTCTCCCTGCTGCAGCGGAAGGATCTTATCCAGGGCTGCTTCTCTCTCTTCCTTGGTATCGGAAACAATCATCTCACGGAAAGCGTCAATTCTGTTTCCGGAGAAGAACATATGCTCGGTACGGCAAAGACCGATACCCTGTGCGCCAAGCTCTCTTGCCTTCTTTGCGTCGGCCGGAGTATCTGCGTTGGTGCGAACCTGCATGGTTCTGATTTCGTCCGCCCACTCCATGATGGCCGCGAAATCATCATCCTCTACAGCGCCCTCCTGAACCGGAAGAGCTCCGTCATAGATGTTTCCGGTAGAACCATCGAAGGAAATAACATCTCCCTCTTTATAGGTTTTTCCGCCAAGAGTAAAGGACTTCTCATCCTCTGCAAATACGATGTCAGAACAGCCTGCTACACAGCATGCGCCCATTCCACGTGCAACAACTGCTGCATGGCTGGTCATACCGCCGCGGGCAGTCAGAATACCCTGGGCAGCCTTCATTCCCTCGATATCTTCCGGAGAGGTCTCGCGGCGGACAAGTACAACCTTCTCGCCGTTCTGCGCCTGCTTCTTTGCTTCCTCTGCGGTAAATACGATTTTTCCGCATGCAGCGCCGGGAGCAGCCGGAAGTCCCTTGCCGACCTGGGTTGCCTTCTTAACGGTATCCTTTGAGAAAGAGCCGTGAAGCAGAGTATCCAGGTTTCTGGGCTCTACGGAAAGAACCGCCTGCTTCTTGTCGATCATTCCTTCATTAACCATGTCGTGAGCGATCTTCAGAGCAGCCTTGGCAGTTCTCTTGCCGTTACGGCACTGCAGCATGTAAAGTCTGCCATCCTCGATGGTGAACTCCATATCCTGCATATCTCTGTAGTGATCTTCCAGTTTGTTGGCGATATCGATCAGCTCATCGTAGATCTCCGGAAGAGTCTTCTTGATCTCTTCGATCTTCATAGGTGTGCGGACACCGGATACAACGTCCTCACCCTGTGCATTCATAAGAACCTCTGCATAGAACTTGTTCTCTCCGGTTGCAGGATCACGGGTAAACGCAACTCCGGATCCGGATGTCGGTCCCATGTTTCCGAATGCCATCATCTGTACGTTAACGGCAGTTCCCCAGGAATACGGAATATCATTGTCGCGGCGGTATACGTTGGCACGCGGATTATCCCAACTGCGGAATACGGCTTTTACAGCCTCAATCAGCTGTACCTTCGGATCATCCGGGAAATCCTTTCCAATTGCGTCTTTATATTTTGCCTTGAACTGGTTTGCCAGATCCTTCAGATCCTCTGCATCCAGATCGACGTCGTTCTGAACGCCTTTTTCTGCCTTCTTTGCGTCAATCAGTTTCTCAAACTCGCTCTTGGAAACTTCCATAACGACATCGGAGAACATCTGGATGAATCTTCTGTAGCAGTCCCAGGCCCAGCGGGGATTGTTGGATTTTGCAGCCAGTGTTTCCACTACTTCTTCGTTCAGTCCAAGGTTCAGAATGGTATCCATCATGCCAGGCATGGAAGCACGCGCGCCGGAACGGACAGAAACCAGAAGCGGATTCTCTTTGGAAGCAAATTTCTTGCCGGTGATCTCCTCCATCTTGCCGATGTACTCTGCAATCTGGCCTCTGATCTCATCGTTGATCTGCCTTCCATCCTCATAGTACTGTGTGCAGGCCTCAGTGGTAATGGTGAAGCCCTGCGGAACGGGAAGACCAAGGTTGGTCATCTCCGCAAGGTTTGCGCCCTTGCCGCCGAGCAGCTCGCGCATATCCTTGTTGCCCTCTGTGAACAGATAGACCCATTTTCTAGCCATTCTACAAATTCCTCCTAAACTGTTGTGTAATAAATAATAGGTATTACGTGATAAATATTAAGTATGCATGCAGAATTATTTTAACATGAAAAGCAGGAACGTCAAGGCAAAAGCGAAAGACATTCCTGTTTTTCATTTATTTTCCGCCGGAGACCGGTGAGATGTATAGTCCCGGTTTTCCGGAATTCTGTGCACACCGGCAGCGGCCCGGCTTATTTGTTGTAATTAACAATCTGGCCGAAATCGGCTTTCAGTGAAGCGCCGCCGATCAGTCCGCCGTCGATATCCGGCTTAGCCAGAAGCTCTTTGCAGTTTCCGGCGTTCATGGAACCGCCGTACTGAATACGAATCTTTTCCGCGGTATCAGTATCATAGATCTCTGCGATGGTGTCACGGATGCCCTTGCAGACTTCCTCCGCCTGATCGGAGGTTGCGGTCTTGCCGGTTCCGATCGCCCAGATCGGCTCGTAGGCAATTACCATGGTTTTTGCCTGCTCTGCGGTAACTCCCTGCAGGTCGGACTTAATCTGAAGACGGATCCAGTCCATAGTCACACCGGTCTCACGCTGCTCCAGAGACTCGCCGCAGCAGAGGATCGGGGTAAGGCCTTTCTCGAAAGCTTTTTTCACTTTTCTGTTCAGGAAGGCATCGTCCTCACTGTAATATCCGCGTCTCTCGGAATGTCCGATAATGACATATTTCACGCCTGCGTCTACCAGCATGTCTCCGGAGATTTCACCCGTATACGCACCTTTGTCCTGATCGGATATGTTTTCTGCGCCTACCGCTACGTTTGTTCCCTTTACAGCTTCCACGACAGTGGTAATATCAACAGCGGGAACACAGTACACGACATCCACATCCGGATTGTTTACGAGCGGCTTCAGAAGCTCCACCAGCTCCTTAGCCTCGCTCGGTGTCTTGTTCATTTTCCAGTTGCCGGCAATAATTTTACGTCTTGCCATGATATGGCCTCCTTATTAAATATCAAAAACTCAGTCTTTATCGTTCGCCGCCGCAACGCCCGGAAGCTCCTTACCCTCCAGGAATTCCAAAGAAGCTCCGCCGCCGGTGGAAATATGGCTCATCTTGTCGCCATAGCCCAGCTGGTTGACTGCGGCCGCGGAATCTCCGCCGCCGATAATTGTAGTCGCATCAGTCTCCGCAAGAGCAGCCGCTACCGCCTTGGTACCTGCCGCAAGAGTCGGGTTCTCAAATACGCCCATCGGTCCATTCCATACAACGGTCTTTGCTGTCTTGACAGCGTCCGCGTACAGAGCAATGGTCTTGGGACCGATATCCGCGCCTTCCTGATCCGCCGGGATCTGATCCGCATCCACAACAGTTGTCTTAACCGGGGCATCAATCGGATCCGGGAACTCCGGAATACAGACAGTATCTACCGGAAGAAGCAGCTTCTTGCCAAGCTTTTCCGCTTTCTCAATCATTTCTCTGCAGTAATCAACCTTACTCTCGTCCAGAAGGGATTTCCCGACTTCATATCCCTTTGCCTTCAGGAAGGTATAGGCCATGCCGCCTCCGATGATCAGGGTATCGCATTTCTCCAGCAGGTTGTTGATAACGTTCAGCTTATCGGCAACCTTTGCCCCTCCAAGAATAGCAACAAACGGACGAACCGGGTTCTCTACGGCGTTGCCGAGGAAATTGATCTCCTTCTGCATCAGATAACCGACGACACAGGTCTTGATGTATTTGGTCACGCCGACGTTGGAGCAGTGCGCGCGGTGCGCGGTTCCGAACGCGTCATTAACAAAAACATCTGCCAGGGAAGCCAGATCCTTGGAAAAGGCATCTTCATTCTTGGTCTCTTCCTTGCGGAAACGTGTGTTCTCCAGAAGGATAATGTCCCCATCCTTCATCTGATCCACGGCAGCGCGGACATTGTCATCCACAACAACGGGACTGGGTACGAACTTCACTTCCTGTCCAAGAAGCTCAGAGAGGCGGACGGCCACCGGCGCAAGCGTCTTTGTCTTTTTATCCTCCTCAGTTTTTACCTTTCCCAGATGAGAGCAGAGGATAATTTTGCCGCCGTCAGCGACCAGTTTTTTAATAGTAGGAAGAGCAGCAACCAGACGGTTTTCATCGGTTATCTTTCCGTCCTTCAGCGGCACATTGAAATCGCAGCGGACAAGCACGCGCTGTCCCTTTACATTAATGTCATCCACAGATTTTTTGTTTAATCCCATGACTTTCACTCCTTTACTGCCTGTAGGGCTGTTTTATTCATAACCGGAACGAGGGTCCGGTCCCACGGGCCGGACCCTCGCAAGGTCTTCAATCGAAAAATTACTTATTCAGGAATTTTGCGAAGTATTTGATCGTCCTGCACATATTGGAGGTGAAGGAGTTCTCGTTGTCATACCAGGAAACTACCTGAACCTCTGTTTTGTCCTCGCCGCAGGGCAGAACCATGGTCTGTGTCGCGTCGAACAGGGAACCATAGGTCATTCCGACGATATCCTTGGATACGATCTGATCCTCGTTATATCCGAAGGACTCTGTCTGGGAAGCTTTCATCTTTGCGTTGATCTCGTCTACGGTAACCTTGCCGTTAACAACAGCGGTAAGGATGGTAGTGGAACCTGTCGGAACCGGAACACGCTGTGCGGAACCGATCAGCTTGCCGTTCAGCTCCGGAACAACAAGGCCGATTGCTTTTGCAGCACCAGTGCTGTTAGGAACAATATTCTCTGCGGCTGCACGGCTGCGGCGGAAGTTACCCTTTCTCTGCGGTCCATCCAGAATCATCTGATCGCCGGTATAAGCGTGAATGGTAACCATGATACCGGACTCAATCGGGCACAGCTCGTTCAGAGCCTTTGCCATAGGAGCCAGGCAGTTGGTTGTACAGGAAGCTGCGGAGATGATATCATCATCTGCAGTCAGTGTCTCGTGGTTTGTATTGTAAACGATGGTCGGCAGATCGTTTCCTGCAGGAGCGGAGATAACGACCTTCTTTGCGCCGGCGTCAATATGAGCCTGTGCCTTAGCCTTTGATGTGTAGAATCCGGTACACTCCAGAACTACATCGATGTCCAGCTCCTTCCAGGGAAGATTATGAGCATCTGCCTCTTTGTAGATCTCGATCTCCTGTCCGTCTACAGTGATAGAGTGATCGGAGAAGCTAACGGTATCTGCCTTTGCGTATTTACCCTGAGAAGAATCATATTTCAGGAGGTACGCAAGCATCTCCGGGCTTGTCAGATCGTTGATCGCAACAATCTCAAATCCCTCTGCTTTGAACATCTGACGGAAAGCCAGACGTCCGATACGGCCAAAACCATTAATCGCAACTCTTACTGCCATAATTTAATTTCCTCCTACACATAACTGAATCATTATTATGTTTAAACTTTAACAACTCCGTTCATATAATACCGAACCGGAAAGCAAAATGCAAGTCCTTTGCTCAGATGCGCCGGCAAAAAACTTCCGACCCGTCCATTTGGTTAAAGATGCACCATAACGGGCTTTTTCTGCCTGTATTCCGTGACGTAGTGAATGCCGAGATCCAGAAGAAGTTCGCGAACCTGAGCCATGCCGTATCCGACATCCTCTGGGCTGTGTGCATCCGACCCTACGGTAATCAGATCTCCTCCGAGATTATGATAACGTCGGATAATATCCGGATGCGGATTGGGAAATCCGAGCCCGCCGCGCAGTCCGGCCGTATTGACCTCCAGCGCAATCTGACGGTTTATGAGTTCCATCAGAATGGAATCAATCAGGTCTTCATATTTCTCATAAGAATAATTCTCCGCTTTGGAATATCCGTAACGAACCACATAATCCAGATGCCCCAGAGCCTGATACCCCCGCGGTTTTCTGACGTTTTCCAGCACCAGCTCAAAGTACCGCCGGTAGAGCTGCTCATCCGTCAGATCAATGTCCTTCCTGTCGTACGGATCCTTACCGTCCACCAGATGGACAGATCCGATGGCAAAATCAAAGGGATAGCTGCTGATATAGCGGTAAACCCTCTCTCCAATGCTCAGCTCCGGCTGCAGACCCATTTCCACGCCCAGGCAGATCTCGATTTTGTCCGCATACTTTGTCCTGAGATTTTCCAGCGTTTTCAGATATTCCTCCGTGTCCAGACAGAATTCGCCTCCCGGATAATCCATATCATAGTGGTCCGTGATACAGATTCTGCTCATACCGAGCGAGAGAGCCTTCCGGATCACGGCATCCGGATCTGCCTCGCTGTCGGACGAAAATCTGGTGTGAACGTGCCAGTCATTCAGCATAACGATCCACCTCTATTCTTTCTGAAGCTGTTTCAGCAGGTTCTTTTCTCCACGGATTCCTGCCTGCCCGGCTGTTTTTCCAGCAGCGCGCGGCTCTCTTCCGCAAGTTCGGAAATCATAATGCCGTCCACTGCCTGGGAGATGGCATCATTGATCCGTTTCCACACAAACTTCGTAACACAGGCATCCGCTCCGTTGCAGGGATTCCCCTCGATTGCCGGGCACTCCACGGCATCCAGATTCCCCTCCAGTGACCGGAGTACGCTGCCAACGGAAATTTCCTCCGCGGGCTTTGCCAGACGATACCCGCCCCCCGCGCCTCTGACGCTGTCCACAAGACCGTCCTGCTTCAGCTTCCGGATCAGTTGTTCCAGATAGCTTTCCGAAATATTCTGCCTCTGCGCAATACTCTGCGCGGAAACAGCGCCGTCGGATTCATGTACAGCCAGATCAATTAACGCGCGAAGGCCATATCTTCCACGAGTACTAAGTTTCATTCTATCCTCACCTCAACCGACAAACCGGGGCAAAGCCGCCATTTAATCCTACTATTTTACTGCATTTAATGCAGATTCAGTCTACCATCGGGGCATCCGGCTGTCAAGACGGGCTCAGTTTCTGATTTTATGCACCGTTTCTACCTTAATCATATTGGTGGTTCCGGGTTTTCCTCCCATGGAGCCTCCGGTCAAAACCACATTGTCTCCCATCTTCAGGCTCAGCACCTTCTTTGCCTGCTGCAGCGCGTGATACAGAAGCACGTCCAGGGATTCAAATTCCTCGCAGAGCAGCGGAAGCACCCCCCAGCTCAGAGCCAGCTTGTTAAAGGCTTTTGGGGACGTCGTCATTCCGATGATCTGTACCGGACAGCGGAACCGGCTGACCATGCGGGCAGTCAGCCCGCTTCTGGAGTTCACGACAATACATTTGGCTTTTACATCAATTGCCATGTTGCAGGTGGCGTGAGAAATCGCATCCAGATTGTCTCTGGTGACGAACTCTGTATGGCGGAACCAGCTGGTGTAATCAATATGTTCTTCCGTGAACTGCGCCACCTCCGACATGGTTTTCACCGCCTCTACCGGATATTTGCCTGCGGCAGACTCCCCGGAGAGCATAATGGCGGAAGCGCCGTCATAGACCGCGTTCGCCACGTCGGAAATCTCCGCTCTTGTCGGCCGGATATTGCTCATCATGGATTCCAGCATCTCTGTAGCAATAATGACACGCTTTCCGAGCAGACGGCATTTGGACACGATCTCCTTCTGGACACTCGGCACCTCCATAAACGGAATTTCCACTCCCAGATCTCCTCTGGCTACCATGATGCCGTCCACAACCTCTGAGATCTTCTCGACATTCTCTACACCGGCACGGTTCTCGATTTTTGCGATTATATCTATTTCCCTGCCGCCGTTGGCGTCCAGGAAATCGCGCATTTCCTGCGCGTCCTCCCTGGTGGAAACGAAGGAGGCTGCCACATAGTCCACGTCCTGTTCAATGCCGAACAGCAGATCGCTCTTATCCTGTTCGCTGAGGAAATTGTTTTTTAAAAGCTTCCCTGGAAAGTTCATGCTTTTTTTATCGGAAAGAACGCCTCCCGCCGTCACCTTTGTGATGACGTTGGAGCCCTCGACCTTTTCCACCTTGCAGACCACCAGTCCGTTGTTGACCAGAATAGTATCTCCTTCTGCGAGATCATCCGCGAAGCCCTTGTAGCTGACCGAAACGCAGGACTCATCGCCGATAACATTATCCGTGGTAAAGGTAAATTTCTGTCCTTCCTTCAGCGTCACACGATGGTCTTTGAAAACCCCGATCCGGTATTCCGGCCCTTTGGTGTCCAGCATAATCGCTACCGGCATGCTCAGCTGTTCCCGGACTTTTTTGATCAACTCTATTTTTTTCAGATGTTCTTCATGTGTGCCGTGAGAAAAATTCAGTCTGGCGACGTTCATACCCGCCCTGCACATCCGCGTCAATACCTTTTCTGAATCCGAGGCAGGTCCGATGGTACAGATAATTTTTGTCTTTCGCATAGCAGTCCTTTCTGGAAAATAATCAATTCGCATCTGCCGGATGGAGCTGACCTGTCTGCCAGCCTGCCCGGCCACTCCCCATCATAGCATAATCCGCAAAATATGATACTACGTTTTTTCAGGTCAGCTGCCAGCGGACATGACTGCCGTCATCCCGTTTGGTAACAACCAGCTGGTCGTCGATCTCCTGTTTCAGCTCCGTGACATGGGAGATAATGCCGATCAGACGGTTCCCCCCTGCCATTTCCTTCAACACCCGGACGGCCTGATCTCTGGAACGGTCGTCCAGCGACCCGAATCCTTCATCAATAAACATCATATCCAGATGGATGGACGCCGAGCTCTCCTGAATCTGATCCGCCATGCCGAGAGCCAGGGACAGAGCCGCCATGAAGGACTCTCCGCCGGAGAGTGTGCGCACCTCCCGTTCTCTTCCCGTGACCGTAGAATACACCATCAGATCCAGTCCTCTGTTTTTCCCGACGCCGGCTTTTTCCGCGTCAAGCATCCGAAGCTCATACTGTCCGGCCGACATCTCCTGAAAGCGGCGGTTTGACGCGGCAAGTATCCGGTTCAGGTAATAGCGCTGGGCGAATGTTTCCAGATCCATCCGGGAGCCGGAAACATTCCCGGAAACCAGCCGGTAAAGCGTATCCAGACGGGTGTGTTCCTGAATGACAGCCTCCCTCTTTTCTTTTCCGGACTGCAGGGACTGGAGAACCTGTCTGTTTCCCGTATACAGCCCGGACGCAGATCTTTCTTTCTGCCGCGCGGCGTCACACCGGTTCTGCGCCAGCGCCGCCCGCATACGAAGGCTCTCCAAATCCGGTATCTCTCTGCCGTCTATCTGCTTTTCCGCCTCTGCCTCCAGCTGGCCGGCTCCCGCAAATTCCCGCCTCCATTGCTCCGCCTGCTTCCGCATCGTTTCGGCATCCTCTGCGCTGTATTGATCTGCCAGCTCCTTCCAACGGGACTCCGTCAGTTTTTTTCTGCTGCAGATTTCCTGATAGCTTTCTGTCCGCTTTTTTATTTCCTCCTCCTCCGCAGGAATACGCTGTTCCATCTGAAGGATTCCCGCCTCACAGGAGGTTCTGGCGGCGGCGCCTGCCTCTGCCTCTCCTGCCGCGATTTTCCAGTTTTCTTCCTTCTTTCGTTTCTCTTCCTCCGCCTGTTTTTCCGCATCTGCGGCTTCTTTTCTGGATGCAAACTCTCTGCCGCAGCGCAGATCATCCGCCAGCGCCGCTGCCGCTGACACCTCTCCGGTCAGTTTACGGATTTTTTCCTCCAGCTGATCCAGAGAAGTCCTGAGCCTTTGCCTTTTTTCTTCCGATTCTGTCTCCTGAGCCTTCTGTTTTTTCAGCTCCTGAAGCTCCTGCACACATTGATCCCGAAACACAAGCAGTCTGCCGTGTTCCTCCTGCAGCAGGCTGTGCAGCTGTTCAGGAGAAAGCTCATCGGCCCTCTGCCGGAAGCCGCTTCTGTTCAGATGTTCTTTTACCTTATCTCTCGTCAGGCTGCGCCGATGCTGCTTTTCCTCCAGCACGCCTGTGGCAGCCTTTGCACGGGCAGCCGCCTTTTCCTGCTCTTCACGCAGTCCGTCCAGAAGATGTTTTTCCCTGTCCAGGATTTCTCTTGTTATGCCCCGGTTCTTTTCCGCTATCTCCCGCGGATGCGGATGTTCCCTGGACCCACAGACAGGGCAGGGCATTCCGGGAACTAATTCCCTCGCAAGAAAACCTGCCTGCTCATCCAGGAAACTTCTGCGCATGGCCTCGTATTCCCGGTTCTGCTGCTCATACTGTTCCCGGAATCCGGCATAGGCAGCCCTGCATTCCTCCGCTTTTCTTCTCTGGTCTCCGGCTTCCTTTTCCGCTTTCTGATACTCCTGATATTCCGCAAGAAGAAGCTTCCTATCGTCCATGCGGATCCGACATTCCGCCGCCCGATCCTCCGCGCCAGACAGACGGGAGATTTCCAGCTTTCTCTTTTTTTCTTCCTCTCCCAGTTTTTCAAGCAAAACCCGCTGGGTCTGTTCCTGCTTCCTGAACCGGTTCAGTTCTTCCTGTTTTTCGTCCAGAAGTTTCTGTGCTTTTTCCTCCCGGCTGATGGCATCCAGTGATTTTCTGACGCGTTCCATGGTCTGGCTGTAATTGGTAAGAGCCGCATCCATGTCCTTTTTGGCCGCTTCCTGCTTCCATGCCGCCTGCTCTGCCAGCTTCGCAAGCTTCGGAAGCCTCTGCCTGTCTTCCTCCAGCTTCTGCTTTGTCTGCCTTCCCGCCTGTACGCTGTCCTTCAGCCTTGTCCAGACTCCGGCTATCTCCCTGGCATCCAGGATCTTTCCGGCAAGCTGTTCTTCCTGTTCGGTCTTTTGTCTGTGTTTTGACAGCTCCTTGCGCTTTTCGGACGCCCGCTTTTTCTGTTCAAAAATCTTCAGAAGATTCTCTCCCTCTGCCAATGCGTCTCTGGCGGCATCTCTATCCGCCTGCGCTTTCTCCGCCTCCTGGGAGGCATTTTTCGCCTCCTCCCGCATCTGATCAGTCAACGCATCCAGTTTTTCCACAAATTCTTCCAGAACAGCGATTTTTCCCTCCGCAATATTTCTCTGAAGAATTCTCAGCCTTTCGGCCAGATCCTCTGTTCTTTCCGATGCGGAATCCACGGACTCCGGCAAAACCAGGCGTGCCGCCTCCGTCTGACAGACAGTGCGGATAACCGCGATTTCCTTCTCCTTCTCCTTCTTTCTCCTGTTCAGCTCCTCCGTGATCCGGCTGTAAATTTCTGTGTGGAAAAGCTTTCGGAAGATCACCTTTTTCTCATCTGATTTTGCGCGCAGAAGCTCCATGAACTCTCCCTGCGCGATCATGGCCACCTGCATAAACTGCTCTTTGGTCAGCCCGATGATGTCAACCAGCCTGGCATCTGTTTCTTTCCGGGGATACTCTCTTCCATCCGGAAGAATAAGTGATACCGATTCGCTTTCCTCTGTCCAGCCGGTTCCTCTGCGCAGCGGGCGGATATGCCTCGGTACTCTCCTGACCGTGTAAAGCTCCTCTTTTTCCCCGCATTGCTGTGAAAAAGTAAGCTCTACAAACGGTTCTGCAGCGGGAGAGACATACTGGCTCTGCAGCTCCGGCCCGTTTTTCCTGTTTACTGCCGACCCAGCTTCCCCGTAGAGGGCAAAAACAATAGCGTCAAAGATGGTACTTTTACCGGCACCGGTGTCCCCGGTAATCAGAAACAGGTTCTGTACTGGTTTTGTAAAATCAATTTCTGTTTTTTTTCCGTAAGAGGCAAACGCCTGCATGCTCAGTCTGACAGGGCGCAACTAAACCACCTCCTGCACCGTCCGGATAACGTCTCTTAGTATTCGTCTCTCCTCACTGTCTGTGTCTTTCAGAAAACTGCAGCAGAGCTCATAGGGATTTTTAGCCGCCTCCCGCGAGACAGTCACACTGTAATCCGCGCTTCTTCTCTGCTCCCGCCGTATCTCCATAAGATTGGGAAAAGCCAGCCGGAGCCTGTCCTGCATATCCAGAATGTCCAGATCAACCCGGTCAGTCAGAACAGCCGTAACATAGTCAGTGGAACTCTGTTTAAGAACCTCTTCCAGCGTCCCCCGTATCACACGAATCGGACGCAGGGGCACCAGAGGAAGAACGGCAGTTTTCAGCATACCTTTCTCCCCCATATCCACCTGAATAATACCCTTCTTCTGTCCTGCCTCGCTGACCGAGCAGGCAAGCGGCGTTCCGCAGTAACGGTAATATTCGCTTCCGACCTTCATCGGCTTGTGGATATGCCCCAGCGCCGCGTAATCAAACGGGCTCAGAACCTCTGCCGAAACCTGGTCAATATCTCCAACCGTCCGGATTTCCGAGTCCATCCGCTCCACCTCGTCTGCCGTCTTGCCCGCCGGGAGGTAAAACTGGTGGCTGACCAGAACATTGCGGACAGACGGATCTAAATTTTCTCTCTCCAGAAGTCTTTTTACCGTTTCCTGATAGGTAAACAGATTTCCGTTCTGATCTGTCCCGACAATCTCCTTAACCATGGACGGACGGACGAAAGGGAGAAGATAAAAACAGACCGGTCCATAGCTGTCACAAAGCGTCACCTTCTGAATATATTCTTCCGGTTTCCGGGGCGGCGTTCCTACCATATAAAGATTCTGACGGGACAGTACGCTGCGGAAACAGTCGATTCTCTGCGCGCTGTCATGGTTGCCGCTGATCATCATGATGACAGCTTCCGGAACCGCTCTCATCAGAGCCGCTGTAAATTCGCTGAAAACTTCCACGGCCTCCGCTGAGGGCACTGCCCTGTCATAGATATCGCCCGCCACTACCACGGCGTCCGGCTTTTTTTCTTCTGCCAGCCGGACAATTTCTTTCAAAATATAAACCTGATCTTCCTGCATATCCCTGTTCATCAGTTTCAGGCCGATGTGGAGATCGGAAATATGGAAAAAACGCAATGCCGCCTCCTTTCCGGGTTTTACAGTCCCTGTTCCCGCCATACGGGTTTTCCTCTGCCGCCATTCGGACAATTTGTTCGGTTAAAGCTGCTGCCCGGACGGCTGCAGAAAAATAGTACGCAGCAGACTGCGCAGTTCTTCCCCGCTTTCACACTGGTTGACCTGCCTGCGGAAGGAAGCGGAATTCGGCATGCCGGATGTGTACCATGCGGCATGTTTCCGCATTTCATGAACCGCTGTATACTCACCTTTATATTCCTCCATCAAAGAGAGGTGGCGCAGGATCAGCCCGTATTTTTCTGTCAGGGACGGCGGCGCAGGGATTTCTCCGGTTTCCAGAAAAGTCCTCACATCCCTGAAGATCCAGGGATTCCCCTCTGCCGCCCGCGCAATCATAATTCCGTCCGCCCCGGTTTCCTGCAGCATTTTTTCTGCGGCGTAAGGTGAATCCACATCCCCGTTACCGAGGACAGGGATAGAGACTGCTTCTTTTACCCTGCGGATGCAGTCCCAGTCCGCCTGTCCGGAGTAAAACTGGGATCTAGTTCTTCCATGAACAGCAATCAGAGAGGTGCCCGCATCCTCCAGCCTTTTTGCCACTTCCACCGCGTTGCAGTGTTCCAGATCGAATCCTCTGCGGATTTTCACAGAGACCGGCTTGTGTATTTTTCGGACGACCGCACGGATAATCTCTGCAGCCAGTTCCGGGTTTTTCATCAGCGCAGAACCCTCTCCGTTATTTACCACCTTGGGAACCGGGCAGCCCATATTGAAATCCAGGATATCAAAAGGTTTATCCTCGATTCTGGCCGCTGCCTCCGCGACGGATTCCGGCTCACTCCCAAACAGCTGCAGGGCAATCGGCCGTTCCGCCGGATGAATCCGCATCAGCTCCCCGGTATTTTTATTTCTGTAAAGGATTGCCTTTGCGCTGACCATCTCCGTATAGACAAGACCTGCCCCCTGTTCCCTGCATAATAAACGAAATGGCAGGTCTGTCACACCTGCCATCGGTCCCAGAGCCAGAGGATATTCGATAAAAACCTTCCCCAGCTGAATTCCTTTCATTTGTTTCCTTTCTCGCTGTACTTTTGTTTTATTCGGCATTGTGTTCAATTACCTTTACTTTCCGTATCGATGCCATTAAAAACACGGTAAAACAGCTCCAGCGATTCAAACAGCTCCCTGTTTTTCTCCTGCAGCTCCTTAATTTTCAGCTTCGCATTAATATCATCGTAGGTTCCGTCTACCTCGTCCGCTTCCGTGCGAAGCTGCAGGTTTCCCTCTTTGTCGTATTCAACAGTAAGAATCCCTCCGACTTCCGACGTAAAAAGGACGCAGGCAACCTTCAGTTCATCCTTTACCCTCTGGGGAAGAACGTCGAATGCCGGATTGAAATAAAATTTCTGTGTATAGGCATTGGCTCCGCAGAGCACTACATAATCATCCATTTTTTCTCCTGTCCCGCGGTATTCTGCTCCGGCTTTTCTGTCCTGTGCGAAGATCCTTTTTTCTGCAGTGATACATGGAAACCCGTGCAGGGTCTGTCTTCTCTGCAGTTCTGCGGGGAAGGACGTACAGAATCCGTTCTCTCTGCAGTTCTGCGGGGAAGGACGTACAGAATCCGTTCTCTCTGCAGTACTGCAGGGAAGCCCGCACAATATCCAGTCTTTCTGCATCCGCATATAGAAATCCGTGAAGAAAGCAGGATTTCAGACCGCGTACCCGTAAATTCCTCTGACCGAAACCTCACCGGAAAAGACCGTTTCCACGCTTCCGGTGTCTTCTCTTTTTACCAGAAGTTCTCCTCTGTCGTCAATCCCCAGTGCCGTCCCGGTAAACGGAGCACGCGGATCCAGAACCCGCACCTTATTCCCCCTGTTTACCAGAATTTTCTGATAGGATTCCTTCAGACCGGTCATATCGCCGGTTCTGTTAAAGATGCGATAATTTTCCGCAAAAGCAGCTATGACCCTGCCGGCTGTCTGCTCCCTGCTCCAGCTGCGTCCTGTTTCCGCGGCAATCGAGGTAGCCTTTTCCCGGAGTTCTTCCGGAAAAGAAGTCATATTGATATTGATGCCTGTGCCGATAATCACACTCCCGGAAACAGTATCCAGCTCGGTCAGGATTCCGCAGATTTTTTTTCCGTTTACAACCACATCATTCGGCCACTTGATTCCCGTCTCCAGACCTGTCTCCAAAGAAATTCCCTGTGCCACGGAAAGTCCCATGACAAGGGTCAGCATAGACAGATTCTCCGGCGCTGTATCCGGCTTCAGGAGAATACTGAACATCACAGAGGTTCCGGCCGGAGCCTCCCAGGCTCTGCCCCTTCTTCCCCTGCCGGCGCTCTGATAATCAGTCAGGTAGATACCGCCGTCCCGCGCTCCCTGCCTGGCTTCCTGCCTGGCCCAGCTGTTAGTGGAATCCACGGTTTCAAGATAATGAACCTCCCAGTTTTCTGCCGTCCCGGACAAAAGGGACGCCAGCTCTTCCGTCTGCAGCCGCGCACTCATCAGAAAGCTCCCAGTGTCGCAGCCATAACAGCTTTGATGGTGTGCATACGGTTCTCCGCCTCTTCAAATACCAGAGACTGTTTAGACTCAAACACCTCATCCGTCACTTCCATGTCATTCAGGCCATATTTATCGTGGATTTTCTTCCCGATCCCGGTATTCAGGTCGTGGAAAGAAGGCAGGCAGTGCAGAAATACCGCCTGACTCCCCGCGTTTTTCATGACATCCGCCGTCACCTTGTAGGGACTCAGATCCTGTATCCGCTCCTCCCAGACGCTGTCCGGCTCTCCCATGGAAACCCAGACGTCGGTGCAGATTACATCTGCCCCGCGGGTGGCCGCCGTCACATTTTCCGTAAGCGTAATGCTTCCCCCGCTCTCCTCCGCGTATTCCTCGCACTGATCTACCAGCTTCTGATCCGGGAAGTACTTGGACGGCGCGCAGGCCGTATAATGCAGTCCCAGCTTGGAGCAGGCGACCATATAGGAATTTCCCATATTGTACCGGGCATCCCCAAGGTAAACCAGACGGATTCCCTTCAGCTGTCCGAAATGTTCCCGAATGGTCAGCATATCCGCCAGCATCTGCGTGGGATGATACTCATTGGTCAGGCCGTTCCACACCGGCACACCTGCGTATTTTGCCAGCTCTTCCACGATTTCCTGTCCGAATCCACGGTACTCGATTCCCTCGTACATACGGCCGAGAACACGCGCCGTATCGGCGATACTCTCTTTTTTTCCGATCTGTGATCCGGACGGATCCAGATACGTGGTTCCCATCCCAAGATCATGGGCTGCCACTTCAAAGGAGCAGCGGGTTCTTGTGCTTGTTTTCTCAAAAATCAGGGCGACATTTCTTCCCCGGAGGGTATCGACCCGGATTCCTTTTTTCTTTTTCTCCTTCAAAAGAGCGGAGAGATCCAGAAGATAATGAATTTCCTCCGGTGTATAGTCCTTCAGTGTCAGAAAGCTGCGTCCTGTTAAATCCATCAGTATTTTCCTCCTCATGATGCCTGCCCGGTTCCGGACAACTGTTCCCTGCCGGACGGCTTTTTCAGTCTTTTCTTTTCCCTCTGTTTCCCGGAAGCCCCGCTTTAACTCTGTGCGCGTGCGGAGTCCGCGTGCCTGACGGTTCCGTTATTGCTGGTATTAAACTGCACTCTGTGCGCGTGCGGCGTCCACGCTGTCCGGTCTGTCAATAGCCCGGAAGTCCCGCCGCTCTCTGCGCATGGGCTGTGTAAACCAGGACAGCGGCGGATATCGCGGCATTGAGCGATTCCACCTGTCCCTCCATAGGTATCCTGATTCTGCTGTCCAGCATTCCGGTCAGCTTTTCAGACAGTCCGTTTCCCTCGTTCCCGATGCAGAATGCCGTGCCCTCCGTGTAATCCTGATCCGCATAGCTCTGGCTGCCTTTCAGATGGGCGCCGAAAACACGGATTTTCTTTTCCTTCAGCCAGTGTACCGTCTCCTCCAGGTTTTCCTCCCGGCGGAGCGGAACGCGGAAGATCGATCCCATGGTGGAGCGGATCACCTTGGGCTGATACAGATCCGCAGTTCCGGTGCTGACGACGACCCCCGTCACTCCGGCAGCCTCTGCCGTCCGAATCATGGTTCCTACATTTCCGGGATCCTGCAAATCCTCCAGAACCAGTATCAGCGGGGCGTTTCCGCCTGCGCCCAGCAGGTCGTTCCTGGACCATTCCGGTATCTTTGCAACAGTAAGGATTCCCTGCGGCGTTTTGGTGTCACAGACCCTGCGGAACAGATTTTCTTCCAGAACATCATAACAGATCCCGTTCAGAATGTCCGCATGTTCCCTGTAAAAGGACTCGGAAACATAGACATGCTCCCGAAGCATTGGGGGAATCTCCCGAAACAGACGGGTTCCCTCCGCGACAAAGAGACCTTCTTCCCTGCGGATTTTTGCTTTGGAATTCAGCGCCCGTATTTTTTTTACCTGTACATTGGATGCAGATGTAATCATTTCCATAAATACTCCCGGATATTCTGCGGCTGTGCCATGCCGTTCCGCCGCAACTGCCTTCTGAACTCTGATGACCTGCAACGCTTCCGCAAGCCCGGCATCTCAAGCGTTCCGCCACAGCCACCCAATGAATCTCCGCCGAAAGCAAAACCGCCGGCAAACAGGCACCGGCATTGCAGCCCGTGCAGCCTGCTTGCCGGCGGCACTTATACTGTTCTGATTCTTCTCCTGCCCGGTACAACAGACCGCATGTTTCCTGCGGGTCTCTGCCATTCCTGTTCAGTCTCGCATCACATAATTGTAGGACAGAGATTTGGCCAGCTCCACTTCGTATTCGGACAGTGACTTCTTCATGGAAAGAGCTTCGTTGATATCAAAATCTACGAACTCCCCGTTTTTGTAGGCGACAACCCTTTTTGTCTTTCCCTGAAGCAGAAGGTCTACCGCGTAGGCGCCCATAATGGTCGCGTACATACGATCCTTGCAGGTAGGGCTCCCTCCCCGCTGCATGTGACCCAGGATGGTCGCCCTGGTCCCGATTCCCGTAGCGGCCTCAATACGTTTTGCCATAGCCTGAGAATGACCGATTCCCTCCGCATTTATGATAATGTGGTGCTTCTTTCCTTTTTTCCTTGTCTCAATAATATGATTAATAATCTGCTGCTCGTCATAATCATATTTTTCCGGGAGCAGCACATCCTCTGCGCCGGAGGCGATACCGCACCACAGTGCGATATATCCGGCATTCCGTCCCATAACCTCAATAATACTTACCCGCTCATGGGAAGTAGAGGTATCTCTTACCTTGTCAATCGCCTCCATGGCGGTATTTACTGCTGTATCGAATCCGATGGTATATTCTGTGCAGGCAATATCCAGGTCGATGGTTCCCGGAATGCCGATGGTATTGATTCCCAGGTTAGCCAGCTTCTGTGCCCCGGCGAAAGAGCCGTCGCCGCCGATCACGACCAGTCCCTGGATGCCATGCTTTTTACAGGTGGCTGCTGCCTGCTGAAGACCTTCCTCGGTTCTCATTTCCGCGCAGCGGGCTGAGAGAAGAATCGTACCGCCCTTTCCGATAATATCGGAGACGTCTCTGGCACCCATATCCACGATCTCTTCGTTTATCAATCCCTCATAGCCCTTCAGGATCCCCTTGGCTGTCAGACCTTTTCCGACCGCCCTGCGGACCACTGCACGAATGGCCGCATTCATGCCCGGAGCGTCGCCGCCGCTAGTCAGAACACCGATGGTCTTGATCTCATTTTTCGCTGCCATGATTTATCCTCCATACACGTTTGATCCCATTCGAATAGCATTTTAATGCATTTATCTGTGCTTTTCAATGTTCATTTACACGACTTTAACATTGTCCGGTCCCAGAATTCTGTAAAAATCACCTAGGGCTCCGTTCCCGTTATCTGCGTCTACGCCCACGGAAAGCCTCTTGACCGCACGTTCTTTTTTCAGATAAATCACCAGCCTGTCCTTCCCCGGATTGCCGGCGGCGAGAGTCTGGATATTCTGTTCTTCCCGCCGGTACGCCTCCTTATCCGCAAACTGCAGCCATACCTCGGAAGAGACTTCCGAAAACGGAACCAGCTTTTCCAGTATCAGCTTGCTGGCCTTATCCTCTTCGCCGGACACCCGGCCGGACAGGAACACCTTGGCATCCTCCTGCAGCAGAGGGCTGTATTTCTCATAACTTTTGGGAAACACGATCACCTCTACCGTACCGAGAAGATCCTCCAGAATTAAAAAAGCCATCGTCTGATTTGTTTTCGTGTATTTGATGGTTTTTTCCAGAATCATGCCGCCGACCGTGACGTGGGCGCCGTCCTCCAGGCGGGGCTGCCCGGTCTCCTCATCCTGCTGGAAATCTGTGGTCACCGCGGTAATGTGCTTCTTCCATCTGGCCTCGTATTCCTGTAGCGGGTGCCCGGTAATATAGATGCCGGTTACTTCCTTTTCAAACGCCAGCTTCTCCTCCCGGTCAAATTCTCCCACGTCGGGAAGCCGGATCTCCAGGCTCTTCCGATCCCTTTCTGTCATAAAATCAAAAAGGCTCATCTGCCCGGTCATGCTGCTTTTCTTTTCTTCCGCGGCCTGATCCATTACAAGACTGTAAATCTGCAGATACTGTTTTCTGGTTCCCCCCAGGCTGTCAAACGCCCCGGACTTGATGAAATTTTCCAGTGTGCGCTTATTGACTTCCTTGCTGGAGAGACGCTGGCAGAAATCCTGGAGACTCCTGAAGGCTCCTCCCCTTTCTCTTTCCTGTTCAATGGCTTCCATCACCGGTTTCCCGATTCCCTTAACCGCTGTCAGCGCATACCGTATTTTCCCGTTTTCCACGGAAAAGGTTCCCCGGCTCCTGTTGATGTCCGGGGGCAGGATGTCAATTTTCATCCGCCTGCAGTGAAGGATATATTCCGCGCATTTTCCGGGATTGTCGATCACCGACGTCATAAGAGCAGCCATAAATTCTACCGGATAATAGTATTTCAGCCAGGCGGTCTGAAAGGAGACAATCGCATAGGCGGCGGCATGGGATTTATTAAAGGCATACTTGGCGAAGTCGATCATATCGTCGTATATTTTATTGGCCACGGACTCGCTGATTCCATTCCGGATGCAGCCCGGAATGTTTTTCTCCTTGTTTCCGTAGACAAAGTTCTGCCTTTCCTCCTGCATCACCTTTATCTTTTTTTTGGACATGGCGCGGCGCAGGACATCGCTTCCCCCGTAGGTATAGCCCGCCAGGTCACGCACGATCTGCATCACCTGCTCCTGGTAAACAATGCAGCCGTACGTAGGCTTGAGAATCGGCTCCAGCTGCGGACAGTCATAGCGTATCAGCTCCGGATGGCTCTTTCCGTTGATGTACTGCGGAATAAAATCCATCGGACCCGGACGGTAGAGGGCGACACCCGCAATAATGTCTTCCAGCGTGGAAGGCTTCAGCTCCTTCATAAAGCTCTTCATTCCGCCGGACTCCAGCTGAAACACGCCTTCGCACTTACCCGCGCTGATCATTCCCATGACATTCGGATCATTGTAATCAATATCCCGGAGGCTGATCTTTTTTCCTTCCTTTTCCTCCGCCAGCTTCTGCGCGTCCTGAATAACCGTCAGGGTGCGAAGCCCCAGAAAGTCCATCTTCAGCAGTCCCAGTTCCTCCAGTGTCGTCATGGTAAACTGGGTCGTAATCGTGCCGTCCGCGGCACGGGAGAGCGGGACAAATTCCTCCACCGGCCGGGAGGAAATGACCACGCCGGCAGCATGCATGGAGGTGTGTCTGGGCAGTCCCTCCAGTCTCCGTGCCATGTCAATCAGCCTGTGGACCTCCTCATCGCCCTCGTAGAGCTTCTTCAGCTCCTGATTCATGCCAAGCGCCTTGTCAATCGTAATATTCAGCTCATTGGGAATCATCTTGGCGATCATATCACAGCGGGAATACGGCAGATCCATCACTCTTCCGACATCCCGGATGACACCGCGCGCAGCCATCGTTCCAAAGGTAACGATCTGGACGACCCGGTCTTTTCCGTACTTCCGCACCACATAGTCAATGACCTCCTGCCTCCGCTCGAAGCAGAAATCTACATCAATATCCGGCATGGAAACACGCTCCGGGTTCAGGAACCGCTCAAACAGAAGGTTGTATTTCAGCGGATCCAGTTCGGTGATGTCCAGGGTGTACGAAACCAGGCTGCCCGCCGCACTTCCCCTCCCCGGTCCGACCATAATGTCATGGGTCTTTGCAAAATGGACATAATCCCAGACGATAAGGAAATAGTCCACATACCCCATCTTCCGTATGACTTCCAGCTCATAGTCCAAACGGTCACGGATCTCCTTCGTTACCGGATGGTAGCGCTCTTCCAGTCCCTTCCTGCAGAGCTCCTGCAGATATGTCCAGGAGGTATACCCTTCCGGAACATCGAACTTCGGCAGCTTCAGCTCGTGAAACCTGATTTCCACATGGCAGCGCTCCGCAATTCTGCAGGTATTCTCCAGAGCCTCCGGCGCATAGGGAAACAGCTCTGCCATCTCCTCCGGGGACTTTATATAATATTGTCCTCCTTCGTAACGCATCCGGTTCTCGTCCGAAAGCTTCTTCCCTGTCTGGATGCAAAGGAGGATATCGTGCGCCTCTGCGTCCTCCGCACGGGTATAGTGACAGTCATTGGTGCAGATCAGCGGAATGCCTGTCTCCCGGCTCATACGGACAAGCTGAGGATTGATCATCCGCTGCTCCGCTATTCCGTGATCCTGAAGTTCCAAAAAGAAATTGCCGTGCCCGAAAATCTTGTCATAACGAAGTGCTGCTTCCTTTGCCTCTTCGTACTGATTCCGGATCAGGTGAACCGCGACTTCTCCTGCAAGACAGGCGGAAGAAGCAATAATCCCCTCATGGAATTTTTCCAGAAGTTCCAGATCCACACGCGGGCGATAGTAAAATCCTTCCAGGAATCCGTGGGAGACAATTTTCTTCAGATTGTCGTAGCCCTGGTTGTTTTCTGCCAGCAGGACCAGATGATAGTACCGGTCGCTCCCTGCGCCGGGTTCCCTGTCAAAACGGGATCCCGGCGCCACATAGACCTCACAGCCCAGAATCGGCCGGATTCCCTGCGCCCTGCACTCCTTGTAGAAATCAATAGCGCCGTACATCACCCCGTGATCGGTGATGGCCGCGCTGTCCATTCCCAGTTCTTTTACCCTGGCTACATATTCCTTTATTTTATTCGAGCCGTCCAGAAGACTGTACTCTGTATGCGAGTGAAGATGCGTAAAATTCATGTCACTCCATCCTGTTCCGGCAAATCAATCCCCATCCGCTTTCCGGATGCATCCGTCCAGCAGAACAATTTTTCCTTCCTTCAGCAGATGGCCGACTGCCCTTTTAAATGCCGCCTTAGATATTCCGAATTTCTCCCTGATCTGTTCCGGAGATGCCTTATCGTCAAAGGGAAACTCTCCTCCGGCCTGTTCCAGCTCCCGGAAGATCTGCTCTGCGTCTGTGTCCATCTGAAGGTAAGATTTTTCCCTGGCCGAGACCGTCAGCTTTCCATCTTCTCTTACCTTCGTCACACGCACCCGGATCACCTGTCCGGGCCTGTAATTTCCCTGCGCCTCCTGCCGGGGGATCATCGCCGAATAGGTATCTTCGACAGCCAGAAATACGCCGAAATTTTCGCTGATTTCATAAACCCTGGCCTCCAGAACGGCGCCTGGGAGGTAGGGCGAATCGGTTCTCAGATACGGATACAGCTTCATGGTGGCGCAGAGCCGCCCGCTTTTATCCACGTACAGAGCTGCCAGCACCTGATCCCCGGCTTTTACTCTGGCTGTCTGCTCATGAAAAGGCAGAAGCAGATCCTTCTCCAGTCCCCAGTCCAGAAACGCGCCGATCCGTGACGTCTCCTTTACTGCCAGAAGGGCAACCCCTCCGACCTCCATCACCGGCTTCCGCGTAGTCGCTATCAGCCTGTCCTCGGAATCCCGGTACAGAAACACATCCAGTCTGGTTCCAATTTCCGCGCCCTCCGGCACCTGCTTCGCGGGAAGCAGCACGGTATTTTCCCTGGACTCCCCCGCATTTTCCGCCAGATAAGCCCCGAAGTCCAGCATTTTCACGATTTCAAGATTTTGTATACATCCGATCTTCAACATTTTTCTTCTCTCCCCGCGATTCTCTTAATTATTCTCTGGAGAAATCCGCGATAAAGACTTCCTCTCCCTGGGGAGAATCCATCCTGACAAAACAATGGGTGTCCGCCATATGCACGATGGGAATCAGTACATCCCCCAGCATGGACTGTTTTTTGTATTCTACCCGGAGCCGCCTGATCTCCCAGTCGGAGGGCACCAGTTTCAGGGCCATCCGGACATACTGTCCGTTGTTGACGTGTCCGTTGATATCCAGATGATATTCCTGCACCGTAACAGGCCGTTGCAGGCATCCGCCGTCGGGGATCCTGATTTTCCGTTTACCAAGTTCTTCACGGATAGCTTTGTCCGGATATACCCCGTAGGCATCGGTCTGCTCCTGCGGGACACGGGCGGGCCGCATCTCCTGCATGTCCATGAAAACCCAGTCCGAACTGGCAGCAGCCAGCAGCTCTCCGGTGCTGTTTTTCACCGAAAACTGGCGTGTCGCAATCATTCCCCGGATCTGCGTCACCCAGGTAGAAACCGTGATCTCTTCATTAAATAGCGGATATCTCTGCACCTTCAGCTGCAGTGACGCGATGACCCATGCCCGATGATTTTCCCTGTTTTTCTGAAATCCGCATCCGGCTGCTTCCCCATGGAAGGTCGCGCAGTCCTGCAGATAATTAATAAGCCCGTAAGGTGTCAGCTTTCCGTTCTCATCTATCTCGCTGAACCGCACATGGCTGGAAAATGAATAAATCATGCTTTTTCCTCTCCTTCAGGAATATTTTACACTGAGACAAAGAAAAAAGCCATCACAACTCTGTGATGGCCTGTCAGCTGGGCTACCTGGATTCGAACCAGGAAATGACGGAGTCAGAGTCCGTTGCCTTACCGTTTGGCGATAGCCCAATGTTTTGCAACGAAGATGATTATAAACGAGGGTATACGAAAATGCAAGCACTTTTTTTATTTTTTATGACAGGCCGGAGAGTCCGCCTTCAGGCACACATTTCCGGCCTTCTTTCGTTTTTTCTGCCTTACAGAAAGACCGCCAGGAGATTGACGCACATATGGGCGGCAATGCAGACCTTCAAACTCCCGCTTCTTTCATAGATCCATCCCAGCATCAGCCCGATCACCAGGGCATAGAGAAACTGGATCATGTTTCCGTGATAAATTCCGAAAAGAACGGAGGAGAAAAACAGGGCTTTTCTTACCCCCCAGTAAGCTCTGGCACGCCGGTAGACCATGCCGCGGAAAACCATCTCCTCCGCAGGCGGTCCCAGAAGAACCGTTGCCAGAAGCAGCGGAAGTTTTTTCTGCCCCTCAAAGGCTCCGGCCGCATTGATCCTGTAATAGCTGAAAACATTTTCCAGCCCGCTGCCGGTCAGTGCGCTGCTCCAGAAAAACCCGGCTGCTGTAACAGCCAGGACTGCCAGAAGGATCTGCCACGCCTTCCATCTGCATGAATCATATCCGAAGCGCATCTGGTCAGCCTGAAAAGCCTTCCTCATCAGAACCATCACCAGGGCATAGTACGAGGCGCTGATATACAGCGGAAGCGCCCTGACGTGCTCTGTCAGTGCCTGATAGTTCATAATATTGATATTGAGAGCAAGAGACGCGATGCTCATCCCCACAGCTGTTGCCGCGATAATGCAAAGGAAAAAGAACAGCACCGGCTGAACCACATCCCAGATTTTACTTTTCATCCGCTGCCTCCAGCAGAAAGTTCTCCAGCTCACGGACTGTGCCGCAGATGCGGTCGGCGCCAGCCTCCACCAGTTCCTCCCGGCTTCCATACCCGTAGGTTACGCCCGCGGCGCAGATCCCGAACGCATGCGCTCCTTCGACATCATACTTCCGGTCTCCGACCATGATCACCCGGTCTGGCCGCCCGGTATACCCGGACTGTTCCAGAGCAAAGCGGATAACATCCGGTTTTTCCACACGGGAACCGTCCATGGCTGCCCCGAAAATGTAATCAAAACAGGTGTCTATCTGAAAATGCCGCACGATTTCCCAGACAAACTGCTCCGCCTTTGAAGATGCGATCCCGGTTTTCTGCCCCGCGTCCCGCAGTCTGCGAAGCATCTCCGGAATTCCGGGATAGACGCTGCTCTCAAATTTTCCCACAGCGGAATAGCGCTCGCGAAAAAAAGCAACAGCCTGCAGCGCCTGTTCCTCGTCCATGTGACATTGTTTTTTAAACTGCGGAATCAGAGGCGGGCCGATAAAAGGTCTCAGTTCCTCCAGCGGAACCTCCGGATAATTCATCTTCCGCAGCGCGTACCGCACGGACCGGGTGATTCCTGGATGGGAGGCGGTTATGGTTCCGTCAAGGTCAAAAAGATAGAGCTTTGTCATGTTCTTCTCCTGTACGCGCATGCTCACCGGAATCCTACATGCGCTCCGGCGCTTCAAAGCCGAGCACATCTATGGCGTCTTCCAGAACTTCCCGAACCGTATTCAGAAGGAGAAGCCATGATTTTTTCTGCTCCGGGTTCTCTTCCGAAAGGATTTTGGTCTCATGATAGAAGCTGTTGAAATTGTTTGCCAGCTCGTAAATATACGCGCAGAGACGGTGTGGCGCCTTCTCTGCGTAGGCTCCCTCCAGCGCCTCATTGTACCGGGCGGTCTGAAGCATCAGGTTTTTCTCACCCTGACTGGCAGGTTCCAGAATTTTCGCATCCCCCAGGCTTCCGCCTTCTTCCCGGAACTTCTCCAGAATGGATTTAATCCGGACAATGGTATAGAGGATATACGGCCCTGTATTTCCCTCGAAGGACGTAAAACGGTCCACATCGAAAACGTAGTCCTTGGATGCCTGATTGGAAAGATCTCCGTACTTAATGGCGGCAAGTCCCACCATCTCCGCCGTCCGGGAGGCATCTTTGTCCTTCACGCTGCGGTTTTCGACAATTTTTTTGTACATTTCCTGATCAATATCCGCAATCAGCGTCTCCAGGCGCATGACGCCGCCCTCTCTTGTCTTGAACGGCTTTCCGTCCTTTCCGTTCATAGTGCCGAAACCGAGGAAGGACAGCTTTGTGCTCTCCGGCACCAGCCCGGTTTTCCTTGCGCAGCGGAATACCTGGATGAAATGCATCTCCTGACGCTTATCCACAACGTAGAGAATTTCATCCGGATGATAATCCTCTTCCCTCTGTACAATCGTCGCCAGGTCTGTCGTGGTATAAAGGGCGGCGCCGTCAGATTTCAGAATCATGCAGGGAGGGACTTCCTTCTGATCCTTCTCCTCCGCCACATCCACAATCAGAGCCCCCTGATCCTCATAGGCAAAGCCCTTTTCCTTCATCTCTTCTACCATGGGGCTGATATACTCCTGCACATCGGATTCCCCCTTCCAAAGATCGAAATCCACATGCAGCTTTGCGTAATTTTTCTTCAGGTCGCTGACCGAGAGATCCAGAATATGTCTCCACAGCGCACGGTACCCCGGTCTTCCGCTCTGAAGCTCTGCCGTTGCCTGCAGCGCCCTTTCCTTATATTCCGCATCCTCCTTGGAACGGGCGCTAGCCGCCGGGTAAATTTCCTCCAGCTCGCTCATGGTAAACGGCGCCTCTTCCGGGTAGCCGGAGGTTTTCTCCGGATCAAAATAAGGAAGATCCGGTTTTCTCTCCTGCAGCTCTGTAATAATCAGGCCCATCTGAAGTCCCCAGTCCCCCAGGTGCACGTCTCCGATCACCGTATTTCCCAGCCTTCTTCCCATCCGCTTGATGCTCTCGCCGATAATCGCGGAGCGAAGATGACCTACGTGAAGCGGTTTGGCCACATTCGGGCCGCCGTAGTCAATGATGATTTTCTCCGGACTGGACGTTTTTTCCACCGAATGTTCCGGATCCTCCGCCATGTCCTGCAGATATTCCGACACAAAGGCCGGAGCCAGCGTCAGGTTGATAAATCCCGGCATGACGGCCTCCGCCTTTGCAAAGACAGGACTCCCCTGCAGCCGGGCGGCTACATCCTCCGCGATCCGGATGGGCGCTTTCTGATATTCCTTTTTAGCGGCCAGGGCTCCGTTGCACTGATATTCACACAGATCCGGACGGCTGGAGAGAGACACCCTTGCGTAGGATCTGCTGTAACCCGCGCCCTCGAATGCCTCTGCCGTTTTTTCCGCAATCAAATCCACCAGTTTTTTCAATTTTTCTTCCTCTCCTTCTTCTTGCCCAGATCACTGTGCTCTATACAGTACTGAATAATGGCTTTTCTTGTAATGATTCCGATAAATACCCCGTTGTCATCCACAACCGGAACAAAATTCTGCCGCATGGCCACCTGCATCAGATCTTCAATATCACAGTTGATATTGACCGGATCCATTTTCCACCTGCGGCGGACTTTCAGGATATTGATATCCTCGGCCTCGTGCATATTCAGATTATAATAATCCTTGATGGCCCGCAGAAGATCCCCCTCTGTCAGCGTACCCACATAATGGCCGGCTTTATCCAGAATGGGAATTGCCGTGTATTTATGATACTCCATTTTTTCCAATGCCTGCCGCAACGTACAGGAGTCCGGAATATAGGCGGTTTCTGCCTTCGGAGTGATAAAAAACAAAATATTCATGCCAGCTTCTCCTTATCGTTTTCAGTCGGGTCTTACCCTTTGAAAACGAATTCAGTATAATGGAATCCTGGTAAAGTTTCAAGGTTTCAGGAAAGGAGTTCTGTATGGGAGCAAAAGAGGAAAATTACCGGCATCTGGGCGAAACGATGCTTAAGAAATTCAGGAAAAGAAACATCGGCGCCGTTTACTGTGCCACAAAGGAAGAAGCTGTAAAAAAAATACTGGAGATGATTCCAAGGGAAGAGAGCGTCACCTGGGGAGGTTCCGTTACCCTGCAGGAAACAGGCGTCCTGGATGCGCTGAAAAGCGGGGGATACTGTCTGATTGACCGGAACGAGGCGAAAACACCGGAAGAAAAAAGACAGATGTACGCCAGACAGGTTCTGGCCGACTGGTTTCTGATGAGTACCAATGCCTTCTCCGCAGACGGAGAGCTGGTAAATATAGACGGAAACGGAAACCGCGTCTCTCTTCTGATCCACGGTCCTTCCCACGTCATTGTCCTGGCGGGTATGAACAAATTTGCGCCCACCCTGGAGGACGCGGTGCGAAGAGCCCGCAATGTGGCATCTCCCGCCAACTGCGTCCGGCTGGGACTGAAGACTCCATGTGCGGTAACCGGGATCTGCGGGGACTGCTCCGATCCCACTATCTGCTGCCAGTTTGTCATTACCCGCCACTCCCGCCATGACGGACGGATGACAGTCATCCTTGTAGGCGAGGATCTTGGCTACTGATTCATCTGGATAGGGAGGAACTTACAAAACACTTTTGGATTCACGCCCCAGGTGCATTGACACGAAACGTGTGCCGCCGGGCGCACCAAAATCCGCGCGGCAGGGCTTCCTGCCGCGCGGAACCGAAGCAGCAGCAAATTTTCTATAAAGGCTGCCGCTATCTGTATCTGTGAAGCTTCCAGTCCGTCCTCTTACTCTCTCTGCAGCGCCTGGATCGGATCCAGATTGGCCGCTTTCACGGAAGGCAGAAGGCCGAACACAATGCCGATCAGCATGGAAAAGCCGACACCGATCAGGATAGCCGGCACGCTGATGGCCACCGGCGTCCCCGACATATGCGAGATCACATAGGCGAGGACGATGCCGGCTGCTACTCCGAGAACGCCGCCGGTACTTGTCAGCACGACTGATTCTGTCAGAAACTGTCCCAAAATGGTTTTCTTTCTGGCTCCCAGTGCTTTTTTCAGCCCGATCTCCGCAGTTCGCTCCGTCACCGATACCAGCATGATATTCATGACGCCGATGCCTCCCACCAGCAGGGCGATACTGGCGATCCAGATCAGCAGGTTATTGGTGCTGGCACTGAGTTCCTGCTTATTTTTTGCCTTCTCCAGCATGTCCTCCGCGCGGTAGGTGATAGCTGCGTTTCCGGAAGCCGAGCCTTCTGTTCCTGCTTCTGTCCCGTCTGTGCCTTCCTCTGCTCCTGCATCTGCCGTCTCCGCGTCCTGTTCCGCAGAAGCCTCTGCCGGGCTGTAGCCTGCCACAGACTCATTCATCACTTCCGCGACTTCTTTTCCGCCATTACTCATATCATTTGTGGTGACCGCCCTGGCCACACAATTCTGCGGCTCATCATACTGATAAATCACAGGCCAGACGGCGTCCGGAATCATCACCACGCCATTTGTGTTCTGCGCGTAGTTGTAATAATCCATCAGCGAGTTGATTTCCGGACCGCTTGCGCTGCTTTTTACAAGACCCACAACGACAAAAGGTTCATTTTTGACCGTTATCGTTCCGCCGACCGCTCCGCCTTCCGGAAACAGCGCTTCTGCCGCCGTTTCATCCAGAAGAGCCACCTTCCGGAACGCCGGATAATCCGAATCCAGAAAAGGCCGTCCCGATATAACCTGGTATCCCTTCGTGCCAAGGTAATGGGTGTCAATCCCATACACAGCGCCGGAAGAAAGCGTATTGCTTCCGTTTGCGATATTTCCCTCCCAGGATCGTTCCAGATAAAAGGACGCGTCCTCCACATCCGGAAATTCCCGGATCCTGTCCATCTGATCCTGCGAGACCGGCGAGATCCCCGCGGGGAGTCCGTAATCCATGTAATAGTCGCTGGAGCCCTGCTTCAGGGAGACCGTGACATTATTATTCCCGGCGCCGATCAGGCTTTTCATAATCTGCTCGTTGGTTCCCTTGATCGTGGAAACGATTGCGATAATGGACGCGATGCCGATAATGACCCCCAGCATGGTCAGAAAGGACCGCATTTTATGATTCCAGATTCCCTGAAATGCCAGTCTGATATTTTCACTCATGCTAAGTTCCTCCTCAGGACGTAACCAGTTCCTCCATGGATGCTTCCCTGGTCTTTGTTCCTTCTACTGCCGTCTTTCCGTACGGGAACGCGATCCAGTCCTCAGCGGTAATGCCGGTTTTCACCTCATAGGAACCGCCGTTCAATTTTCCGGTTTCAATATACTGTTTCACCAGTTTCCCATCTTCACCGCGCTTCATGACATACTTTTTCCCGTTTTCATCCCGGACAAAAGCCTGATCAATGCTGATGGTATTCCCCGTTTCGGAAAAATCCTGCGCAGAAGCCGGGGATGCCAGCTGAATATTCAGGCTTTCCCCCTCCTTCAGGTCTGCGCCCTTCTCCGCAATCCGGGCGATGAACGGATAGTAAGACTGGCTGACCGAATCGGAATAGCCGGTATCAAATACGCCGCTTGTATCCGGATACGGAGAAATATCCCGGATCTCCGCCTGGTAGGTTCCGCCCGTCTGCCAGGATGTTACCGTGACGGTGTCTCCGTTTCTGACCTTCCCCAGAAGCAGCTCCGGAAGCCCGCCCTTTACATAGAGACCCTCGCTTCCGCTGACCTGCAGAAACGCGCTGCCGTCCTGCGGGGGAGACTGGGGATCTCCTGCCTTTATGACCGTCCCGTCCAGTCTGGCAGTTACCTTTCCGCTGTCTAACGCCTCCTGCGTCATCTGAATTTTCAGACGGCTCTCTCTTTCATCCAGCTCCAAATCCTTTAGTGCTTTCTCCTGATCCTTTCTGGACTCGGCAATCTCTTCTTTGGTATAGGAAGCGTCCGGGGAAATCAGCTCCGAACCGCCGGACAGTCCGGCCGAACGATCCGAAGTGTTCCCTTCTGATCCCCCATTGGTTTTCCCGGATGAGCCGGAACTGTCTGAATAATCCGTAAGAAGGTTTAATACCTGCAGGCTTCCCGCAAACGCCGGTTCAGCAGATGGTATTCCGCCTGTGTATGCCAGTGAGGCAGTCTGCGCGGAAGTTCCCGCATCCGCTGCCGCTTTCTGTCCGGATGGTGCCTGTACCCCCGAACTCACGCCGCTCCCATCCTGTGTTTCCGTACCAGAGGGTTCCGCCTCCGGTGGTGTCCCGGAGGGCTCGGCCGTTGGCGCCGGGGGCGTCGCAGAAGGTGTCAATTCCGGTGCTACGGCAGGAGTTTCGGCAGGGGTTTCAGAAGGGGATTCGGTCGGTGTCACCGACGGTTCCGCGGTCGGGTTCGCTTCCTGCGCGGAATCCTTCTGTTCCTTGATCTCCGGCTTTCCGTCTCCCGCAAAGCTGACACAGATTTCTCCGTCCGCCTTCAGCTGCAGGGCATCCCTTCCCCATATTTTTTCACCTGTTGTCCCGCCGCTCTTCCAGGTCAGAATCTTTCCCGTCACCTTGTCACCTTCATGCGCTTCCAGTATAAAATAGCAGGTATCTTTTCCCGCGTTTTTTTCCTTCAGCATCGAAAGGAAGGAATCTTCCAGCGTAATACCCGCTCCGTTCCGGACAAGATAACGGTAGGGATGCTCTCTGCTCCCCAGATTTTCCTCTGCCGTATCTTCATTAAAGGCCACCGCTTTGGCGTCCAGCCTGGTACAGGCTTCCGACACGGCCAGATCAATTTTCAGCGTGTTCTGCCGGGCAAGCTGATCCGCCAGGCTCTGGCTGTCTCCCAGCCACATGCGCAGGATCGGGCTGTCCGGAGAATTTTCCGCGTGTACCTCCAGGGAGAACCATACTGTCTCCATCTTTTTCTCCTGCGCTTTTTTCTGAAGCATCTCCAGAAAAGACGGCTGGATGGTTGTCTGCTCCAGGCACAGATAGCGGAGCGGGTTCCCCTGTGTACCCGCGCCCTCCTCTGTCTCATTCAACGCTGCCGCGTCTCCTGTCAGATTCGCGTATGTCTTTGACAGATTCTCTTCGTTTTCTACCTCTCCTTCCTCCCCGAATCCTCCGCCGTAATCGCCGCCGTCGGCATCCGATACGGGCTTCAGTGTTTTCAGTGTCTCCAGGTTTTTCCGCGCAACTTCCATTTTCAGCTGGATCTGCTGAAGGTTCAGCTTTTCCTTTTCCAGTCCGAGCGCCGTCCTTGACGTATCATATTCCAGCAGAACATCACCCTTCCGGATGGTCTGTCCTTCCTTTACACAAACCTTCGACACGGTCTCCGCGTCTGTCAGATACACATTCTGCATGGCATCCGTCGTGACGTATCCACTCATCGACGAAGCCGTATCCATCATATACCCGGAATAGCTGATATCATTCACGGAAATGACCAGCGCCGTCCCGGAGGAGGATGTTGTCTTTCTGACCGCCACAGAGATTCCCGCGGCGGCTCCGGAAAGAACAGCAGCTGTCAGGATAACAGAAATCACCTTTTTACTTCTCCCCGTCATGCTCTTCCTCCTTTCCCAGGGCTTCTGTGCCTGCCTCGGAGAGCCTTCCGTCCCGGATGAACACCATCCGCTCCGCCTGCTCCGCGATATGCGCGTCGTGTGTGATCATCAAAACGGTAACGCCTTCCTGATTCAGCTGACGGAACAGAGCCATAATCTGCTTCCCGGACGCGGAATCCAGCGCGCCCGTCGGCTCATCCGCAAGAAGAAGCTCCGGATGATTGACCATCGCCCTGGCAATCGCCACCCGCTGCTTCTGCCCTCCGGAAAGCTGGTTCGGTTTGTGCCGCATCCGGTCTCCCAGCCCGACCCTCTCCAGCGCTTCCGCCGCCCGTTTCTTCCTTTCATTTCCCGCCACTTTCGCATAAATCAGCGGAAGCTCCACATTCTGAAGAGCGGTCTGGTCTCCAAGCAGCTGAAAATTCTGAAAAACGAAACCGATCTTACGCAGCCGGATGTCCGCCAGCTGGTCATCCGTACAGTCCTTCAGCAGAGCTCCGTCCAGCAGGATTTCTCCGGAAGTCGGTCTGTCCAGACAGCCGATCAGATTCATCAGCGTAGATTTTCCCGAACCGGAGGGTCCCATAACCGCCACATATTCCCCGCTCTCCATAGAAAAAATGATATTCCTGAGCACAGGCGTGACAAGCCTGCCCTGGCCATAATCTTTGCAGATCTCTCTGCATTCCAGAATTTTTCCCATCGGCCGCGCCCCCTTATCCTGCCGCCTCTGTATCGGCGGAACCTGTTTCTCCGGCACCGGACATCTGTCCGGCGTTATTCTCCGCGTCTTCCATCCCGGTGTCGGTTCCCCGTACTTCCCTGGTTCCGTAATCATTATAGACGCTGGATCCGTAGACCGCTTCACCCGCGCTGGAAGAGAACACGTTTTCCATATCCGTACCGCTGCCGGAAACTACCGACATATCGGCAGGCATGTCCGCCATCGGGGCAGTACGCATTCCTTCCTTTAGAGAAGAGTCCGGAAAAGCGATGGAATCGCTCTCCGAGAGTCCGGAAAGAATCTCCACCGTACCCAGGCTTTCATCCCTGCCTCCTAACGTCACCGCCTGCTTCGTCAGCTTTCCGTCCTTATCCGCCCACACGAAGGGATTCTCCGCATCCGTCTCGTCTACCATATACTCCGGAACCCACAGGCCGTCTTTCTTCTCGGTCTGGCCGACATCCGGTTCCAGATAAACATGCTGTCCCATAATCAGCCCGTCGCTGGAATCCAGATCCACATAAAACGGATAGCTGCTGCTTCCGGGGGCCATATCCGATGACATGCCGTTGTTCTGTCCCGATGAGGGATTGGAAGTATCAATCTTTGATACCGTACCTCTCCATGTTTTAGAAGAATCGGTACGGCTGACTGCCAGCATGGGACTTCCCTCTGCAATCTGGCTGATGTTCTGTTCATTGATGCTGCCCTTAATCCGGTAATCCCCAGATTTCATCACAGTGATAAAGGAATTATCCTGCGTTCCGGATAACGAATCCCCCGCATTTGCCGTTCCGCTCCTGATGGTTTTTACCACACCGTCGATCTCCGATGTGACCGTGGCATGAGCAATATTGTCGTTCAGCTTGTCAATATCCGCCTGCTTGCTCTGAATATCCAGTTCTTTCTGTTTTTCCGCCAGCTGTTGTTCCTGTATCTGAATGGTGTAATTTGCCTGCTCCGCCGCCTTTGCTTTCTTCTGCTGCTTCTGCAGTTCCGCGATGGTAGTATTGATGGAATCCTTTTCGTTATTCAGCCGTTCCAGATCAATCTGCGCCTGCGCAAGATTGTCGTTATACTTGTCCGTGTCATAGGTAAAAAGGGGATCCCCTTTTTTTACATTCTGTCCTACAGTCACCAGAACTTCCTTGACGATGCTGTCTGCTTTTTGTTCAACAGACCAGGTATCCTGGGACTCCACAACTCCGGAGAACCGGTTTACCATACCGGATCCGTCAGCATTTCCTGTCAGAACTGACACCTTTTCCACATAGGCTGTGTTTTCTCCGTCCTGCGAAGAGCCGCTTCTGCCGTTTCTGAGGCGGAACCCTGCAAGGCCTGCTGCCGCGCACGCAGCCAGCACAAAAACCAGAACCACCGTCCGTTTCTTTATCTTTCTACGCATTGGTTTTATCCTCCTGTTCCTCCAGTGACTGCAGCAAAGCATCGTACCGTTTCTGATCCGTAATCTGCAGATTTGTCCAGTATTCCCCGTCCTGGCAGGTAACAGTAGCATAGGGCTGGCCTTCTGTCCCGACGCGCCACGCAGATGCCTTGTCCGGTTTTGTGCAGGCAAGCAGATCCGCGATCTGCTTCTTCTCTGTCAGCATATAGTCTCTGTAAAGACTGTCCTCCTCTGTACCCACCACAGATGTGCTCAGATCAATCTTAATCACCTGATCGGCGGAAAATCCGGTTTTTTCCAGCTTTTCTGTATCCACTCCCTGACTTTTCAGATACTGAAGCGTCTCTGAAAATTCCGGATAGATATAGAAGCTCTGATTTTCCACGTTCATTCCGTCTGGATCTTTTCCATTATTTTCAAAAAACGCCAGAAACAGCGGCGTCTCCTCCCGCAGCTCCTGATAAGACAGGCGATTCATGTCCCTGCGGATGCAGGCGGCCAGCATCCGGATATTTTCGCTTCCGGACAGGCTCTCGCCTTTCTGTTCATAATCCCCGGAAATCCATCCCTCCAGCGAGACGTCCGTGTAGCGGGACGGATCCAGATAATTGGCCGGATAATAGCCCTCTCTCCATGTTTTGTCTTTCCCCAGACTGTCCAGCATGGCGGACACCTCGGAGGTTTCAATCTCGTAATACCGATAGTGAACTCTGCCGCTTTTCATCCGGAAAGCCACCTGGACAGACGTCGTGTTTTCCGACCCGGAGCTTTCCTCCCCCTCTGTATAACTTCTGACTGCCTGGTACACCGGTTCAAAATTTTCTGTAAAACTTTTCTCCAGAGCGCCGCGCCCGTACATGTCCGGCTGCTGGATGGAAGAGCCGAAATCATCCATAGATACAGGAACATACACAGCCATTGCCCCGATCTTTTCTTCCACAGGGAGCCAGCGGTCAATACGAAAAGGATCCGCCGCAAAAAAGACCAGAATGCCGGAACATAAAGCCAGCGTAACGACAAGGGATCTCCAGTGCTTCCGGATACTCTTCAGATCCACATGAATGATAAACTCCAGAATCCCGTTAAAAATAAATGCCAGGAGCAGCGTAAAAACAACCACGAAAGGAATCGAGGCTCCTCCTGTCCCATCGACGGAAAGTACACCCAGCATCATTCCGGCGCCGACCGAAGCCGGAACCGTGACCACGGTTTTCAGAATTTTTTCCATTCCCGGAAAAGAAAGTGCATTGCCTGCCGCCTCCGATGGCCGTCTTCGGTAAAGCAGATACGCCGCAAGAAAGGCTCCTGCCAGATAAACGGCCAGAACCAACAGGGACGGCACATGGGACAAAGCAGTTCCCCCCAGAAGCCCGGCATTCCGAATCAACAGGGTGAACGGGGAAAGCCAGAGGCTGAGGAGAACGGTGCTGTTCGTAACGGCGCCTCCGACAGAAGGGAAAAATACGGATGTCATCCCATAGAGAAGAACGGAAAGCGCCGGACCGTAAAGCAGAAAGCAGAACATCAGCAGTATGCCTACCAGGATTCTTCCGGCGAGAACCATGGCGAGAACACAGAAGGAATAGACCGTCGAAAAGCCCAGAATATCTATGGCTATGGAGGAAAACGTAATCCGCACGGCATCCGCTGTGACATTTCCGTAAACCGCTCCGATTCCGAACAGAGAAATGAGCACCGCCGCCAGATACGGAACCACGGCAGAGATCCACCCGACAAGATAATGCACCAGGAAGGCTTTTTCTCTTTTCAGGGCAAGGCTCTGGTAAAAATCACTCTTCTCCCGGCTGTCCAGAAAGGAAAACACTACTCCGGCCGCAATGACCGCGGCGACCAGCACCGCAGCGATGGTCAGAGGGTTTCCGTTTCCCAGAACAGTGGACACCGCACGCAGGTTCTGCCCCGCTATTTCCGACTTCGGCATCCCGTTATAGATATTTCTCCTGCTGCTCTGCAGCATAAGCAGATAACAGACCGGATACAGAAAAAGCGCGGCGACAGAAATCAGCGCCGGAAGCCAGGCATTCTGGCGCAGCTCATTCTGAATCATTTTACGCAATGATATTTTTGATGTCATACCCGGCCACCTCCGTCTCCGTAATAAATATCTCCTCCAGCGTAAGAGGAAGCTCCTCCGCAAATACAGGATCCGCTGACTGCACCCTTGCCAGGATGACGTCTCTGTCTCCCCTGACCACAAACGTCAGCATGGAACCCCTCTTATCCATGCGCACAATATCCAGATCTGTCAGAAGCTGTTTCTCCGCTTCCGGATCACGGATCACGCACTGCACCTTCTGCATGTTCATCTTCAGATCGGACAGATTCTCTGAAAACAGAATGCCACCCTGGTGCAGAAGTCCCACATGATCGCAGAAATCTTCCAGCTCCCGCAGATTGTGGGAGGCCACCACGGGAACAAACTCCCTGTCCAGCATCTCTGTGGCGAAAATACTTTTTACCGCCTGGCGCATCACCGGATCCAGTCCGTCAAAGGTCTCATCGCAAAACAGATACTTTGTCCCGGTACAGATACCAAGAAGCACAGAGAGCTGCTTTTTCATTCCTCTGGAGAAAGTCCGTATTTTCTGATTTTTCTGCAGGCCGAACCGGCCCATCAGTTCTTCAAACCTCTCGCAGTCGAAGCCGGGATAAACAACCCGGTACAGCTCCGTCATGCTTTCGGCCGTGGCATTGACCGGAAAATACCCGGCGTCTGAGATAAAACAGATTCTGCTCTTTGCGGCTTCATTTTCCCACACCGGCTCCCCGTCAATCCGGATTTCCCCGCGGTCCGGACGAAGGACACCGGCAAGCATCCGCAAAAGCGTGCTTTTTCCGGCCCCGTTTGTACCGACCAGGCCGAAAACCTCACCGTCCCGGATCCGGCATGTCAGATCTCTGACCGCCTCCACACCTGCAAAGGCTTTCGACGCCTGTATTACTTCAATCATACGGCGTTCTCCTCCTTTCCCTCATTTTCATAAATGCCTACGAGTATTTTTTCACAGGCCGCCCTGCCAATCCCAAGCTTCTTTCCTTCCTGCAGCAGATCTTTCAGCCTGTCTTCCCATTCTCTTCTCCTGTTTTTCATCAGGGCACCGCTTCCGGACACAAAATTACCGCGGCCCCTGACCGTGTAAATGTAGCCGTCGTGTTCCAGAATCGAATAAGCCTTCTGTATGGTATTCGGATTGATAGACAATTCCTGCGCCATCTGTCTGACGGAGGGAAGCTGCTCATCCTCCTGCAGGACGCCGGTCAGAATCAGCATCTCATAGCGCGCCACAATCTGCTCGTAGATCGGGCGTCTGTCCTGATAATCAATGGATATCACGCAAGCCACCTCTCTTTCCGTTTGGTATATGTGTACTATAACACATAGTACACTTAAGCGTCAATCTCTTCCCACACAGTGTGAACAAATCATTTTTCGTCTCCGGCTTCCGCCTGCCGGGAGGGACAGTGCAGGTGATCCCAACGCTGCGTTCCTGCGCTCTTCCGGGTTTCGCCCGCCGGAAGCGGCCGGAACCCACATGGCAGGACAGGAACTCACAAACGTAAAAAAAGCAGCCTCCGCTGTTCCCGGAGACTGCTCTGTCTTTCCTTAATAAAAAGGGTACCTGAGACGGACCCTGTTTGTTATTCGTTTTCCGGAACCCGGATCCCCAGCTCTTCCAGCTGTTTCTCCTCTACCGGAGCCGGCGCGTCGGTCATCAGGTCAGACGCGTCCTTTACCTTCGGGAAGGCGATGACATCGCGGATGGAATCCGCCTGCGCCATCAGCATGACAAGACGGTCAAGACCATAGGCAAGCCCTGCGTGCGGAGGAACACCGTATTTGAAAGCGGTCAGCAGAAAACTGAACTGTTCCCAGGCTCTTTCCTTTGTAAAGCCCAGAACCTCAAACATCTTTTCCTGGATATCGTTCTGATGGATACGGACAGAGCCTCCGCCGATCTCAAAGCCGTTCAGGGTAATATCATAGGCCTTTGCCCGGACGCTGCCCGGATCAGTGTCTATTTTATCCCAGTCCTCTTCCATAGGCATGGTGAACGGATGGTGCATCGCCATAAACCGGTTTTCCTCATCGGACCACTCCAGCAGCGGGAATTCCACAATCCACAGGAAATGGAAATCATCCTTCCGGACCAGTCCGAGCTCGTCACGGAAATGCAGACGAAGCTGACCCAGAACGTTCCAGACAATTTTATTGCGGTCGGCGGCAAACAGAAGCAGATCCCCCTTCTCGCCGTCCATGGCTTTGATCAGCGCATTCTGCTGTTCCTCAGTCATAAATTTGGCGAACGAAGATTTCACGGTTCCATCCGTCTTCAGCTGAATCCAGGCAAGTCCTCCGGCGCCGTTTCCCCTGGCCATCTCGACCAGTTTGTCGATCTGCTTGCGGCCCATGTCTCCCTGGCCTTTTACATTGATTCCGCGGACAGATCCATCTTTTTTCGCAAGGGCATTTTGGAACACCGGAAATTCACTGTCCTTTACCGCATCAGAAACATCCACCAGCTCCATGCCGAACCGGACATCCGGCTTATCCGACCCGAACCGGTTCATCGCGTCGATCCATGTCATTCTCGGAATGGGAAGAGGGACGTCTACACCCAGCGCATGTTTAAAAAGATACTGCAGGAAACGCTCGTTGACGTCAATAACGTCCTCTACATCCACGAAGGAAAGCTCCATGTCAATCTGCGTAAACTCCGGCTGACGGTCCGCGCGCAGATCCTCGTCCCGGAAGCAGCGGGCAAGCTGTATATACCGGTCATAGCCGGAGCACATCAGAAGCTGTTTGAAAAGCTGCGGAGACTGCGGCAGCGCGTAGAAGCTTCCCGGATGAACACGGCTGGGAACCAGGTAATCTCTGGCTCCTTCGGGCGTACTTTTCCCCAGCATAGGTGTTTCCAGCTCCAGAAAGCCCTCTTTATGGAAAAACTCACGGGTCAGATAGGCAGTCTCTGACCGCAGAATCATATTCCTCTGTAAATCCGGACGGCGGAGATCCAGGTATCTGTATTTCAGGCGCACATCATCCCGTGTCTTGCTGTCCTCTTCGACCGGGAACGGCGGAGTCTCCGCCTCCGCGAGGATTCTCAGGTAGGAGACACGAACCTCCATGGTTCCGGTGGCAAGCTTTTCATTTACGGCGCCTGCCCGGCGTCCCACGATTCCTCTGACGGCAATCACATATTCTGAGCGGAGTTTCGCCGCCTTCTCGAAACCGGCGTCATCAATCGTGCCGTTTTCAAAAATCAGCTGCATGATACCGGAACGGTCGCGGAGATCAACAAAAATAATGCCCCCCTTATTCCTGCTCTTCTGCACCCAGCCCATCAGGGTGACTTCTTTTCCGATTTCCTGTTCCGTAACTTCTCCGCAGCGATGGGACCGCTTCATACCTTTCATGGATTCCGCCATGCCTGTTTCCTCCTGCTTTTTCTTTATTCTGATAGTCCTGACTGATTTACTGACGCCACAGGCGATTACTCAGCGGGCAAATACGTCTACGATCTCCGTGTAGCCCTCGGCTTCCAGCTGTTCCTTCTGGAACTTTCTGTTTTTCTTCATAACCAGAAGATTGACCACCATCCCACGTCCGCGTTCTTCCATGGCCCGGCTGATCACCTGCCGGATTTTTTCATCCGGAAGCTTCTTCTCCAGAAGATAAGCTTTCCGCACCGCCGCGTCCGGAATCTGAAAATTCCTTTCCAGAAGGAGCATGACGATCCGCTCAAACCCGATGGAAAAGCCGCATGCGGGCGTGGACTGGCCGGTAAATTTTCCCACCATGCCATCATAGCGTCCGCCTCCGCCGACAGAGCCGCCGTACTCATCCATAGAAATTTCAAAAATAGGTCCCGTATAATAGGACATGCCACGAACCAGCGTAAGATCAAATGCGATTTTGAAATCCGCCGTCTTTACGGCATCCACGCTGTTCATAATGGTCATCAGACCGTCCGCGCAGGCCGGATCCAGGAACCCGTCCAGCTTTTCCTTTACGAAGCGCACGCCGTCGATATCAGGCGTCACTGTGAGAAACAGTTCTCTGCACTTTTCCACAGCCTCTTTGGGGAATCCTTCTTTTTCCAGTTCCTCCGCCACACCGTCCAGACCGATTTTATCCATCTTGTCCAGAACGATGAAAACCTCGTCCCAGGCCTCCTCCGGAAAACCGCAGTATGCCGCAGCTGCCTTGAGAATCCGGCGGTCATTGATCCGTATGGTAAAATTACGGAAGTCCAGCTTTCCCAGCAGTGTGGTGGTGGCAAGAATCAGCTCGATCTCCGCCAGATTGGAAGCCTCGCCCAGAATATCAATGTCGCACTGCATAAACTGACGGAACCGACCTCTCTGCGGACGGTCCGCGCGCCAGACATTGCCCATCTGCAGCGCCTTGAAGGGACTGGGAAGTGAGGCCGCGTTATTGGCATAATAGCGGGAAAGAGGAAGCGTCAGATCATAGCGCAGGCCGCTGTCAGCCAGATCCGCCTCTGTGCTGTTTTCGTTGATTTTAAGCTTCTCTCCGCGCTTCATAATCTTGAAAATCAGCTTCTCGTTTTCTCCCCCCTGCTTGCTGTTCAGGTTTTCAATATGTTCCACGCAGGGCGTTTCCATGGACAGAAAGCCGAACCCCTGATACGTGGTGCGGATCAGTTGCTGCACATATTCCCTGATCTGCATTTCCCTGGGCAGGATATCCTTCATGCCTGTGACAGGCTTTTTTGTCAATGTCATAATGATTTCCAGACTCCTTTCACGTTTTCCGACACCTCCGGAAGCTTCAGGCTCCCGTCCTCGCTCTGATGCATCACCCTCTGAAAAGCCAGAAAAACTCTGAGGTCGAAATCCTTCATATCTTCCGTCATCAGCTCCATAGCCTTTTCCGGGCTGTAGGCCTTTCGATAGGCCCGGTCGGAAACCAATGCACAGAATACATCACAAACCCTCAGAATGCAAGCCCCGACAGGGATGTTCGGACCAGCCAGATTGTCCGGGTAGCCGCTTCCGTCGTAATTCTCATGGTGAAACAGCACATCCTCGCAGATTTCCTCGTCAAACCCGTGGCGTTTCAAAATCTCATAACCCTTCATGGGGTGCATGCGGACAGAATTCATCTCCTCCACAACAAGCGGATCCTCCTGCTGAAATGCCTGGTTCAGCTCCGCCTTTCCGATATCATGCAGAAATCCCGCGACCGCCAGATTTTCGCACTTTTCTTCCGGAAGCTTCAGCTCCTTCGCCACCTCGTAGGCAAGGTTGCTGACCTGCTTCCCATGCTCCAGCTGAGCCTCCACGGAAAAGATCAGAAGGTGGCGGTTATTCCGGTACCTTTTCTGTCTTCTGCCTGCCGCTTCCGGTTCTGCCTGCTTTTTCCTTTTGTGTGCATTCTTTTTTCCGGAGTCTTTTTTTCTCTCTGTTTTCTTCTTTTTCGTCATAGCTTTTCCCGACGGATTTCCATCCTTACCTTCTCTGCTTCCTCCCGCTTTCTCTGAAGCATCTCATCCAGCCTGCCGATGTAATTTCCGAGATCCTTCACATTTTCCACCCGCTCAATACGCCTGCCCCCATGAAAGACAAACTTCGTGGAGGCCCCGCTCCCGGCAGCCATGATGGTCTGCTTTTCTTCCATAATCAGGATGTTGTAGAGTCCTTCCTTCCCTGCCTTTGCGTAGCCCACGTTTTCAAAATTTCCGGCCATATTTTTCTGTCTGTACAGGTAGTACGGATGCATTCCCATATCTCCTGCGCAGTCCGCCGTCCGATCCATGATGGCATCCGATGCCTCAAAAGAAACCGGAACATATTCCTCCCGGAAAAGATTCAGCCTGGCCGCCCGCTTCAGGGCAAGGGCATGAACCGTAAGGCTGTCCGGCTCCAGGCTCCGGATTCGGGAAAGTGTCCGCTCCACCTCCGGCTGCCCCTCGCCGGGAAGCCCTACTATCAGATCCATATTGATATTGGAAAAGCCCATGCTGCGTGCAAGACGGAATTTTTCTTCCGTTTCCTCCACAGTATGTCTTCTTCCGATCAGATCCAGCGTCTTCTGGTTCATCGTCTGCGGATTCACGGATATTCTGCTCACCGGAAATTCCCGGAGAACCTCCAGTTTTTCCTCCGTGATGGTATCGGGCCGCCCCGCTTCCACGGTAAATTCCCTTACCGTCTCCATCGGAAACTGTTCCTGCAGGACAGACAGCAGCTGTCTTAACTGATCCGGCGTAAGAGATGTCGGCGTTCCACCGCCGACATAGACGGTATCGAGACGTCTTCCCTTCATCATCCCGGAAATAAAACGCAATTCCCGAAAAAGTGCCTCCAGATATTCCTGAACCATTCCGCCGAACCGGTTCATCGGGTGAGAGCCGAAGGAACAGTACAGACAGATCGAGGGACAAAATGGGATCCCCACATACAGGCTGTAGCCGTTTTCCGCCTCCATGCCCGCCAGAATCCGTCTTTCCCGTTCAGCGGTTTCCAAGGCAAGGGCAGCCTTTTTTTTACTGATAAAATACGTTTTCTCCGTCTGCGCAAGGATTTCTCCTTCCGTCTTTCCCTCTTCCAGAAGACGCGAAAAAATCTTTGTGGGTCGGATCCCGGTCAGATCTCCCCACGGAAGATCCCTTCCCGTCATCTGCCGCAGCGATTTGTAAACCAGCTGCTTCACCTGATTTTTACAGGAAATACGATCCGCCGGGTCGTCCAGAAGCACGACCGCAGACCATGGCGCCTGAGGGAGCGCGCTGTCCCAAGCTCCGGAAGCTGTCCTTCCAAAAGTAAAACCGACGGACGTGCCCTGATACGAAATATGGAATTCCGCATCCGGCATATCCTCCGGTTTTTTCTGATCCTCATACCAGATTGTGATTTCCGCCTCCGGAAAAAAAGCCTTCAGCAGGGAATAGATATCATATTCAAATTTCCGCTCATTCAGGCACAGACCGAATTTATAATGCAAGGGGATTATACTTCCTTTCCTCTTCTATACGGGTAAACGAATCATGCCCCGGAAAAACATCGGTATCCGCCGGAAGCTCTTTCAAAAGCCGGCGCACACTGGACTGGATGGCCGCCGAGCTTGACGTGGGAAAATCTGTCCTTCCGTAGGACTCACAGAATAACGTGTCTCCGGTAAAAGCCATCTTCTGATCCGGAATATAGTAACAGCAGCTCCCCCTGGTATGGCCCGGCGTATGCAGCATATGGATTTCCATCCCCGCGAGCTGCAGCACATCCCCGTCCTTCAACAGACGGTCCGCCTTCGCGGAGAGAGAAAGTCCCTGCCAGCCGGAAAGATTCCACTCCGGATTTTCCAGAACAGCCTCTTCCTCTTCTTCTGCGTAGACAGGAACCACGTATTTTTTCCTGACCTCATCCAGCGCAAGAATATGGTCAAAATGCCCGTGTGTCAGAAGGACGGCCACCGGCCTTCCCTCCATATCTGCGATTTTCCGGAAAATTCTTTCCGCGGCGTCCGCCGGATCAATCAGAACAAGCTCCTTTGTCTCCGGATTTTCCAGAAAATATACATTGGTCATCACCGGTCCGAGAACCAGGCTCTGCAGCTTTGCCTTCATATCTATTTACCCCTTGGAACGTTCTACCTCGTTGACGTCATTGACCTGGCGGATTTTATTCAGCAGTTCCTTCAGCTCCTCTCTGCAGTGAACCGAAAAACCCATCTCTATCGTGGCGGCGCCCTGCCTGCTGGTGCGGACATTCATAGATGTCACGTCAATTTTTCTCTCGGTAAAGATTTTGGAGAGATCAACCAGAAGACCGGTTCTGTTATCCGCATAAATATTGATAGTTACCGGATAAGAGGTGTCCTTCTCCTGCTCCGGCGCCCACTCCGCCTCGATCAGCCTGCTTCTCTCGCTTTCCGGAAGAGAGATAATATTGATGCAGTCTGTGCGGTGAATGGTAATTCCTCTTCCCCTGGTGACAAACCCCACAATTTCATCGCCCGGAATCGGGCTGCAGCATTTGGAAAACCGCACGGCGACATCATGAATGCCCCGAACCGTGATTCCTCCCTTATGTTCGGCAGTTTTCTGCGTTTCTCCGGCGTGCTGCTCCGCATTTCCCAGAACATCCTGGTCTGTAATATGAGCCTTCTGATCCTTTTCCCAGACCTCCAGAAGCTTATTCAGCACCTGGCCTTCCTTCAGGCCTCCGTGCCCGATCGCTGCCAGAACCGAATCCCAGTCCTGGAACCCGTATTTGTTCATGACCTTGGAGGTATATTCCGGCCTGGTCAGCTCGCCGATATTTTTCCCCTTCATGTGGGCGTAGCCGGCAAGCATCTCCTTGCCCTTTAAAATATTGTCTTCCTTCTTCTCCTGACGGAACCAGCGGTTGATCCGGTTTTTGGCCTGCGTGCTCTTGACAACCTTCAGCCAGTCCCTGCTGGGCCCCCGTGAATTCTGGGAAGTGATGATTTCCACACGGTCTCCGTTGTGAAGCTCTGTCTCAATCGGCACAAGCTTTCCGTTGACCCTGGCTCCCACCATTTTATTCCCCACAGCTGAGTGAATCGAATAGGCAAAATCAATGGTACAGGAACCGGCTGGAAGCGTCTTTACATCTCCGGCCGGAGAGAAGCAGTAGACATTCTCGTTGAACAGGTTCAGGTCGCTTTTCAGCAGGCTCATAAACTCCTTGTTGTCGGACATGTCCTGCTGCCACTCCAGAATTTCCCGGAGCCAGTTCAGCTTTTCCTCTTCCTGTTTCTTTTCCGTCTCCGGTGTTTTTCCGTCAGAAGCTTCCTTGTATTTCCAGTGCGCGGCGATACCGAATTCCGCGACCCGGTGCATCTCAAAGGTCCGGATCTGAATTTCAAACGGTTTCCCCTCCGGGCCGATCAGCGTCGTGTGAAGGGACTGGTACATATTCGGCTTGGGCATGGCGATATAGTCCTTGAAACGCCCCGGTATCGGCGTATACATTTCGTGGATAACGCCCAGCGCCGCGTAGCAGTCCTTTACCGTCTCCACAATGATCCGGACCGCAAACAGATCGTAGATCTGATCCAACGTCTTATCCTGGTTCACCATCTTTTTGTAGATGCTGAAAAAGTGTTTGGCTCTCCCACTGATCTGCGCCTCTATCCCGGCATCGTCGATGTGTTTTTTCACATCCGCGACGATGCGGTCGACAAACGCCTCCCTCTCCGACTTCTTCTGATTGATCTGATGAACCAGATCGTAATAGGCTTCCGGCTTCAGATACTTCAGAGAGAGGTCGTCCAGCTCGTTTTTAATTTTTGTGATACCAAGCCTCTGGGCGATCGGAGAATAGATATCAATGGTCTCTCTGGCCTTTTCCATCTGCTTGTTCGCCGGCATATATTTCAGGGTACGCATGTTGTGGAGCCGGTCCGCCAGCTTGACAAGAATGACCCGGATATCCTTGGCCATTGCCAGAAACATTTTCCGGAGGTTTTCCGCCTCTTCCTCAATTTTATCCCTGGAATAGTTCAGCTGGCCCAGCTTGGTGACGCCGTCCACGATTTCCGCAATCTCCGCGCCGAATTCCGCCGTCAATTCCTCCTTTGTCATGACCGTATCTTCCAGAACATCGTGCAGGAGGCCGGCAGCGATGCTCTCTTTGTCCAGCTCCAGCTCCGCCAGGATGATCGCCACGCAGAGCGGATGTATAATGTAAGGCTCCCCGGATTTCCTTTTCTGTTCCCCGTGAGCCTTTCTGGCAGTCTGATATGCTTTTCCGATCACATCGAGATTGGTAGAGGGATGATATTTCCGCACGCTTCGCAGGAGCTCCTGATAGAGCTCCTCCGGCGCGACGAAGTCATCCATGGTACGCAGACTGGCATCGACTTCAGCAATTTCCTTCTTCAGTTTTTCATCTTCCAGTTCTCTTTTTTTCTCTGCGTCTTCCATGTGAAACATCCTCTTCCTGTCTGTCCGTCTTACTTGCCCTCGTAAACGATGGCGGAAGAAATATCATACCGGGAGAGTTTCTCCCGTCCTTTCAGCCCGGCAAGTTCCATAACGAAAAGCATCTTGACTACTTCTCCGCCAAGCTGCTCGACCAGCTTTGCCGCGGCTTCGATCGTTCCGCCCGTGGCAATCAGATCGTCCACCAGGACAACCTTCTGCCCCGGCTTCAGCGCATCCTTGTGCATCTCTATGGTAGCGCTCCCGTACTCCAGGTCGTAGCTCTGACGCACGACTTCTCTGGGGAGTTTTCCCTTTTTACGGATGGGTACAAAGGGCTTGTGAAGATTATAGGCCAGCGGCATTCCGAAGATAAAGCCGCGGGACTCTGTCCCCGCGATCACGTCAAAGTCCAGTCCCTCCAGTTCCTTCTGCAGAGAATCGATGGCAAGCTTCAGCCCGTCTGCATCCTCAAGAATACCGGTAATATCACGGAAAATGATGCCCGGCTTCGGAAAATCCGGGATGCTGATTACATAATCTTCCAGTTTTTTCATTTTCTATCTCCTTCAGTCTCTGGTAATTTCTGCACCTGTCTGTGTGCCAAGCCTGAAACATTGCGTAAGCTGTACGGATAATGTCAGGATTTTATGAGTATAGCATCTTTTTTTTTCATAATCAACGATAGGAGCGTATGGTCATCTGCAGCGTATTTCTTCCCATATAAGTGTCAATGGACGGAGAATACAGGACGGAAAAAGCCGGGTGCGTCCGGCAGTAGGAAACAAATTCCTCCCCATCTCCAAAATAGACTGCGTCGAACCTCCGTCCCTCCGCGTCTGCCATCTGCAGCTTTACCACATTTCTGTTTTTTCCAAACACCCGCGGGCTGAAAGGACGCAGATCCCGCTGTGCAAAAAGCGGTTTAGGGTTTCCGTTTCCAAAAGGCTTCAGCAGATCCATCTCCCGGATCAGCTCCGGGGTGACATAAGAAAACGGCATGGCCATGTCCGCGACAATCTTCGGTGTAAGATCTGTCTCTGTAAGCGCACACTGCCGGTTCAGTTTCTCGCGCAGAAGCCCCACATTCTCCTCCGGAAGAGAGATCCCGGCCGCCATCGGGTGGCCTCCGAATTTTGTGAGCAGATCGCCGCATCGGCAGAGCTCCTCATACATGGAATACGCCTCAATGGAGCGCCCGGACCCCTTCACTCCGTCTGCCGTCCGGGTAAGCACGAAAGAAGGCCGGTAAAAATGCTCCTTCAGCCTGCCGGCTATAATCCCCGCCAGACTCTCGTGGCAGTCCGGCATGAATACAACAAGAACCCTGTCATGAATCAGATCTGATTCCTCCACCAGGCGGACGGCCTCTTCCTCGCCCTTTACCGTCATTTCCTTCCGGCTGGCATTCAGCGAGATCAGCTCCTGCGCCAGGGGAGCCGCCTCCTGCCGCGTTTCGGCCATCATCAGGCGCAGGGCGCGCGCTGCCGTATCCAGCCTGCCGCTGGCATTCAGGCAGGGACCCAGGATAAAGCCGATGTGATAGACGTCCAGATCCTCCGGTTCCAGCTGGTTCTGGAGAATCAGCTCTAAAAGCCCCGGCTTCTGTGTGTGGTGAAGCGCAAGGAGCCCTTCCCTGACAAGAATGCGGTTTTCATCCTTCAGCTCCATGACGTCTCCTACCGTGGCAATCGCCACATATTCAATAAATTCCCCGAAAGCAGCGTCTCCCCTGCCGCAGAGCCGGTACAGGCAGTCCACCAGTTTCCAGGCGACAGCCGCCCCGCAGAGCCCCGGAAACGGGTAGGTTTCATCTTTTCTCTTCGGATCAATGACAGCCTCTGCCGGCGGCAGGAGGTACTCCCGGTTTCCATCCCCGTCCACGCGAAAAGGAATTTCGTGATGATCTGTCACGACAGCCTTCATTCCCAGCTGGTTCGCAAGGGCAATCTGCTCCGCCGCTGCAATCCCGTTATCACAGGTAAGCAGCAGCTGGATGCCGTCCGCCGCAGCCTGCCGGACAAGATTCTCATTCAGTCCGTAGCCGTCCCGCAGCCTCTCCGGAATTCTTACATCCACACATGCTCCCAGACTGCGCAGAGCCTTCAGCAGGATACAGGAGGACATGACGCCGTCAATGTCATAATCCCCAATGATCCTTATCCGCGTTTCCTCCTGAATTGCCTTTTTCAGAATCTCCGCCGCTTCCGGAAGATTCTTCATGGTTTCCGGCAGGTAAAGATCCTCCCTGCCTCCGTGAAGATATTTCCCGACGGCCTCCTCTCCTATCACATCTCTGTTGCGGATCAGCCTTGCCGTCACCTGGTCGATGTGAAACTGCCCGGCAATTTTCCTGAAATCCGCTTTTTTTGCCGCTACCATCCAGCGCTCTCTGTTCATCTGCACCTCTTTCTATTCCCTTCTGCCCCGCCGTCCGGTCAAGTGGAAGCTTCTGCCACCGCAGCATGCCTGTGCTGTCAGAAAAGGCTGCCACCCTCCTGTGCGCGGGAACCGGATGGTTCCCCGCTGCATCGTGTGACAGCCTCATGCTGTTATCAGTGATATCTGTTTTTCTTCCGTTTTGTACTGGAAAGCTCGCTTCTGTCTTTCTTTACATGCCGGTTCTTTCCCTGCCCCGGCGCAGCCGGCTGGCCTGCGGGAGCCTTTTGTCCGGCTCCCTCTGTCTTACCCGCCGAAGCCGGCAGACCGGCGATATCCTTCACGCGGTTTTTCCCGATCCTGGTTTTCATGACATACCAGAGCGGACCCGTGACAAAGACGGAGCTGAAGCATCCGGCAGCCAGGCCGATCATAATCGGCAGCGCAAATTCCCGGATAGAAGGTACGCCAAAGAGATACAGGACAAAAATCGTGATGAAGGTCGTCAGGTTGGAGTACAGGCTTCGGGTAAGCGTCTGCGTAATCGAAGCGTTTACGATTTCCGCCAGGCTGCTCTCTCCCTTCATGATCGGAAGATTCTCCCGGATACGGTCGAAGATGACTATCGTCGCGTTGATCGAATATCCCAAAATAGTCAGCATAACCGCGATAAAGGTACTGCCGACAGACGCACGGAACCAAACATAGAAGGCAATCACCACACAGATGTCATGCACCAGGGCAAGCACGGCACTGGAGGCAAACCGAAAATCCCGGAACCGGACAAAGATATAAAACAGCATGCAGATAACAGAGATCACAACAGCCAGAATGGCATTGGAACGCATCTCCCCGCTAATTGTGGACGAAATATTCTCCGCTGTTATCGTACTTTCCTCCACACCGGAAAAATTTTCCGCAAGAGCGCTGTCCAGGGCGTTTCTCTTGTCCAGATCCAGCTCGCTGGTCTTAATAACTACCTGCGTCGAGCCTGTAATCTTCTGGAATTGGATATCCGTAGTCCCAGTGGCCTCAGTGACAACCGGCTTAACCTTGCTGTCCAAGTCTGCCAGCGTCATATCCTCGCCGAAATCTACCGTTGTCGCGGTTCCGCCCACAAAGTCTAGGCTGAAATTCATGATAGAGCCCTTGCTCTGTTTATAGAAAAGCATCCCCGCGGGAACAGAAAGAATCATAATCAGCGCGATGGTCAGCGTTACCGCGCGCTTTCCGACAAAATTGATGTTCTTCCGCTGTTTGATTGTGCCATACAGCTTCAGATTACGCACGCCGATTCCATAGAAGGCGTAGCTGATCCATCTGGATACAGCCAGGCAGGTAAACATGGATAGAACAACTCCGATTGCCAGCGTCTCCGCAAACCCACGCACGCTTCCCGTACCCAGGACATAGAGGACGGCAGCCGCAATCAGTGTCGTGATATTTCCGTCAAAGATCGCCGAAAAAGCCTTATGGAAGCCTCCCTTCAGTGCGTTGTGCAGAGATTTCCCTGCCGTCAGTTCTTCCCGCACACGGGCATAAATAATGACATTCGCATCTACCGCCATTCCTATGGTAAGAATGACACCGGCGACGCCCGGAAGGGTAAGGGTGATGTCAAACGCATTCAAAAAGCCCAGATCCAGGAAGGTGAAAAGAATCAGTGCCCACCCGGCGACAAGTCCTGAAATCCGGTACACACAGATCATAAAAAGAATGACGAGCAGTACACCGATCATTCCCGCAACCAGCGCCGTATGAAGCGCTTCCTGTCCCAGGGACGCCCCGACGACATTGGAGTAAATTTCATTTAATTCCAGGGACAGAGATCCGATACGGATGAAAGAGGCCAGCTGTTTTGCCTCGTCGATGCTGCTCATGCCCGTGATTTGCGCAGTTCCTCCGGAGATCTCCTGCTGAACCGTCGGAGAACTGATCACATCTCCGTCGTAAACAATGGAGATTGTCTTTCCCACATTTGCAGCCGTGGCCTCCTGGAACTTCTTTGCCCCATCGGTGGTCATGGTCAGCTCTACCACATACTTATGCGAGCCGGTCTGCTGGTCGTTGTAAGCGACGCCCTGCGCGTCCGCGATATCGGTTCCCTCAAGCACCACGTTTCCGTCCGAGTCCTCAAACTGCAGGGATCCGGGTTTGCCCAGATCCTGCAGGATCTCATTGGCATCCGTCACACCCGGAATTTCCACGTTAATACGGTTCAGCCCCTGCTGATAGACGTTTGCCTCTGTACTATACTGCTGCACACGCTGCTGCAGTTTGTAGATCGTGTCGTCCATATCCTCCTGGCTGGGATTGGAATCCGTGGCCTCGTAGGTGATGCTGACGCCTCCGGAAAGATCCAGTCCGGTCCGGATGTTTTTCATGGAACCCGTGTGCTTGCTCCCCCACCCGGCGACAACGGTGTATCCCAGAAGGACCGTTACCACGAGCATGATAAGGAGAACCGCAATGCTCTGTTTTTTCTTCATCATCGTTCTCTTGTCCTCGTTACATTTTTTGTAATTATTCAGCACCTCCCAGAAAACTGATGAAATCCGGACGGAGAGCTTGCTCGCCGAACGGTTTCAGAAGTTTTCTGGGGGGCGGACAAGCGGCGAAGCCGCTCTGACCGCTCACAACGAGGAACGCAAAGCGTTCTGAATCTGGGGTGCTGAATAGATACCATTTTTTCAGTTTCCCACGGCAAAACCGCGTTTTTAATCATAGCATTTCAGCGCCTGTTCGTCCAGACGGGAATGCCCGCCGCATTCATTCACACTCCGCACAGGTTGCGCAGTCCGCTGCAGAAAATTCCGGCTGATCCTTCGCGAGAGCCGCCTTGATCATCAGCGCGCACTCCACCCTCTTTCTCTGCATCACACAGCCGATCTGGTACACATCGTTGATGCTGCCTGTGAAATTATAGGAGTTCGCCGCGCAGCCGCCGCTGCAGTAGAATCTTGCGAAACACTGGGAGCACTCCGGTTTGGAATATACATTAACTTCTTTGAACTCCTCCACCAGATCTTTTCGGATAACGCCGTCTTTTACATTGCCCAGAAGGAACTTCTCGTTTCCGACAAACTGATGGCAGGGATACAGATCGCCCCAGGGAGTGACCGCCAGATATTCCCCTCCCGACCCGCACCCGGAGAGTCGTTTGTATACACAGGGACCTCCGGTTAGATCAATCATAAAGTGGAAGAAATTGAAGCCTCTCCCCTCTTTCTCCCGTTTTACCATTTCTTTTGCCAGAATATCGTACTGCTCGCAGATTACCGGAAGATCCTCCTCCCGGATCGCATAGTCCTCGGTCGGAGGAGCCACCACGGGTTCGATGGAGATCTGCTTAAATCCCAGGTCTGCCAGATGCAGGACATCCTTCGCGAAGTCCAGATTATAGTGCGTAAAGGTCCCCCGGACATAATATTTGTCCTGATGGCGGCTCTCCGCAAACTTCTGGTATTTGGGAACAATCAGGTCATAGCTGCCCTTTCCGTTCCGGAACGGCCGCATCCGGTTGTGTACCTCCGGACGTCCGTCGATGCTAAGGACGACATTTCCCATCTCCCGGTTGCAGAATTCCATAATCTCATCATTCAGGAGAACCCCGTTCGTCGTTAAGGTAAAGCGGAAATTCTTGTCGTATTTTTTCTCCTGTTCCCTTCCGTACCGGACCAGATCCTTTACGACCTGCCAGTTCATCGTTGGTTCTCCGCCGAAAAAATCCACCTCCAGATTTCTCCGGTTTCCGGAATTCGCAATCAGAAAGTCCAGCGCCTGCCTGCCTACCTCGTAGGACATCAGGGCGCGGCGGCCATGATACTCTCCCTCTTCGGCAAAGCAGTACCGGCACGCGAGGTTACAGTCATGGGCAATATGCAGGCAGAGCGCCTTTACAACCGTCGGCCGATCCTTAAATCTGTCAATAGAATCCTTGTAAATATCCTCCGTAAACAGCATTCCCTGCTTCCGTAATTCTCCGCACTCCTCCAGCGCCTCCCTGATATCCTCGGCCTCGTACTTTCCGGAGAGAGCCTCTGCCGCGGCGTCCTCGCTTTTTCCGTCCGCCAGTTCCTGCAGTACGTCACAGACAAGCTCATCCACCACATGGACGGAGCCGCTGTTTACATCCAGGCAGAGATTATATCCGTTGTTTTTATAAAGATGTATCATTCTGTTCTCCAATGTTCCTCTGACATCAAAAGGGGGTGCCCCACGTCCCCTCCGGGATGCAGGAACACCTCCTGTTGTTTCTCCTATCATGATCTGCTTATCTGCCGCGTTTCCGGTTCCGGCCGCACCGTATCTATCCGGACAGCCAACCGCCGGATTCTTACCTGCAGCGATGTCCCGCCCGCGGGGCAGGCATTTTTATTTGGAATGCTCGCAGGTCTGGTTTCCTACCGTGCAGGAAGTCTTGCACGCGGACTGGCAGGAAGTCTGGCACTCGCCGCAGCCGCCTTTTTTCAGAGTATTCTGCAGATTCTTGGTATTTAATGTCTTAATATGTTTCATCTCTAAACCCTCCTGTGGATTAATCCGCGTTTTCTGACACTGTTCCTATTATACATAACCGGCCGGTCTTTGGCAATACACTAATGCGAAACGCCCAGAAAGGCAAATGGATCCGGATCATACAGAAAATGCATCATATGATAGGCGCAGATCAGAGCCACCCTCTCTTCCCTCAGAATTCTCCGGACCTCCGCCCTATCGGCCAGAACCACCTGTATCTCCTCGGCCTCTTCCATAAAGCGGTCGCTGATCTTTCCTTCCGCGTATCCGTACACCGTGCCGCACGCCTCATCTGTCATGCCTACGGAAGTAAACCGGGGGTGCTCAAATTCCTCCGGCGCATGTATGAGGCTAAATGTCAGCCCCGTCTCCTCATGCAGCTCTCTTGCGGCAGCTGTGTGAAAGTCCTCTCCGTCCTCTACCAGTCCGGCCGGAAGCTCATAGACAAAATCGTCCACCGGATAACGGTACTGACGGATCAGAACTACCCTGTCCCGCTTTTCCCCGTAGAGGCTGTAAATAACAACCCCGTCCGCGCTGTCCTTCCTGGTCCGGATTTTCAGCCCGTCTGCATCCGGCGATCTGGAAGCGATCATATAGTCGCTCTCATGCCCCTTGGAATTGACACCGTGAACATGATACATGCTGAGGTAATGGTTTTTTGTCAGCTGCTCGATTTTGTCTATTTTTGCCATGAGAAATCTGCCTCTTTACGTTCTGTCTCTTTATCTTCTGCCCTTCAGGATCGGTGACAGCGGTTTGTAAATAAGGAAACAAACCACGACATCAATCATACCCTTCAGAAAGGTAAATGGCAAATTGAAACAGATCAGGCTCTGAAGAACACTCTTCATGGAGGGGATAATAGCCTGATACGCCGCCAGAATGGTTTCCTCCGGCATAAAATTGTAGTACACCGGATATACAATAAAGTAATTGGACGGAAGCGAGATGAGCGCCATGGCGGCTGCACCGGCGACAGATGCCGCAATCGCTGTTTTTTTCGTCTTGCGGAATTTGTAAATAAAGCCCGCGACTCCCGCAAAAACCGCCCCCAGCATGAAATTGGAGAGTTCTCCCACCCCAAAGCTTCCGGAGAACAGGACATGAATCAGATTTTTTAAGAACTCAATCAGAATTCCGCAAACCGGTCCCATGGAGAAAGCCCCCAGAATGGCCGGAAGATCCGAGAAATCGAATTTGATAAACGTCGGCATGAACGGCACCGGAATTTCAAGCAGCTGCAGTATGACCGCCACTGCCGTCAGCACTCCGGTCACTGCTATGTAATGAATCCCGGCATTCCTTCCTGTCCGTGATGTTTTTCTTCCTGTTACCCTTTTGTTTGTTGTTACTGCTTCCATTTTTCTCCCTTTCCGGAGATCTTTTCAAGTTGTTATTTCCCGTCCAGACATACTTGTTGTATAAGTGTCCGCGCTGCTTTGCTGCTTTCCGCAGCTCCCGCAACACAACATGTCTTATACAGAAAACGCCCGGATCCTATTGATCCGGGCGGTATTAGCAGAAATAACACGGCTGCCATCTTCTTTCATCCAGACTTTACTGTTGGTACCGGACTCTCACCGGTTCAGCTGCCATATGGCAGGTCGCGGACTTATCGGTCTCCCGATTTACCGCCAGTGGGGAATTGCACCCCGCCCACGAAGATCTCCTGTTAAATTTACCTGCTCATCATAACTCCAAACACAAAAGAATGCAACAGTATTCTTACACTTGTCTATAATGTGTAAAGGCCTGATTCATGACTAAAGCCACGAGTATGCGGCAGCTATATCAACTGTCGAAAATGGGATCCTCACCCGGCTCGCGATCAAATCAGTCCCCTGCTCCGCAGGAGGAAGAGCCAGAATGTCAGGGTGAGCGAAGAAAGAAGCGTTGTCAGCATGACCGTCCCGGAGGATACGATGCCTTTGTGCCCCATGCTTTTTGCCATCACGTACCCGGCCACTGTTGACGCGGAACCCAGCATAATCAGAACCGCCACCAGCTTCTCCTGCCGGAATCCCAGCGCCGCAGCCGCCGGCAGGCCGAGGGCGGCAAAGCCGAACAGTTTGAGGAATGTGGCAAACAGCACCGGACGCATCTTTTCAGAGAAGGCCGTAAAATTCAGGCTTGCTCCCATGGCAAGCAAACCCATGGGGCTGGCAAGCCTTCCGATATACGAGAACGTTTTCCCGAACATCTCCGGCATCGGAATTTTCAGGACTGACCAGACAAAGCCTGCCAGAATTCCCAGAATGATCGGATTTGTAACAATTCCGATAAGAGCCTTTTTCAGCCGTGCCCGATCCAGACGGCCTTGGGATCCCCCCGATAAGGACAGAACCAGAACCGCGCAGACATTATAGAGCGGGACAGCTCCCAGCATCATCAGGGAGCCCATCGCCGCGGAGGCACCTGTACCCGCGTTTCCGTAAATATTTTCGATATAAGCCATGCCAAGCAGAGAGGCGCTGCTTCGGTAGGATGCCTGGACAAATTCTCCCCTGTCCTCTGCCGGGCAGAAAAAAAGAGACAGAAGCACCGCAATGCCGACACAGGCAAGGGTGGCAAAGAAACAGAACAGGACAAAGGAAGTGTCCCAGACAGTAAAGAAGTCCACCGGATAGAGTTCCGCAAACAGATTAACCGGCAGCGCTATTTTAAATACAAAGGAATTCATCCCCGTTGCCAGAGACTCACTGATCACCCCGATTTTTCGAAAAAAAAAGCCGAGCATCATGACAAAAAAGATGGGAAGCGTAGCATTCAGGCTGAAAATAAAATTCTGCAAGGTATTCCTCCAAATATTCTTCAAATAATCTTCTGTTCATTGTTCCTTCACGTTTTTCCGGATCCGGTAGGAAAGCTGGAGGGTGAGAACCGTATCCGGATCTTCCAGCTCCAGGCCGGTCAGTTTCCTGATATGATCCATGCGTCTGCAAAAAGTGGTGCGGTGAATGTAAAGATTTTCCGCCGCCCTGGTCATGTTCATCCCACTTTCCAGAAAAGCTTTAAGTGTTCCGGACAGCTCTGTTCCATGTACCTTGTCATACTTTTCCAGAATGCAAACCGCAGGATGAACCAGCATAGATTCCGGCAGCCCGCTCTGGATCTGCTGCAGAAAATAGGGCAGTCGTATCTCATCAAACAGATGATACCAGAGCTGCGGGCTCTGCACCATACCGATACGGAGTGCCTCGCGCGCGGCCCAGGCTCCCTGCTCCAGCTCCGCAAAGCTGTGGAACACGGGACTGACCCCTGCCTGGCAGACATTATCCCGGACAAAGTAAGCCATCTGCTGCAGCAGGATCCGGTAAGCTGTCCCTGTACCCCTGCCGCCGGAAGAGGCGTCCTTCAGGCCGATTCCGCAGTTCAGAATCAGCATGATTTCCGATTCAGAGCGAACCGCACAGGATCCCAGCCACTGCTGCTCCAGCTGAACAGCCAGATATGGCAGCGTAGTTTTCAGCTGCACATCCCATCCCTTTTCCGGAAAGAAACGGATGACCACGGCCAGGTAATCGTCTGCTATCTTCCAACCGTATTTTGCGATTGTTTTTTCCTCCACATCCGGATCCGGCGCATCCCCCTGCAGCATCTGTCTGCACAGATTGTGCAGCTGGTCATTCTGATGTTTTCTGGGAACCAGTTTCCCGTACTGGAACATATCCTGCACATGGGCGGCATACACAGAAAACAACTCCTCCATACCCGGAGACAGCTTTTCCATACCCGCCGGGAGTTCCATGACCAGCCGGGCAATATACTGCCGATCCACAAAGATATTGGCGCAGTAACAGAGGACATCCTGCTCATCAATCAGATAGTAAAACGGGGATGTTAGAGAGGCCACATCATGGAATTTCTTGTGGGTGATCAGCATCTGGAATGTCTCCGTATTCAGCCTGCCGTTTTCCAGCGGATGTGTACGGCTGTATAACTCTGTCGCGTACACGACATTCATATCAAAATCGATAATCGCATAATTCTCAGAGAGAAATTCCCTGGCCAGCGAAAAAAATGACGTCTCCTTTTCCGCCTTGTAGACCCCTTCCGCCATTTCCCTGTCCCAGGATAAAAGAGCGATATAAATCTCCTGTGTTTTCTCCAGAAGTCCGGCAAGATCCCCGGCATTCTGAAATAACGCGAAATTCTGATCCGCGCCGGGCAGGCAGTTCTCCTCCGTATGGGTATTTCCGCTTTCCGTCTCTTCGCAGTCGCCGCTCAAAATAAAGACGGCATAGTCTTTTCCGTCCGTTCTGTCCAAAAAACAAGACAGCTCCTCTTCCCTGACCAGAAAAAGAGTGTGCTGTACGAGCCGTTTTTCTATCGCGTCAGCTGCACGGAACAGACGCAGATTCCGGATCTCCATACCCGGAACAGCACAGTGTTCCCGCAGAAGCTTTGTCTCCTCTGTTCCTTCTTCTTGCCGCATTTTCCATGCGGCAAGAAGCATTTCCATGGTAATTTTCAAGACCTTCTCCTCTTTTTTACCGACCCGCTACACTTTGAAGCAATCTGCGCTCTATTTATCACGCAAAGGCGGCTGTCAGATCTTTTCGATTTCGATTATGATACTGATTATACAATAGTTATGGTTAAAAAGGACAATAAAATCATTAAATGTATAACGCATCAACCTGTAGCGTTTCAAGGGAGGTATAAAGATGGATGAACAAACCAGAAAAACCTGTCAGGAAAAGATAGACCGGGTCAACAGCGCCATTGCGCTAAAGCCGACCGACCGTGTTCCGCTCGCCCCTTTTTTCGCGTCCTATGCGCAGCGGGCAGAAGGTTCCTGCTATAGGGATCTCTACTATGACTTTGACCGGGCCGGTCAGGCCGCCATCCGCTTTTATCAGAAGCACCCGATGCTGGATGCCTGTACCGGGATTTCTTTTACCAGCGGGAAGGCAAATGAGTTGGCAGATTCCCAGATGATCGACTGGCCAGGAAAACCCGGAACAAAGGTTTCGGATTACAGTTCGCACCAGGTAATCGAGCGGGATTTTATGACACAGGAGGAATACCCGGAAATGCTGGGAGACTTTACCGGCTTTATGATCCGGAAATATATTCCAAGGGCATTCCCGAATCTGCAGGGGCTGTCGGGTCTGCAGGCTATTCCTACCATCGTCCTTTCGACCAGCATTCTTGCCCCGTTCTACAGTCCGGCTGCGCTGGAGGCCTACCAGCTGCTTGGAAAAATAGCAGCGGCTGACAGCGAGGCGGCTGCTGCCTCCGCAAAATACACCCCTATGCTCGCAGAAATCGGCCTTCCGGTCATGTTTACCGGGGCATCGGAAGCTCCCTATGACATTCTCGGCGATTACTTCCGTGGCACGATGGGCATTTTCGAGGATCTAATTGACGAGGATATGCAGGAATACATGGAACAAGCCTGTGACATGTTTGCGGATCAGCAGATTCAGGCACTGCAGTATTTCCGGTACGCGGATCTCCCGGTAAAGAGGGTCTTCTTCCCGCTTCACAAGGCGATGGACGGCTTTATGAATGATGAACAGTTTGAGCGTCTGTACTGGAAACCGCTGAAAAAAATCATGCTTGCTCTAATTGACATGGATGTCACGCCCTTTATCTACTGTGAGGGCAAATACAATTCCCGTCTGGAATACCTGACGGATGTCCCGAAGGGGAAGGTATTGTACCATTTTGAGAACGTGGACATGAAGGAAGCCAAGCGTATTCTCGGAGGAACCGCATGCATCAGCGGAAATCTCCCGATCTCCCAGCTGGAGTTCGGCAAAAAAGAAACCGTGATCCGCATGACCCGTCAGCTTCTCGATGACTGTATGCCCGGAGGCGGCTATATTTTCGATTTCGACGGCTGTCTGGAAAACGCTAAGGCGGAAAATCTGGATGCCATGTTTGAAACACTGGACAAGTACGGGAGATACTGAGCCTTTCTATTGTTCTGATAACTTAATTGTTCCCTGGAGCCGGATGGATGTGTATGCCTCCGGCTCTTCTGATCCCGGAGTTCTCAAAAGGATCCGGATCTGAGTCCTGCATCTGGCCGACGGCGGCGAAGGCATCGTTGAAGCCCTGACACTCGGCATGGGTGGCACCTTGCAGAACACCGAGGTTACCGGTTCCTTAGGAGAACGTGTGATGGCACAGTACGGTATTTTAAAAATACCCAAGCAGTTTTCCCATTGCCGGAAGCCAGAGGGATGCCAGCGCCACGATCAGCAGCTGAATCCACACGGTAGCCTTTGGCATATCAAACATTTTGTAAGACCCGGTGGTAAATGTCATCAGCGGCACCGTATCAAGCGGCAGCAGGTAGCAGTTATTGGCGCAGAGTCCCAGGGCGGCCACTGCCAGCGCCGGAGGCAGGCCGATCCTGCCGGAAAATCCGATGACCGGAGCCGCCAGCATGGAAATCAGCGCAGGCGCTACGGGAATCGGAATCAGCATAAGGAAGATCAGGATACAGAGAAAACCGATGCCAAGGATGGGCGATGCCGGAAATGATGCCGGAAATAAAATGCCGGACATCCAGTCGCTTAATCCACTGCTGCTGATGCAGCTGCCGATGGAAATCATGGATCCCATCAGGACAAAAGCCTCAAAGCTGATACTTTTTGTGTAATCCCGCCAGCTCATAATGTGGAGTTTCCCTGGAAGGAAAAACAGGGAGAGTCCCAGCAGTGTCACTGCAGCTATCTGAAGAAACGGCACCCAGGAACTTAAAATCCACAGAGCCATCATTGACACCAGAACTGCCAGAACATACTTCTCCTTCCGACCCATTTTTTCAGGCATGCGTCCGGTTTCCCTCCGGATGTATGCCTGAATTTTTTCTTCCGAGAGAGGAGCCGGCTTAAAAATTCTGACACATATAAACCATGCAAATGGCAGCGCCGCACAGGCAAGCGGAATCCCAAACAGCATCCAGTGCACAAAGGGAATGGTCTCTCCCGTATTTTTTTCCAGCAGGCTTACAGCAAGCACATTAAGCGCCGACCCGGCCGGAGTCATCATCCCTCCGATCATGCTGGCCACCGGCAGGGAAATCATGTAAGCCCTGGCCGTCCGGTGCCGTTCCTCCGGACTGTCGTATGCGTCGAGAAATTCAAGAATCATCGGAATAAACACTGCCGCGGCGGCAACATTTGATATGACAGAAGAAAGAAGGCAGGTGACAAGCATGATGGCAAGCATGAGTCTCCTTGTGTTCTGCCCGAACTTCCGCATCAGCGTCAGTAAAAATCTCCTTGTCACGGACACCTTCGTCAAGGCGGAAGAGATCCCGTAGGATGCCAGAACAAAAAACAGCGTCGGGTTCATATAACCGCTGAACGCTCCCTGCACGGAATCAGTACAACGGAAAAAATACAGAAATGCGGCAGACATCAGGCAGACAATGCCAAGCGGGAGTGCCTCTGTTACCAGAAGTACAATGACCGCTAGCAGAACACCCAGCGTATTCCTGGCCGGAATTGGGAAGTTTTCCCCCACAGGAATCAAAAACATTCCGGCAAGTATAGCAATAGCAGATACAATTCCTGCAATCTGAAGCTTTCCAGCTTTTGCGCTTTCGATTATTTCAAACTTCTCTTCTTCCTTTCCCATAGACCGGCTCCCTGTCACTGTTTGTATTCGATCGCTGTTACCCGTTCATCTCCAGATATTTCTTACGGCTGTACCGGTAGAGCTCCTCCGCCAGATTTACCTTGCGGTTCGGTTTCATATCCTTCAGGCGGCAGGCAAAACGTCCGGAGAAAGCCAGATCATCCACGCGCTGATGGATGTCCGCAACCGCCTCCTCATCGCTCATTTCCTCCGGAATCACGTACAGGGTGCATTGCGCCAGCTCTTTTCCGTACTGTTCCATGATTGCTTTCTTGTCGTTTGCCCTGTCCTGCCCTTCCCAGGCATCAAACCCGGCTTCAATAATCAGCGGCATCAGAGTGCCGATATTCCCGCAGGAATGCAGAGTAACAAACATTCCCAGATCGTGGGCTGCCTTCGTGATCTTCTGGTACTGGGGCAGAAACAGCTCGCGGAAAATCTTTGGTGAAAAGAAGGTACTTTTTTCCGTTCCCATGTCATCATGGAACAGGATCATATCCGCATGGTAATATTTTTTTGCTATTTTTATTAATTCGATATGCCACTGGGCAAGCCTGTCATAGAAGGCAGTCAGCTCCTCCGGGCATTCCAGGAGCGCCACAAAAGCATCTTCAAAACTCGTCAAGTCCGCGGTTCTCTCGAAAAAGCCATTGACAATGATAAAGTAGCTCAGCCTGTCCTCCGTCACCTTATCCTTATAATTCTTCTCGTAGTCTGCCGCCCAGTCAATCTCACTCAGATCCGGCCACTGAATTTCCTTTTCCCAGTTCTCAATATCTGAAAGCGCACGTGTTCCCGGTGTCACCATAGCCGCATGTGACAGCGGCTCGTAAGTCCACTGAATGCCAAACCAGTCTGTCCCGCCAAAATTTCTGGCTTTAGCGTCTGGCATCACGACCGGCTGAATCTGGTTATTTTCAATCTGCTGATTTGGTACCCACAGAGGTTTCTCTCCCCGCAGCATGCGGAGCATATTTTCCTTTGGGGTGATCGGATAATTGTACTTTGGCACTTTTGCTTCCGGAGAGCCGTAAATACTCATGACCGTATATTCGCCCACCTGTTTCAGTTCCCGGTCAATCATCTCATCATACTTGTCTGCCATTCTTTTCCTCCTGTCTTTCCGATGCATTATCCTTGCGGAGAGATGACTTTTTTCTCCCCTTCACAAAACACCGACTGCATCCTCACCTAAAAATTATAAAGCCAGTATATAATCTGAATTTCCTGATGATAATCCGCAATTTTCAGGGAATACAGAATGAATTTTCCGCTTTCTTTGTTAAAAAACGGTGTCTGTAGGATTTCCTTCAGACACCACGTATCTGATTTTTATAATTTTTTATTTTTCTCCTGACCGTAAATGGAGGTCTGATTTGCTGCCTCCCGCTTTTTGCTTACAGACAGCTGCTCCCTCCTTCTTGCCTTCGGTTCCACAATATAATAGGACACCAGCAGCTTCAGCCTCTCCTCCGGCTTATTCAGATCAACCCCGATCAGCTTCTGAATCCGCTCCAGCCGATAAGTGAGTGTACTTCTGTGAATAAACAGCTCGTTCGCCGTACGGAGCACGTTTCTTTCATGTTCCAGATAGACAAGAAGGGTTTCGTAAAGTTCGGAATTATTCTTCTGATCATATTCCCGGAGTTTCCGCAGCGCCGAGGAGCAGAGCAGCTCCCCCGGAATATCCCGGCCGGCACACTCCGCCATGTAGTCCAGCATAAAATCATCAAAATAGTAATACCAGTACATACTGCTGCTGATACGCCCGAATTCCAGCGCTATTTTTGCCATTTTATAGGCCTTGGAAATCTGATAAAAATCGCGGATTTCCGAGCTGACGCCGATTTTCAGCAGCCCCTCTCTCATTAGTACAGCTATCCGGCTCACGGCATCCGCAGGTTTATCATGGTTATAGGAAAGATTCACCACTACGGTAATCCCGTTTTCATGGAAAAAAGCGTGCCCGGTTGAAATCTGATATTCAATCTGGTTCAGAACCGCATAGGAGGAAATGAGGTTGAAGTCCTTCTGTTCCGTTACAATCCGCATGCAGATATAGCGGTCTGTCCTGTTCCACCTCTGAAACTGAAGGAGATCCATGATCTGACGCTCATCCACCTGTTCCCCATCGCACATAGAAATCAGAAGATGGTCTGCATCATTATCTATGCTGAATTGCTTCAGCAGTCCGCCCTGAAGATAGTATTCCAGCAGATCGCCCAGATAATCCAGCGCCAGGTAATCACCGGGAATGATACTGCTGTCTATTTCATTCACCAGTATTCTTCCCAAATAGATATCCGCATTCCAGAGATTGCGAAACAAAATCCGATAGCCTGTCTGCTCCGACGGGAACATATCCGCATGCTTTTCTCTCAGCCCCTTCTGGTAAACAGCATCTGTCTTAAAATCATTGATTGTAGAGAGTGCGACCATCGTCTGCCCGCTTCTTTTATCCCGGTCTCTCTGCGCCATGCCCGCACGGTAACCGGTTTCCGCCAGAATGACAAATTCATTATTATGTATAAACATAGGATTATTAAATATCGCCTTGCTTGCATCCAAAATCTCCTGAAGGGGATGCCTCTGGCTGAGAGAGGCCTGAAGCCTGATATCCCACTGACGCATCCGGTCGAACACATCCTGCACCATGCTGAATATCTCCAGCGGATTATCTGCATCCAGCACGATAATTGCAGGAGTATTTTCCGGTAATGAACCCGGGTTAATTTTCCCCGAAATCACCATCGGAATCCCCTGAAACATCTGTGCCCGGCTCACCAGATCACCGGAGGAAATAAAATACACATATTCCGGCTTCAGCATAATGCCGAGCGCGTAGAGTCTTACACCCGTAAGAGTCTGGCTGTCTCCGCTCCCGTAATACTCTATTTTTTTCCCATACTGATCCAAGGCATCCGCAATGATGCGGAGGTTCAGTCGAAATCCAGGCTGAAACTCGTTTTTCTTCATTCTCTTTCCTCTCCGGCTGACCATTCTGCTGTTCTGCAGCTTTCATACCGCTCACAGGTATTCGCGCTCCCATCGTGTTTCACACGGCTCCACGCTCCTACAAGTTATTGATTCAGGACTTATACAGTAAGAAGGGGTGCGCGGCACCCCTTCCCATAAGTATACGTTAACGGCAGCTGTAATAAAAGCGTATATCCTTTCAGGCTACTTTTCTGGCCGCTATTTCATCCTGATACTGAACAACTTTATCCTTTGTGAGGTGGAATCCGATCAGAAGAAGAACACCCGCAATGATGAGGGCAATGGCCGGAACCACAATAAACGCAACACAAATGCCTTTTTTCAGTTCCTCTGTCGCAGCTGCCGGATCAATTTTTGTGCTGAAGTTTGCCGCTGCCAGGCAGGCATTAATAATAATGCCGCGGGTCATGATGGAAACCTTCAGCGGAACATTCTGCAGGCCGCTGATCCATCCGGTCGCATTTTTTCCGGTTTTCCACTCAGAATAAATAATGGTATCCGCATAGAGCGCCGGTGTGCAGGCATATCCGATGCCGTATCCGAACTGCGCGACAGACATCAGAATGATAACCAGCATCACATTGCTGTAAGCGGCGTTCGCAATGAACATCACCACTGCCATGGCAAAGAAGGTGACAATTGTGGTTGTCCTTGTCGTGAGCTTGTTGGCCACAAATTTAGACAGGTAGGAACCGATGACACAGAGAATATTCGCCACCAGAATATAGGTGGCCATCAGCCCCTTGTTCTGTGCTACATAGGTAAAGTAGTAGATCGCCGCGCCCATGCACACAAAATTGAACATCCACTTCGCCAGATCCGCAAGCAGAAGCACTAGGAGCGGAGGATTCTGAACCAGAGATTTCAGCAGGTCTCCTCCACTTGTTCTGGTTGTATCTTTCTTTGCTGCAGTCTGTGCGGTTTCTACCTCTTCGTAGCCCTCGAACATCTTAAAGTGTGCAAAATACAGGACAGCCATAAAAATACCGAGGGTAAATGCCGTTGCCCCGTACTGGTTCACCTCGCTCAGATGAGCGGCGAAGAAGGCTGCCAGAGGCGGTCCTACATAGGAGAACAGAACCTTGGACAGGTTTGCCCATGCGGCTCTGGTAGATGCCAGCTGGGCACGATCCTCCGGCGTTTTTCCGGCGACCGCGATCATGGAAACGTTGGCCACATACGGAAAATTCCACGCCACATGGCTGATAATGGTGGCCACAATGATAATAACTGCGGAGACCGCAGTGTTGCCGATCTTGATAAACTGGAAGGCGTAAAGAAACGGAACCAGCCAAGGCAGAAGAATCAGCCAGGAACGGTAGCGCCCCCATTTCTTCGGCTTGATACTGTTCAGAATCGCCCCGTAAATCCACGAAAGACATGCGTCTACGGTACTGGCAATCGTGGTAATCAGCGTTACCACCGGAAGGCTGAAGGCTGCAAGATTTGTCAGAAAGAAGTTGAAATAGTAACTTTCAACATTCGTCATGAGCGAGAATCCGCAGTCACCAACGCCATAGAATACCTTCAGCGCTTTACTGAGAGGCTTGCCGCTCTGGTTTTGGGCAGTTTTACTTGCTTCACTCATTTCTATTCCTCCTCATTTTTTTCTTTTTTACAGCGCAGAATTTACTTTTTGCCATAAGTAAGTCCTTTCGCCACCTGTATACAGGCATATGTGACGTCAGACTTTTAACACTGCAATTATAAATTCTTGTGTAATTTTATGGTATAAAGTATAGGATAATTTAATTTTTAGGTAAATCCGCACAACTGTGAACGATACCTTACAGCTTTCCGCTTTTTTGTACAGTATTTTTACTGCCACTTCCGCTTGTCATCTGATACACTACTGTATAGACCCGGCAGCGAAGCGGCTGGGGACTTTTACAAAAGGAGCAGAGAACTTTATGGAAAAGGAAAAAGAAAAAATCGAAAATCCGGGCGGAATACAGGTTCTCCCTTTCCATAAAACACAGGAGGATGCCGTTCAGGCCTATCAGGCATTCTACAGCAACCGTCCTCTTCTTCCGAGAATTTTTCTGAAGGAATCCCACATTCAGGAAATGCAGGGAGGCTATGTCCCCTATTTTCTGATCAGCGGTACCGCTGACGTCGATGCTGTCTATGAGGCGCAGGACACCTCTCCCGCAGCGGGACCCGGAAAAATCCGCAAAATTGTGTCCGATTACCGGGCAGTCCGCAAAGCCACCGTCGATTACTACCATCTTCCGGTTAATGCATCCGGGCAGATCCCTGAATCTTTCATGAAAAATCTGGAACCGTTCCGACTGAAAGAGCTTATTCCGGCAGAGGATTCTTCGGAAAAAGATCAGATTCAGGATTTTCTGAGCAGCAGCATTCAAAAGGACCCGGAAGTCGAACAGAAGCGGGTTTCTGAGATTATGTCCGGAATTCTGAAGGACTCCGTTCATCACAGCTATGTTAATGAAGAACAGATCAACGCTGACTATCAGAATGAGAAGGAGCAGTGTGTGCTTTTCCCTGTCTATCTCCTGACCACCAAATACGGGAACCGGTATTTTCATTTCGGCATGAACGGTCAAACCGGGAAAGTATACGGAGATCTGCCCGTAAGTTATCCGCATCTGACGGCATTGTTCATGGGACTTTTTGTCGGAGGCGCCGCTGCCGTATGGGGCATACTTCGTTTCCTGTTCTTTTTGGGACAAATGCCGGTGTCAGCATTTGTTAATAATATTTTTCTCCTGACCGGCTTATTTGCCGGTCTCATAGCTGCCAATCATGTCATATCAGACAAGTACGAAAAGATGAAGAAACCGGCGGCTCCGCCGGAAAAGAAATTTGAGAGCTTTGAAATCCGGAACCGGGAATTTTCTGATATTCTGATTCGAAAGCAGTACACAGACAGAAAAAACATCGTTATCCGGGAAGAAACCGGATCGCAGACTGGCCAAGACTAAAAACACCCTAACCGGAGGTATAGAAATGTATGAAGATTATTACACACCCGTCCCGGATATACAGACAGTTCTCTCTCGCATTCAGTTTGATGAGACAGCCTTTCCGCCGGATCTGGCGCATCTGGAAAAACTGATTTACGCCTTCCAGACACATATTCCGTTTGAGGATCTGGACAGCTCCTGGCTGAATCAGCCGCTTCGTCTGGATATCCCTTCCCTGTACGAAAAGCTGATTGCCCGGAAGCGGGGCGGCTTCTGCTTTGAGCTGAACGGTTTTTTTGAACGTTTCCTGAAGGATCTCGGATATGAATGTTATTCCGTATTCTGCCGGATTATACGCGGCAGGGATTTTCTTCCTCCCTGCACGCACCGCGGCATCATTGTCAACCTGAACGGAAGCTCCTACTACTGTGATGTGGGTTTCGGAGGCCCCCAGCCGGCGGGCCCGGTTCTTGTTGGCAACAGTTCCGCTGCGCAGTACGCCGGGGATCTTTTCCGGACAGAGCCGGCAGACCCGGACTGGTGGACACTCTCCTATAGGAATAAAAGCGGCTGGTGGGAAAACATTCTGCAGTTCACCCTTCAGCCTCAGAATCCTGCGGAATTTATCCCTGTCTGCTTCTATTGTTCCACAAACCCGGATTCGCTTTTTGTGAAAACAAGACTGGTCAGTCTCCGCACAGATAGTGGATCCAAATGCATTACCGATAACACCTTCACCGAACATTGCGGCGGAGAAGTGCATTCAGCAGTCATCTCTTCCGAACATGAATTCCGCAGGATCCTGCAGAAAGAATTCGATATTACTGCGGGCGGAAGGCATAACACCTAAACCGCCCGCGGCAGGTTTTCCTTCTGTCAGACAACAGACATTCCGTACTTTTCGAGATTATACCTGCGTATCTCGTCAATGACGATCTTCTCTACTTCCGGATAGATGGTTCCCGGTCCTCCATAGGTAATGCCCGGCCAGAATCCGGGCAGATCCCCGTACTCCACACAGGCACGCCTGGTTTCTTTCCGGATTTCTTCTTCTGTCGCGTCCGCGCGGTCAATAACGGAATCCACGCCTCCCATCAGGAGCATCCGGTCTCCAACCTCTTCGCAGATCTTCGGAATGTTGTTGGTGTTCAGGACTCCCTGCCAGATATCCACCCCGATCTCCGCCATATCCTGTACCAGAGGCTCCATGTAGGAATCTCCGTGATGCATGACAATCACATTCTGGGAGTGAAGATAGCTGTACAGCTTCCTGTAAGGCTCCCGGAACAATTCTCTCCAGGTATCTACTGAGAAAAACAGGCTGGTTCTGGATCCCCAGTCATCGTGTGACACAATGCAGTCCGGATGCAGATGCTCGACAATCAGCTTCATATATGTCAAACGGTAGTCACAGATAACATCAATCAGCTCCTTCATCGCTTCCGGTTCCAGCAGCATATTCATCAGCGTATCCTCAAAGGTCATCAGCATATGCAGCTGCTCGAAAATACCGGTTCCCATCACCACCATCGTCAGATATTTTTCGTGGTCGATCGCCTTTTCGTTCTCTATGGCCGTCTCCCATCCCTCCGAACACTTGCCAGCCAGATCGGGAACCTTCACATATTTTTTCCACTCCGTGATGTCTTTGATTACCTGGTTTTCCGGCGTTACCAGTGGTACCGCCGCCGGGGCATCCTCCGGAAAGAGAATTTTTGTTCCCCACTGATCATAGGATTCTGTTCCCCGTATCCGATTTCCCCTGACAAGGCGGAAAACCGGATCTCCGGCAATGCCCCTAAACATAGTAAAACTGTTGTTCAGACAGACCGGCTTTCCCTGTTTGAATTTCAGGGATTCCAGCAGATTTTCTTTTGGCGTCAGCATCGCACTTCCTCCTTTTCTGATCCAGGCGGCCTCTTCCGCTCCGTCGCCTGACTTTTCTATGCAGATTAAAACAATTCTCTGCTCATCTTATCTATTTCCTCGGACAGAGCCTGATATACTCCTTCAAAGGTACTCATCGGCCCGCCCTGGGAAGCGCTTGGAATATAGTACAATTTTCCGTACTCCGTACATGCCCGGCGGACCTGATCGGCTACCTCCTGTCGGGTCCAGTCCGGATGGTCAACAGACGCGGAATCAATACCACCCATAAAGGATATCCTTCCTCCATAGGTATCAATACATTTTCTCACATCATTGCCGGTCATAATTCCCTGCCAGATATCAATTCCCATATCAATCATATCCGGTATCAGCGTGGCGGCATAGGAATCGGAATGATGGACAATCAGCTGCACACCACGTTCCCTGTAGTAGCCGTAAATTTCCTTATAGGCAGGGACAAAAAACTCCTCGAACATCGACGGAGACATAAAGGTAGATCTCTGACTTCCCCAGTCATCATGGTGAAAAACGGCGTCTATATGCAGATGGTCACAAGTCTCTCTTGCGGATTCCAGTTCCCACTCCGTCAGATATTTGATCAGATCGTGCATCTCTTCCGGCTCTTCGTAAAAATTCATCATGGTATCTTCCATGCCCATGAAATAATGCAGAGACTCGAACAGTCCGGGAGCCTGAAAATTAGCGACAAAGCGATCACTTCGGTCTACCGCCTCCGCCGCTGCAATGGCAGGCTCCCATGCAGCCTCCGGCATTTTGGGAGACGGAGCATGCACAATATCTCTCCACTGTGTAATATCCTTCAGCAGACGGTGCGCATCATCGTGAACCGGGAATGGACCCGGCGTACCGACCGGCCAGGACCTGGTAACTCCCCAATCATTCGTGACATTCAGCTCCCCGTATTTTGGTGCCTTGTAAGTGGCACGGATTGGATCGTTCATAATAATGGCAAGAAATTCAAACTGGTTGACAAAACGGTCCGGATGTCCCCCATGTATTGTCTCAAGCAGATTCTCTCTTTTTGTAAGCATTCCGCTTTCCTCCTTGTCCGGGCAAATGCCCTGCAATTCTATGTATTTTATCTGTAAAAAGCATATCATTACGAAAAAATCTATTCAATTCGCACAACGTTTGAAAACGCTCCGCACCAATCCGCAGTATTGCGGATGTCCTTCAGTAACAAAGACATATCTCATATATGGTACAAAAATGGCATCTGTCCTATCATTTCCATTTCAGCACAGAAACTCGCAGAATGGAAACAGTCTGAGGAAGAAGTACCTGTGGAAGAATCTCAGAGCCATATGCTACAATAATCCCGTACCGCAGACTTTTTAACAGGGCAGGACATTCTCCGCCCTGAAGGAGATTGAACGGATGAATATTCTGACTGCCATCTGGCTGGTTTCAGCCATACTTTCCCTCCTGTATGGTTTTCTTATTTTCAGCACGGGAAGCGGATCTTCCTTTTTTCTGGTCTGGTTCCTGGTTTCCGGCTTCTTCGCTTTCTGTTCTTTTCTTTCCTTTCAGCACAGATGGAGCCACACACCGGGCGTTTTCCGCCTGTGTTTTCTGCTGCCCGTGGGAACCGGCGCCGCCGTGCTGGCTCTATGCAGCATTCTGGTTCTGACAGTCTTTCCGGACCGGGGCGAAGAGGAACTGGACTGTGTGATCGTCCTGGGATGCCAGGTGCGACCCGACGGAGAGCCGTCCCGATCCCTCCGCAGCCGCCTGGACACAGCAGCCGCCTATCTGAAGAAAAATCCTGACACGGCTGTGATTGTCTCCGGCGGACAGGGCAGCAACGAGCCCTGCGCCGAAGCGGAGGCCATGGCTGCGTATCTGGAAGCCTGCGGCATTGAAGGCGGACGGATCCGGCTGGAGTCCCTCTCCTCTACGACGGCAGAAAATCTCCGCTACAGCTTCCGCCTCTGCCGTCCGTCTGATGACCGTATCGGGATTGTCACAAGCAATTATCATCTTTACCGTTCTCTTTTTATCGCAAAAAGGCTGGGAGGAAACCATATCTGCGGCATTGCCGCCCCCTCTCTGCCCCTTTACCTTCCCAATAACATGCTGCGGGAAATTCTTGCACTGCTCCATTCCTTCTTGACACGCGGATAGAATGTGATATTATTTTGATATCACATTTATTTCTTTTTACTCGCACTTCTGTGCAGAAAGGTGATGTTATGGAAGAAAAAGTGATTGCAGGAAAGAAAAACGGTATGGCCGTCATGCTTCTGCTGATTTTTTTGTACGCCGCGGCTGTCCTGCTGATGGTAATGGGAATCTCCATGGGAACAGAAGAGAATCCCTGGCTTCCTGTCTTTCTGCCGGGGCTGATCTGGCTGTGTATCGGCTGGTTTCCGTTTCTCGGCCTGAAGGTTCTGAAGCCCCAGGAGGCTCTTGTTCTTACCCTGTTCGGGCAGTACATCGGCACACTGAAGAGAGCCGGTTTCTATTATGTAAATCCGTGCTGCACCTCCGTAAATCCGGCCAGCAAAACGCGGCTTGGCCAGAGCGGAGACGTGGATGACGGGACAGGCGGAAAGAAAATCCTGATTGCCTCTTCCCCCAATAATGCGGCGGAATCGGTAACAAAAAAGATTTCCCTCAAGGTCATGACTCTGAGCAACGCAAAGCAGAAAGTCAATGATGTTCTCGGAAATCCCGTGGAGATCGGTGTAGCCGTCATCTGGCGCGTGACCGATACGGCAAAGGCCGTATTCAATGTGGACAATTACAAGGAATACCTCTCCCTGCAGGCGGATACGGCGGTCCGGGACATTGTAAAAATTTATCCCTATGATGTGGCGCCGAACGTAGACACAACCGGAGACGGAAAGGCAGACGACGGCAGCCTTCGCGGTTCCACGACCGTTGTTGCGGAGCGAATCCGGCAGATGATCCAGTCCAAGGTAGAAAACTCCGGTCTGGAAATACTGGAGGCAAGAATTACCTATCTGGCCTATGCACCGGAAATTGCCGCCGTCATGCTGCAGCGTCAGCAGGCTTCCGCTGTGATTGATGCCAGAAAGATGATTGTAGAGGGTGCTGTCGGTATGGTGGAAATGGCTCTGGAAAGACTGAACAAGAACGGTATTGTCGATCTGGACGAAGAGAGAAAGGCTGCCATGGTTTCCAACCTGATGGTTGTCCTGTGCGGAAACCATGACGCACAGCCGGTCATCAATTCCGGAAGTCTCTACTGATGGCAAAAAAGCAGATTCCTCTGCGCCTGAGTGAGAAGCTGTACAATGAAATCGCAGCCTGGGCAGAGGATGATTTCCGTTCCGTAAACGGGCAGATCGAATACCTTCTTACCGAATGCGTCCGACAGCGCAAAAAAAACGGCGGTTATGTTTCAGACCATCTGGACGAACCGCCTGATCTGGACATTTCCTGACCGTTTTTTACTCTCTATTCTTTTATAACTGCAGCAGCCCGGTCATGCTCCGTGAAAAACGGAGCATTAATTTATGCGATCTTCCCGGTCAGCAGCCGTTCCACTGCTCTCTCGTCGTAGATGACCTGCGATACCTTTTCCGTCTCAATTCTGTACAGCGCGTTTCCCGCAATATGCTCCGCTGCCTGCTCCAGCTCCCGGCAGCCCGTATAACCCTGGAAGCGTCTGATCACGCAGTCCACCGCCCCGTCGGTGAGCACGCATTCCTTCTTTCCCATACCTACCTTTTTCAGTACCCTGGGAAGCGCATACTGGGTAAAGATAATTTTCTTTTCCTCCGGTGTATAATCCGGGATCTCAATCACCGAAAAGCGGGAAAGCAGCGGTCCGCTGATTTTGCTTTTATCATTGGCCGTTCCAATCGGATACACGCCTCCTGTGGGGATGGCGCATTCCATGTAGACATCGGTAAAGCCAAGGTTATCCAGAAGCGTCAGCAGGACATCTCCCGGATTTCCATTGGTATGCTCCCCGTCTGCCTTGTCCAGCTCGTTGATGACAAATACAACATTGGAGGTTCCGGCTCTGGAAAAGGCCTCCATAATCTTCCCCGGCTTCGCGTTCACATAGACGCGCGGACTGCCGGTCAGCGCCTCCGGATCCCGGATAGTGCTCATATCCAGCACGGTGCAGGGAAGTTTCAGAATCTTCCCGACTGCATACGCAATTCTGGACTTTCCCGTTCCGGGAGGTCCGATCAGCAGCAGCCCGTAGGCCGGAAGTGTATGCGTCCGGTTGATCTGTATGATGGTTTCAATGACTCTCTGTTTGACATTTTCCAGCCCGTAGAGCTCCTCATCCAGTATTTTCCGCGCCTCCCAGGGATCAATCGGCGGAAAATCCGTGCTCTCCCAACGCACATTCAGCATGAGCATCAGTGCGCGCTTGGCATGATTTTTCTCTTCCGCGCTGACAGACGGGTCTTCCAGCTCCTTCAGCGTCCGCTCCGCCCAGTGGCGGATCTGACCGGGAAGCGTAATCCCGCCGACTTTCACAAAGCTCTTAATGCCATCCAGCGTCTCAAACCGCTCCTCTTCCGGAGTTTCCTCCTGCGGAAATACCTGGGAACTCTGGAGACGATGAATCAGCGTCTGCAGAAAGCTGTCATCCGGCTCCTTCCGGTCCTCCGGCTCTTTCTGTCTGTGAATTCCTGTCGCTACAAAAGTCTCCCCCTGGTAATAGCCGTCCAGTCGCAGAAACGCGTGTTCCTCCATCAGTGAAAGAAGAAGCTTCTGAAAGCGGATATCCACCTTGTAAACCGGACACAATTCCGGTTTTTCTCCCGTCCGGCATTCAAACATCAGTCTCCCGTCCGGATTGGTAAACTTTCCGATAAATACATGATTTCTCTCCCGTCCGTCGGACAGGGTAAAAATCGGATCGCCGTAGGCAGGAGCAAACTGCGGAATGTCTGTCTTGTCAATCACAAAATTAAAATTCCGGAATCCGCTTAAAACCGCCTGTTCTTCGGCGTCTCCAACCGTATCCCCTTCTTTTTCAAAGGTGGAATTCCAGAAGTCCTCCAGCTCTTTTTTCTGGGATTCTGTTACATCGGAACCAAATTGCATCCCGAATTTCTCCAATGCTTCTCTCAGCTTTTCCATGCATCTCCTGTTCGTGTTCTGTCTTTTAAAGACGGTTCAATTTTTCCTGCCGCCGCACAGAGAATTTCTGTCGTCTCTTATAATCTTAGAGCTGTCACTTCCGTTTCGCAGTGCGATTGATCTGCCCCAGGGACAGGATATTTCAGTCCCGCGTTTCCATAACCAGCAGGTCGCCGCTTTCCCAGCGGATTCTTCCTTCATCTGCCTGTGGAGAAAGCTGATTGCTGACGCACAACCCACCGTCTCCCTGCTGCAGCGTTCTGCCCTCCAGCGGATAGCAAAAGCCTTCTATCGTAAGCCCTCTGACCTCTTTTCGGACGGGAAAAAGGGAGAGATACTTCCCGTACATATCCTCCCTCCGGAGGATGAGTTCGTGCCCCGGAGGAAGATATATACGATTATGAGCGTCCAGAATCCAGGCGCGGATGCCTCTCTCCTTCAGTATAATGAGGTTAAAGATATTGCTCAGCGTATGATCCAGCCTTGTTCCAGTCGCCCCGAAAAAAACAACACTGTCCGCGCCGAGCTGTACAGCCTTTTCCATGGCAATATCTGTGTCCGTCATATCCTTCTCCGGGCGGTAGGTATCAATCGGGATCTCTTTTCTCCCTCTGAAGTAAGCAAGAATCTCCGGACGGATGCTGTCAAAATCCCCGACGATATAATCCGGATGAATACCGGAATGATAGCAGAACTCCAGCCCTCTGTCCGCAGCCACAACCAGATCGGGACTTTCCTTGCGAAAAAATTCCGTGACTGCCTCTCTTTCGATCGTTCCCCCTGTAAAAATGACAGCCTTCATCCTGCCAGCGCCTGCATCTTTCGGAAGTTCTCCGCCGGATCTCCATTAAAAATGGCAGATCCCATAACAAGAACGTCTGCCCCTGCATCCAGAACCGTCCGCAGGGTACCGGAATTGACGCCTCCGTCCACCTCGATTTTGATGTCCGGATATCCGGCCTTCTCCAGCATGTTCCGGAGAGCGCGTATTTTTCCCGTCATGGCCGGAAGATAGCTCTGCCCGCCGAAGCCCGGATTGACGGTCATGACGAGCACCATGTCTGTCTTATCCAGTACATAATCCAGAACAGAAAGCGGGGTGGCCGGATTCAGTGCCACTCCTGTATGCATTCCCGCCTCGCGGATGGCTCCCAGCACCCGATCCAGATGCGTGCACGCCTCCGCGTGTACACAGACCAGATCCGCCCCTGCATTTTTCAGCGCGCCAATATGAGTATCCGGGTGTTCCGTCATCATATGAACGTCGAAAAAAAGCCCGCTCTTTTTCCGGATTGACGTAATGACCGGCTCTCCGAAGGAAACCGGAGGTACAAACGTGCCGTCCATGACATCAATATGAATCCATCGGCATCCGCTCTCCTCCAGTGACTTCAGCTGCTCACCCAGAATCGTAAAATCCGCCGAAAGAATGGACGGATTCAATATAATTTTTCTTCCCTCTGTATGCATCTTCCCTTCTCCTCCCTTGATCAGGAATATTTGTGTTTTTCTCTGTCCTGCAGCTCACGGTAAAACCGGCAGTAGTTTTCATACCTCTCCGGAGCGATTTTTCCCTCCTGAACCGCTTCCCGGACGCCGCAGTCTGGCTCTGTCACATGCGAGCAGCCCTGAAATCTGCATCGCTGCTCAAAAGGTTCGAATTCCTGAAAACAGGTCTGAAGCTCTTCCTTCTCCATGTCCGGAAGATCCAGGGAGGCAAACCCCGGCGTATCACAAAAATACGTGCCATTTCCCAGCGGCACCAGCTCCGCATGGCGGGTCGTATTTTTCCCTTTGTGCAGTTTTCTGCTGATTTCTCCGGTCTCCATGATGACCGTGTCCTGAAGCACATTGGTAAGCGTCGATTTTCCGACTCCCGAAGGACCAGCGATGACCGTGGTTTTCCCCTCCAGAATGCCGCGAAGTTCTTCCAGCTCCGGATCCTTTTGGTTATCCGGCTCGCTCCTTTTTTCTTTTTCCCAGATTCCCGCGCTGATCAGGAGAACCTGATAGCCGCAGCCCTCATAGATCATTTTCCAGTGCTGCGATACCCCGGAATCCGCCAGATCCTTTTTATTCAGGCAGATGAGAACCGGCACCTCCTGTCTGTGCATCAGAATCAGAAACCGATCCAGAAGAACCGCGTCGGGCTCCGGCTCCTTCAGGGCAAAAAACACCACAGCCTGATCGACATTTGCGGCAGCCGGACGGATCAGCTCATTCTTTCTCGGAAGAATGTCCGTCAGATTTGCCTCTGCCGCTTCCTCGTCCAGAATCTCTATCCTGACCCTGTCACCCACCAGGGGCTTCTTCTTCTCCTTTCGAAAAATTCCCCTGGCCCTGCACTGATAAATCCGCATTCCTTCCCTGGGAGCGAGATTAGCAGGCAGATCTGCATGCGGAGCGGCATCCGAAGCCGCCTCCACCGCGACATAGTAAAATCCGGAGATTCCCTTTATGATCGTTCCCTCGGCGTCCGTTTTTTTCTGTTGCCCAAATCCGCCGCTGCTTAAATTTTGTGCCCTTTTGTTCCTCATAATTCCTCACAACGGAAAAGCACCTGGCCTTCTTCCGCAGAAGATTCAGTCAGGTGCCTGTACAATCAGCTTTCCTCGGTAAAGGTTACATTGGGATATCTTGCAATCAGGGTACCGTCCTCGTAGATATTGATGACTGCCGTTTCTCCGGAATCGCTCTCCACCTTCGTGGTAAACGGTCCGTCTGTCCAGGGATCATCCCCCTCGTAAATCGTTGTCGTCTTGTCTCCCTGCACAAGCTCAAGCTTCACCTTGCCCCCATTGTAGCCGTCCGGCTCCGAAAGCGGTGTGTTAAACACATATTTTGTGGCTGTCTTGTTAATCGTTACTGTAACCGTATCGGTCGTCTTGTCGATGGTTGCTCCTACATCCGGAGATACGGACAGAACCACCCCGTTGGACTGCGAGGAATCCGAGCCCGTCTGGGTTGTGTACTTAATTCCCATGGTATCCAGCGTTGCCAGCGCACTGTCCTTGCTCTGTCCCACAATATCCGGAACCTTTACATCGTTGGTGGTGTCCCGGCCTTTGCTGACATACAGGGTAACGGTAGCTCCCGACGGAACAGAGGTTCCCTCTGCCGGGCTGGTTGAAATGACGTTTCCGACATCTACCGTATCATCATACTGCAGTTCAATATCCGGAACCAGGCCTGCACTCTCCAGTGACGCCTCCGCGTCCGCCTGCGAGGAACCCGTGAGACCAGCCGGCACGGTCACATCCGCCTTTCCGCTGGATACAACTACATCTATGGTAGTTCCCTTGTCTACCATGGTGCCTTCCGCAATGGTCTGATTGATGATCTGGCCGCTGTCATACTGCTCGGAAGTCGCGGTGCTTGTCTGCCTGACACCGATGCCAAGCTTGTTGCAGGCGGTGGTCGCCTCGTCAACCGTCATGCCCAGAAGATTCGGAACCGCTGCCTGTTCCGAGCTGCTGGATGCCTCGGCTGTCGGCGACGCTTCCGCCGATGTACTGGTACTTGCGGCGGAAGAAGAGGACGCGGTCTTTCCGAAATGGAACAGCCCGGTCATGTTCCCGATCACCACAATCAGGATAATAACAATAATTGCACCCACCAGGAATCCGCCGATGGTGATAGCTTTCTCCAGACCGGTTTTCCCGTCGTCCTCATCGTCATCATCCTCGTCGTCATCGTCGTACTCTTCTTCCCGGCGTCTTCTGGCCCGTTCTCTGCGCTCTTCCTCTTCCCTTGAGAGTCTGCGCGGAGCCTGTTGGTTCTGCGGCGTCCGGACAGCGGCTGCCGCCGCACCCGCGCGGGGCGCAATCCGGACAAAATTCCCCTGCGGGTCAATCAGAGAATGCTTCAGATCCTCGATCAGTTCCCCGACATTGTGATAGCGCCTCTCCGGATTTTTCTGCGTACATTTCAGAATAATCTGTTCCAGTGAATAGGGCAGATCCGGCGTGTACCGTGACGGAGACACCATCTCTTCCTGCAGATGCTTGATCGCGATGGAAACCGTGGAATCCCCGTCAAAGGGAACCCTGCCCGTCACCATCTCGTACATGGTAATTCCCAGCGAATAAATATCGCTCTTGGCATCGGAAATACCGCCCCTCACCTGCTCCGGGGAGCTGTAATGAACCGATCCCATGACATTTGCCGTAATCGTATTGGAATTCATTGCCTTGGCAATGCCAAAATCAGAAAGCTTTACCTTTCCGTCGGTGGATATCATAATATTCTGCGGCTTGACATCCCGGTGAATAATTCCCCGGTTATGAGCCGCCTCCAGACCGAGCGAAACCTGAATGGCAATGCTTGTAGCTTCCTTGACGCTTAATTTACCCTTCTTCTGTATATAATTTTTAAGAGTGATTCCCTCGACCAGCTCCATGACGATATAATAGAGCCCGCGGTCCTCTCCGACATCATAGACATTGACTACATTCGGATGGGACAGCTTGGCCGCCGCCTGAGCCTCTTTCTGGAATCTCTGCACGAAACCGGTATCCTCGCGGAACTCCGCCTTCATCACCTTGACAGCTACCAGACGGTTCAGCTTGTGGTCCTGTGCCTTATACACATCTGCCATACCGCCGGCACCGATCCTTGCGATGATCTCATACCGCTCGCTTAAGATTACTCCCTCTTTCAGCATACTTTCTTTCTCTCCTGTCAGGCATACGGACGAATGACGATAACAGCGATATTATCCTTACCGCCGTTGGCATTTGCCTCCTGAATCAGTGCCTCTGACTTATCCTCAATACTGTCGTCCTTCAGGATTTCAAACATCCTGGCGTCTTCCACCATATTGCTGAGGCCGTCCGAACACATTAAAATCTGATCATCCTGATTCAGACGGAAATCAAAAAAATCAACCTGAACCGTATCCGCCGTGCCGATTGCCCTGGTAATAATGTTCTTATCCGGATGATTTCTCCCCTCTTCCGGCGTAAGCTCTCCCAGGCGGACCATTTCCGCGATCAGCGAATGATCCTGTGAAATTTGAGTCATGGTATCATTGGCAAGATATAGCCTGGAATCTCCTACATTTGCCACGTAGGCGTAACCTCCGACCAGCGTACACGCAACCATGGTTGTCCCCATTCCTGCCATGGCAGGATCCTCACGGGACTGCTCCAGAACCTCCCGGTTCGCAGCTTCCATGGCATTCCGCATGATCTTGACCGGATTAAAATTCTTATCCCTGCGCACGGTTTCCACCATCACAGATACCCCGTACCGGGATGCGAAATCTCCTGCATTGTGCCCGCCCATGCCATCTGCCACCACAAACAGGTTCGGCAGATTTCCAATCGGTTCTTGGGATGTGAAGATATAGTCCTGATTCATTTTTCTTTTCTGACCGATATCAGTGGCAGAAAATACCTTCATATGTACCAATTACCCCCGGGTTTCAATATAGCTCTTGCGGAGCTGTCCACAGGCTCCGTCGATATCAGAGCCCATTTCCCTTCTAATAGTAACATTTATTCCGTAATTTTCAAGTTTATTTTGGAAGCGCAAAACCGCCTCATGCCCGGAACGCCTGTATGTTCTCTCGCGTACCGGATTGATGGGGATCAGATTGACATGGCAGTTCAGCCCCCTTAAAAGGCCGGCCAGCTCCGCCGCGTCGGTCTCCGAATCATTTTCTCCGGCAGCCAGCGCATACTCAAAGGTAATCCTTCGCCCGGTTTTTTCAAAATAATACCGGCAGGCATCCAGAATCTCCCGGATACTGTAGGCATTGGCCACCGGCATCAGTTTTTTTCTCTTCTCGTCATTGGATGCGTGCAGGGAAATCGCCAGCCCTGTCTGCAGGTGTTCCTCCGCGAAGGCTCTGATTTTCGGCACGATCCCGCAGGTGGACACCGTGACTGCGCGCTGGCTGAGATTCAGTCCGTCCTTGTCCGACGCAAGGCGGAGAAAACGGATCAGATTATCGTAATTGTCAAACGGCTCTCCGCTTCCCATGACAACCAGGCTGGAAACCCGCTCTCCGGTCATCCGCTGAATCTGGTACACCTGCTCCAGCATCTCCGACGCGGTCAGATCCCTCACCCTACCGTCCAGTGTCGAGGCACAGAACCGGCAGCCCATCCGGCAGCCAACCTGAGAGGACAGACAGACAGAAATGCTATGGTGATATTCCATACGGACACTCTCGATCACATTTCCGTCCGGCAGGGCGAACAGATATTTTCTGGTTCCGTCAATCTTTGAGACCTGCTCCCGGACCGGACGCAGCCGGACAATCGGATACTCCTCTTCCAGCTCTTTCCGCATCATACCAGGAAGATTTGTCATCTCCTCGTAACTCTCCACGCGCTGCCGGTGCAGCCAGGAAAACAGCTGTTTTCCCCGGAAAGCCTTTTCTCCCAGAGAAACACAAAGCTCCTGCAGCTCCGGAAGATACATGGATTTAATATCTGCCGTCATCCTTTCCCGACCTCTTTTCCTATTCCTGCCTGACGTATGCGCCTCTTATCATTTCGCCGTCTTCACACGTTCCCATTTCCGCCACATCTCGCATGGTTTCCTTCGTCGTATTGATGTTTCCGTAGTGAAAGCTTTCTGCCCCAGTTGATCCGGAGTATTGCCTGGAAAACGGCCTTATACACGGAAAACCGCGTAGTAGAAGCCGTCTCCCGGATAGCTTCCCGGAAGGAGCTGCCTTTCCTCTTTCTTTTCCATCGGAAAATGTTCCAGAAGCCATGCGGTATTATCTTCATTTTCCGTCCGGTTGATCGTGCAGGTGGAAAATAAAAGAGTACCGCCCGGACGGATACAGCGAACCGCGTTGGCAAGAATTTTCTTCTGCAGGTCAGCCAGAGAGGCTTCCTTTTCGGCAGAAGCGTGATAGCGGATATCGGGCTTTCTGCCGATAACCCCGTACCCGGAACAGGGGACATCCGCAATCACCACATCAAATGCCTCCCGATCCTCCGGGCGGAACTGTGTGGCGTCCCACAGACAGGGCTGCATCTCAGAGACATGGCATCTTTCCCGGTTCTCACGCAGCAGGGCAAGCTTCCGATCCGTCACATCTCTGGATATCACAACACCTTCCATCTTTCCAAGAGGATCCTCTTCCCTCATCAGATCCGCGGCGAGAATGCTCTTTCCGCCTGGGGCGGCGCACATATCCAGAACACGGCTGCCGGGACGGATTCCCGCCGCTCTGACAGCCAGCATGGAACTAACATCCTGAGCATACAGTGCCCCGCTTTGAAAGTCCGGAAGAGACGTCAGATGATTGACCCCCTTCAGGTACCAGGCATCCGGAACCAGGCCGCTCTTTTCCGCCGTACAGCCTTGCGGAAGGCGGCTCTGAAAACTTCCTGTTCCGGCTTCCTGTTCTCTTACCCGGACCGTCAGCGGCCTTTCTTCCAGAAAACTCCGGCAGATTTTCTCCACCGTCTCCGGCCCATAGGCGTCCATCCACTTCCGCACAAGAAACTCCGGCATGGAGTATAGAATCTGAAGACGGAAGCACGGATTCCCGTCTTTTTCGGACGGCCACCTGACCCGGTCCGGCTCCCGAATGATGCTTCGCAGAATCCCGTTGACAAATCCGCGCAGATTCCCGAAGCCCTTCGCCGAAGCCAGACGCACAGCCTCGTTGACCGCCGCCGAATCCGGCACACTGTCCATATAACGGATCTGATAGACGCTCATCCGCAGAATTTCCCGGATGACCGGACGCATCCGCCCTGTCGGAATCCTGGCATACTGGTTCAGAATGTAATCCAGCTGGATTCTGTATTCGATTGTCCCCTCAAACAGACGCACCAGAAATGCGCGATCCTGGGCAGTCAGCCACGGCCGGGCTTCCAGCGCATCCCGCAGTACCAGGTGGCTCTGCCGGTTCTCCTTCTGCGCCTCCAGAAGCAGTTCCAGGACAATCGCCCGCACAGAGTTTTTCTTCCTGCTCTGCTCAGTCATTTCTTCTTCCCGCTCCGGAAAGAATCAGCATCCGAAGCAGATACATCAGAGAGGTTGCCGCCGCCGCAACATAAGTCATGGCTGCCGCGGAAAGCACCCTTCTGGCTCCGCCGAGTTCTTCCCTGCTCATCAGATTCATACCTTTCAGCTTTTTCATAGCACGGTGAGAGGCGTTAAATTCAACCGGAAGGGTTACAAGCTGAAAAAGGAGGGCAAAAAGGAAAAGGAAAATGCCGATTTTCATAATCACCGGCAGCTGAAAGAGCAATCCGATAAAAAACAGGGGCCATGCGGCAGATGAGCCGAAATTGGCCGCCGGAACGAGTGCAGACCGGATTCCCAGAGGCGCGTAGCCCTTTGCGTCCTGAATGGCGTGCCCGCACTCGTGGGCAGCCACCCCCTGTGCTGCCAGAGAAGAATTTCCGTACACCGTCTGCGAGAGGGAGACAGTTTTATTCCGGGGATCATAGTGATCCGTCAGATCTCCGGACACCTGCAGAACCTGTACTCCGTACAACCCCTCGCTGGCAAGAATCTGCTGCGCCACCTGCGCCCCTGTCATGCCGCTCCCACTCCGGATTCTGCTGTATTTCCGGAACGTTCCCCGCATGGTGCCCTGCACAATCAGCGTAAACACAAATGCTGCAAGAATAAGCAGATACGTCCAGTCAAAACCATAATAGTAATAATTCCCATACATAACCATTCCGCCTCCTGTCTGTTCTGCCCCTTTTAGAAGCCCAGCCGTGTCTCACCGGCAGCAAACCGGCGGCCCCGCAGGAAATCCGCGGCAGTCATCCGTTTTCTTCCCTCCAGCTGAATTTCCTCCAGAATCAGGATTCCTTCTCCGGTCTGCACCCGGATTCCCCCGGCTTCTGCCCCCAGCACCGTGCCGCAGGGCTTTTTGCTGTCCGGTTCTCCCGATACAGAAGCCCTCCATATTTTCAGCTGCCTGCCCTCCAGTCCGGTAAAGGCGGACGGCCAGGGATTGAGCCCCCGGATCTGGCAGTCAATCTGGCGTGCCGTCCTGTTCCAGTCAATGATGCCGTCCTTTTTTTCAATCATCCTGGCATAGGCCGTTGTGCTCTCCTTCGGCTGTTTCCGCGGATGAAGTTCTCCGGCCTGAAGCTTCGGAAGTGTCTCCACCAGAAGTCCTGCCCCGGCCCGGCTCAGGCGCTCAAACAGAGACCCTCCTGTCTCCTGCGGATCCAGTGTGATTTCCGTCTGAGAGAGCATATCTCCGGTGTCCAGTCCCGCATCCATCTGCATGATCGTCACACCGGATGTCTTTTCTCCGTTCAGCACCGCCCATTGAATCGGGGCGGCTCCCCGGTAAGCCGGAAGAAGCGACGCGTGAACATTCAGGCATCCGTATTCCGGGAGTTCCAGAATGCTCTGCGGGATCAGCTGTCCGTACGCGACAACTACGATCACCTCCGGGTCCAGCTTCTTCAGGATCTCCAGATTTTCCGGATTCCGGATACGAGCAGGCTGGTAAACCGGCAGTCCGATTTTGTCCGCGGCCGCTTTTACGGCAGTCGGGCGAAGCTCCTGCTTCCGTCCGACCGGCTTATCCGGCTGGGTAAAAACTCCCTCCACCTGATGCCCGGAGGCGACGAGAGCCTCCAATGTCCCTACCGCAAAGTCGGGTGTCCCCATAAACACGATTCTCATCTTACAGTTCCTCTGTTTCTTCCTCATCCGGATTTTCCTGTTCCTCTGTCTCGCCCGCCCGGTGAAGAGGTCCTTGTGCAAGCTCCCGGTACAGATGTCCGTCAAGGTGGTCAAATTCATGGCAGCAGGCTCTGGCCAACAGCCCTTCTGCTTCCAGCTCAAAGGGTTCCATATTCTCATCCAGCGCTCTGACTTTCACATGTTCCGGCCTGGTCACCATCCCGACCATGCCCGGTATGGAAAGACAGCCTTCTTCTCCGGTCTGCTCCCCGTCCTGTTCTACTATTTCCGGATTGATAAAAACATACGGATGTTCCCCGTCCACATCAATCACACAGATTCTCTTCAGAATTCCTACCTGCGGCGCGGCCAGTCCCACACCGAGAGCATCATACATGGTTTCAAACATATCTTCGATCAGCGTCCGTGTCCTGGGTGTCATTTTTGTGACCGGTCTGCAGACCTTCTCCAAAACCTTGTCTCCCTCCAGACGAATTGTACGCAGTGCCATCTCTATTCCTTCTTTCTTTTACAGACGCGGACGCTCTTCCTGATGCGCCGCAATTTTTTTCCGATATTCCCGTCTGGGAAATCTGTACCGGCTGCTGTTCCGTTTCCTCCTGCCCCAGTGTCTTTAGGCGTTCAGTTCAAACGTAAAATAAATATTCCGGAATCCGGAATTGATTTCAATATAGCGCTCCATCATCCTGCGCAGACGGATAATCTCCTGCCGGTCTGGCTCTCTGACATACAACACCTCCCGCCAGTTATCCTTGATCCTGGCCACCGTCTCCGGCACCGGTCCCAGCAGGACCGTCTTCCCGGATCTCCGATATTTCCGGAGGAACTCGCGGAGCGCCAGAAATGCCCGCTGCAGTCTCTGCCCGTCCGTACAGCTTCCACGCACGGCAAGCATCTGCCAGACAGGAGGATAGTTCAGGAACTCCCTGCCTGCGATTTCTTCGGCGTAAAAAGCATCATAATCCTGGCAAGCCGCGGCACGTATGCTGTAGTGATCCGGCTGATAGGTCTGAATGACGGCAAGTCCGGGTGTACTTCCCCTGCCGGCGCGGCCGACTGCCTGCACAAGCAGCTGATAGGTTCTCTCTGCCGCCCGGTAGCTGTTCTCGCCCAGCGAGAGATCCGCCGCCAGAACCCCTGACAGCGTAACATCCGGAAAATCATGTCCCTTTACAATCATCTGTGTGCCGACCAGGATATCCGCCTGATGCAGGGAAAACGCACGGAGGATCTTCCGGTAATCATTCTTTCCCCTTGTGGAATCCGCATCCATGCGCAGAATCCTTGCCTGCGGAAACCTGCTTTTCAGCTCACTTTCCACCTTCTGGGTTCCCACGCGGAATCCGCTGATAAACGGAGAACCGCAGTGAGGGCACACCCGGACCGGCTCCGTCTCATAGCCGCAGTAGTGGCATACAAGTTTCCCATTGTTGTGAAGCGTGAGAGAAACATCGCAGTGCGGGCACCGGATGACCTCTCCGCAGGACCGGCAGGACAGAAAACCGGAAACTCCCCTCCGGTTCAGGAAAAGAATGCTCTGCTCCTTTTTCCGGAGTCTTTCCTCCAGTTCCTGCTGCAGCCGGACACTGATTACAGACCGGTTGCCGCTCTGAAGCTCCTTCCGCATATCCACAATTTCCACCACCGGAAGATCTGCCCCGCCGTAGCGGCTGTCCAGGACAAACCCGGCAAACTCCCCACTCCGGCACCGATACCACGCGTCCACGGAAGGAGTCGCGGAGCCAAATACCACGTGCGCCTGTTCCATACGCGCACGTTCCAGCGCGGTCTCCCTCGCATCGTAACAGGGAGCCTTTTCCGACCGGTAGCTCGGCTCATGCTCCTCGTCAATCAGGATCAGCCCGGTGTCCGGAAACGGGGTGAATAATGCCGAACGGGGGCCTATGACGATTTTTGCCTCCCCTGTCCTGGCACGCTCCATCTGGTCAAACCGCTCTCCTCTGGACATCCTGGAATGAAGAACCGCGACAGCATCTCCGAACCTTCCGCGGAATCTTCGCACCGTCTGCCAGGAAAGGGAGATCTCAGGAATCAGGACAATCGCCTGTCTTCCCTCCTGCAGCACTTTCCCGATCAGATCCATATAGATCAGCGTTTTCCCGCTTCCGGTTATTCCCCGGATCAGGCACGGACGGTTCTGTCCCTTCCATTCCTCCAGAATCCCGTCCCTGACTTTTTTCTGGTCGGGAGTCAGCTCAGTGCTGTTTTGTTCCGATGCCGACAAACCATCTCCGGATCCATCCGCATCCTCCATCAGATCCTCCGGATTCCGGATGACCCGGTGTGTCTCCACGGAGATCAGTCCGTCTTTCTGAAGGCTCTGCAGGACAGAGGACGTGACCCCCGCCTTTTTCATAAAACGGATCCGGTCCGGGCTGCCCTCCATGCCCGGTTCCAGAAGGGAACGAATCGCGCGCTCCTTTGCTTTATGCCCCTTCTTCCGGCTCTCCTCCAGGGCGCGCTGCAGCATTTCCCTGTCCGCAAGCACCCGGATGCTGTCCGCAGTAGACGTCTTCTCCCTTTCCTTTACAGGCAGAACCGTCTGAAGCGCACGGTTCATGGTGGATCCGTAGTTTTTTTTCATCCAGACAGCCAGCTGCAGGAGACGCCCCTCAATCGGCAGCCGACCCTCCTGGATCTCCAGAATCGGCCGTATCCGGCTCTCCTCGATCTCAGGACTGGTGCTGATACCGACCACATAGCCGTCCACGATCCGGGTTCCTCTGCCGAACGGAATCCGCACCGCCGTTCCCTCCCGTACACTGTCCCGGAGATTTTCCGGAATTCTGTACTGAAAGGTTTTATCCAGGCTTTCCTGCGTGATATTTACAATTACATCAGCATACCGTTCCTGCATCCGCCTGTCTGTCTTCCTCCAGGATTTCCTGAATCAGGACACGTTCGTCCATGGGATATTTCTTTCCCTTGATAATCTGATAATCCTCGTGTCCCTTTCCGGCAAGAACAATAATATCTCCCGGCTCTCCGTGGTGAATGGCGTACCGGATCGCCTCCTTCCGGTCCGCGATCTCAATATATTCCCCGTCGGTTTTTTCCATGCCTGTCCGGATATCGTCCATGATTGCCTGCGGATCTTCATTCCGGGGATTGTCTGAGGTAATAATGGTAAAGTCCGCCATTTTCCCGGAGACTTCTCCCATCTCGAACCGGCGGTCCCGATCCCGGTTTCCCCCGCATCCGAACAGACATACGATACGGTTCGGGTGATACTCCCGGAGAGTAGAAAGAAGGCTCTCCAGAGCCATCGCGTTGTGCGCGTAATCAATCATCAGGGTAAATTTGTCGGAAACCCGGACCATCTCTACCCGGCCTTTGACCTTTGCATGGGTCAGCGCCTTCATGATTTCTTCCTCTGTCACTCCGAAGTGATAGCAGACCGCCACGGCTGCCAGGGAATTGTAGACCGAAAAGCGGCCGGGTATATCAATTTCCACCGGGATATTAACCAGCCCGGACGCCTGGTAGCGGATCCCCAGGTAGCCCGGCTTGCAGATCATCATGGCATTTTCTGCGCGAAGATCCGCCTGTTCGCTGTAGCCGTAGGTTTCCAGCTGACAGGTTGCGCCTTCCACCATCTGCTGAAAATGTCTGTCGTCCCGGTTTACAATGCCGATCCTGCAGTTCCTCAGGAGTTTCTTCTTGCACTCCATGTATTCCTCGAAGCTGGCATGTTCATTCGGTCCGATATGATCTGCCTCTATATTGGTAAAAATACCATAATCAAAATAGATTCCGGCGACCCGGTCCATCTTCAGTGCCTGAGAAGATACCTCCATGACCACGCTGTCAAACCCGGCCTGCACCATCTCCGAGAAATATTCATAAATAAGATAAGACTCCGGAGTTGTATTCTCGGAGGGAATGGTGCGCAGACCGGTGATGCTCTCGATAGTACCTATCAGCCCTGTTTTATGACCTGCCGCCTCCAGAATGGACTGAATCATGTAGGTGGTTGTTGTTTTCCCCTTGGTTCCGGTAATACCGATGGTTGTCAGCTTTTTCTCCGGATGGTCAAACCATACGGAAGAAACCATAGCCAGCGCGTAACGGGTGCTGGGAACCCGGATCACCGTGACGGTGGGAGGAACTTCTACCGGTGTCTCCACCAGAAGAGCCGCCGCTCCCTTTTCTGCGACCTCCTTCGCATAGGCATGACCGTCGGAGACGGCTCCCCGGATGCAGACAAACAGGTGATTTTTCCCTGCCTTCCGTGAATCATAGGTAACCCCTTCTATTTCTTTTTCCAGGCTGCCCTGCATCACCTCTGCATGCAGGCCGTCCAGAAGTTCTTTTAGTTTTTTCATTTTCCGCTCCCATCCAGCGCCGGAGGCCCGGCCTGTATCTGTACTTCTGCCGGATACCCGGCGGACGCAACGTAACGACTAAAGGATAGCATAATTTCAGGTAACAGAAAACCCCGAATCTCTGGGATCCGGGGTTCTCTGTGTTCTTAAAATGAGGGGGAGATAGTTTGTTTTGATCAACTATCTGAAACTCATTCTAAAGAGAAAATGTGATGAAACTTTGACGGCTTTCCAAAACATTTCTAAAATTTCTAAAAAATCATGCCCGCCAGACACAGACAGAGACCGGATGTCCCACCTGGTTTTCAATCTGTGTCTGCCAGATACGCAGCGTTTCCTCGTCTCCGTACCAGAGCTGATGCGCGCTGCCCGCCTCGTCCGTATAGCTGTAAAGCAGAGCTCCGTTGGACTCGTCGCGGGCGGATTCCCCGCCGTAGGTTTCCATCGTTTTGGCAACATCCCTGTCCGAGCAGGGCTCTGTATATCCGCTGCCCAGGTTCCAGTCGTAACCTCCGTTTGCGATAGCATAGGAGAGATTCGGCACCTGGGAAAAATTGCTGACAATACCGCTCAGGAACTCAAAATCCGCCCGCGGCCCTGCATCGGTGCCGATTCCGTGGGCGTCATAGCACATAACAACGTGTTCGACCTGATCGGAAAAATTCAGCTGATCCGCCGGAATCGACGGTTCCAGCACGACGCGCACTCCCAGTCCTCTGCTCCCGGCTTCCTCCGCCAGCATATCCTCAAAGCGGATAACCAGATTCCAGAGCCTGGTATCTCCGTAGATACTCTCATAGTCAATTTCCACTCCGTCAAACCCCTGGTCTTCCGCAAGAGCTGCCAGCTGCTGTGCATGCGCGCGGGCGCTGTTCTCGTCCTCCAGCAGCGTATAAAGAATATCGGAGTTTTTTGCCTCTGCCCATCCGCCTTCTATAATGTCGTTGGTCACAGACAGATAATATTCCTTGTCCGGATACGCGGCTTTCAGATCCTGCATCAGCGAGGTGAGCGCGTCCGGCTCACTGATCTGTCCGGCTGAATTAAAGGTAGCCGCAAAAATACTGACCTCAGAGATTTCATCCTGATGAGCGTCCAGATAGGCTTTTGCGGAATCCTCATCCCAGTCGACCGCCCAGACACTCCTGCTGAAGTCCGCAGGATTCTGCGGAAGCAGAGCCGCCTGCTCCGCCGTGATCCTGGAAATAGCCGGAGCGTCCACGGAGCTGCTGACGGAAGAATCTGTGTTTACAGACTCCTGACTATCCGCGGCGGAGCCGGAAATCTCCGGCTGTGCGGCGCCGCCCGCAAACGGCAGAGCCGCCCCCTGCAGAATCAGTGAGGCACAGAAGATAAGTCCCACGATGCAGAAGGCAGCGGAGGATATCGCCAGAACAATCCATTTCTTCATAGAATCAGCCTTCTACGATGCTGGTTCCGGCGCTGCCCTCGAATGCCGCCTTGGCATTGTGAACCGATGTAATGACCGCTCTTTTTCCGCCTCTCCGGATAAAGCTGCAGGCAGCCTGAACCTTGGGAAGCATCGTAGCATCTCCGAACTGGCCATCCCGGATATAGCTCTCCGCCTCGGAAACCGTAATTTTTCCCAATGACGTCGCATTCTCCCTGCCGAAGTTCAGCATGACATGATCAACACTGGTCAGAATAACCAGCTCGTCCGCGCGAAGCTCCTCGGCAAGCCTGGTGGCAATCAGATCCTTCTCTATCACCGCGCTGGCACCACGAAGCGTCTCTCCCTGCTCCAGAACGGGGATTCCGCCTCCGCCGCCAGCAATGACAATGTGGCCGGCATCCAGCAGCAGGCGTATGGAATCCAGCTCGATGATTTCCTGCGGTTTCGGAGCGGCAATGATCCTGCGGTATCCGCCTTCTACCTCTGTCACAAAGTTTCCCTTCTTCCGCTCCGCTTCCGCCTCCTCTTTTGTCAGAACGCGGCCGATCACCTTGGTGGGCTGATAGAGAGCCTCATCATAAGGATCCACCGTCACCTGCGTGATGATGGTGGCGATATTTCTGTAAATACCACGGCGAAGAAGCTCTGCGCGGAGAGCATTCTGAATATCATAGCCGATATACCCCTGGCTCATGGCGGAGCAGACGGCCATAGGAGCACCCGTGTATTCCGCGTGCGCCTTAGCAAATTCATTCATTGCCGTATGAATCATGCCGACCTGCGTACCGTTGCTGTGCGTAATCACGACATTCGCCCCGTCTGCAACCAGATCCGCGACAGCCCGGACTGCCTTTGTGACCGCCTCCCTCTGCTCCGGGAGAGTCGCACCCAGCGCCGAGTGTCCCAGGGAAATTACCACACGTTTTTTCTGCATCTGCAGCACCTCGCTTCCTGACAGATTTAGCTGTCCGCGTCAGACCTTTTTGTTACGGTTATTCAAAAATCAAATTTCCCGTCAAAATACTGATCCAGTTCCTCTATTTTCACACGAACCTGCTCCATGGTGTCCCGGTCACGGATCGTCACGGCGCCATCGTTTTCGGAATCAAAGTCATAGGTCACGCAGTACGGTGTTCCGATTTCATCCTGTCTGCGGTATCTCTTTCCGATATTTCCCCTGTCGTCATATTCACAGTTGTATTTCTCGCAGAGATGGTCAAAAATCTTTTCCGCCTGCTCCGTCAGTTTTTTGGACAACGGCAGAACCGCAATTTTCACCGGGGCAAGCGCCGGATGAAAATGCAGAACCGTGCGGACATCGTTTTTCTCCTCGTCCAGAACCTCCTCGTCATAGGCGCTGCACAGGAAAGCCAGTACCACCCGATCCGCTCCCAGCGACGGCTCGATGACATAGGGGATGTAACGGATATTTTTCTGGTCGTCGAAATAAGTAAGATCCTGCCCGGACACCTCCTGATGGCGTCCCAGGTCATAGTCGGTCCTGTCCGCGATCCCCCAGAGCTCTCCCCAGCCGAAGGGGAACAGGAACTCGATATCCGTCGTCGCCTTGCTGTAGAAGCTCAGCTCCTCCTTCGCGTGATCCCGGAGCCTCATCTCTTCCGGCTTCATACCAAGCTTCTGCAGCCAGTCGCGGCAGAACGACCTCCAGTAATCAAACCACTCCAGATCCGTATCCGGCTCACAGAAGAACTCCAGCTCCATCTGCTCGAACTCACGCGTACGGAAGGTAAAGTTTCCGGGTGTGATTTCATTCCGGAACGACTTGCCGATCTGTCCGATTCCGAAAGGAATTTTCTTTCGGGTCGTACGCTGCACGTTCTTGAAATTGACAAAAATACCCTGCGCGGTTTCCGGGCGGAGATAAACGGTATTCTTCGCGTCCTCCGTAACGCCCTGGAACGTCTTGAACATCAGGTTAAACTGCCGGATATCCGTAAAATTGTGTTTTCCGCAGCTGGGGCAGGGGATCTGATGTTCTTCAATAAAGCTCATCATCTTTTCCTGTGACCATCCGTCGCAGCTGCCGTTCTCAATCTCAATTCCGTTCTGCCCGCAGAAATCCTCGATCAGCTTGTCCGCGCGGAAGCGCTCATGGCACTCTTTGCAGTCCATCAGCGGATCGGAGAAGCTTCCCAGATGTCCGGATGCTACCCATGTCTGCGGATTCATAAGGATCGCGCAGTCTACACCCACATTATATTTATTGTCCTGTACAAACTTCTTCCACCAGGCCTTTTTGACGTTATTCTTCAGTTCTACGCCGAGCGGGCCGTAATCCCAGGTATTGGCCAGCCCCCCGTAAATCTCGGATCCGGGGAACACAAACCCGCGTGATTTGGCCATCGCGATAATCTTATCCATTGTCTTTTCCATTTTCTCCGCCTCTCTGTCTGCTGTTAACTGATTTCTGAAACCGCCGCGGTCCCGCAGGCGGGATGCCGCAGCCTGTGCCATGATTGTTATTTATAGATGATGTAAGCATAGTAATCCGATACGGTGGCATAAGGATTCATCTGCTGACTGTCCGCTCCGCTCTCCTCCGTCCGGGAAGCAGAGGCTGTTCCGCTTCCGCCCGCGGAGGAAGCAGATGAAGCCGTGACACTCTCCGTCTGCGTCTTGTCTGCTTCTGCGGCGCCGCTTTCTGACGAAGCCGCCGCAGACGTCGCCTCCGGCGTATTCAGCACCGTGTTCACCGTCGCCGTCAGCCTTCCGGTTATGGTCACATTTTCTGTGGCATAAAGGATTTTATCCGGAAGTCTTACCTGAACCGGCTCCTCGCAGATAAAAATTTTCCACTCCTTTGCCCTCTCGGAAAGAACCTCAGCGTCAGCCGCGGCTCCCCTTTTATCAACAAAACTCTGTGTGATGTCGAATCCCGCGTCCTCCGCAGCCTTTATCGTACCGAGAAAACAAGTCACATGGTTAAACTTTGCGTAATCGTCACACGTCGCATACGTCATCACCGTCTCTGCCGTCCGGTTGGTCACCGTACATTTGGTCAGGGAAACCTTTCCCCCGCCGCTGTCCGTATAATCCGCGATCTCCTGTTCAATGTACTGCTTCAGCTCATCCTCGGTAAACGAGCCCTCTCCTACCGATTCCACTACGGTTTCTGTGATCACCCCTGTCTCGTCCGCGGAGATGGATGTGTTTTCGTTGCTGTTCGGGAGAGAACAGCCCGCCACAGCTATTCCAATTGCTCCTGCCAGCACTCCCGCCAGCAGTCTGTGTTTCCGATTTCTGTTGTTCCGCTTCATACAACTCCCCGGCGATAAATGATGTCGTCTCTTCCCGGCCCGTTGGAAACCATGGTGATGGGATATCCGATCTGACTCTCGATAAAGTTCACGTAATCCTGTGCCTCCTGGGGAAGATCCTCAAATTTCCGGATTCCCCGGATATCACACTTCCACCCCTTAAAGGTACGATAGACCGGTTTGCAGCGCCTCAGATCTTTCGTAACCGGGAATTCCGTGATCTCCTTTCCGTCCAGCTCGTAGGCAACGCAGACGGGAATTTCGTCCAGGTAGCCCAGATCATCCAGAACCGTGAAGGCGACATCCGTCGCTCCCTGCAGACGGCATCCGTACTTTGACGCCACACAGTCATACCAGCCGACTCTTCTGGGTCTGCCCGTCGTCGCGCCGTACTCCCCTCCGTCTCCGCCATGGTTGCGGAGGAGCTCTGCGTCCTCTCCGAAGATCTCGGAGACAAACTCTCCCGCGCCCACCGCGGAAGAATAGGCCTTGGAGACAACGACAACTTTTTTGATTTCATAAGGAGGAATTCCTGCTCCGATGGCACCGTATGCCGCCAGCGGAGAGCTGGAAGTCACCATCGGATAGATCCCGTGATCCGGATCCTTCATGGTTCCAAGCTGACCTTCCAGCAGGATGCTCTTTCCTTCCCGGATCGCTGTGTCCAGGTAAAGAGACACGTTGCCAAGATAATCCTTCACCTTTTCTCTTCTGTCTTTGATCCACTGGAGAAGTCCCTGCCTGTCAAGCGGATCTGTGTGGTAAAGTCCGGTCAGAAGGACATCCTTCTGGTCCGCAATGCGGTTGATCTTCTCCATCAGGACATCGTCATCCTGATAAAATTCGTTAATCTGCCACCCGATTTTGGCAAATTTATCACTGTAGAAGGGCGCGATTCCGGACTTTGTGGAACCGAAGGATTTTCCTGCCAGCCTTGCCTCCTCCAGAGAATCAAACTGCACATGGTAGGGCATCATGACCTGTACGCGGTCAGAAACCATCAGATGCGGCTTCGGCACCCCGCGGGACACAATCTCATCCAGTTCCTGTACGAATTTATCAATATCGAATGCCATGCCGTTCCCGATGATGTTCATGATATCCGGATGGAATACGCCGGAGGGCATGGTGTGAAGAGCAAATTTCCCGTATTGATTTACGATGGTGTGGCCGGCATTTGCGCCACCCTGAAAGCGGACGACAATATCCGCCTCATTGGCCAGTGTATCTGTAATCTTTCCCTTGCCTTCATCGCCCCAGTTTGCACCAACAACTGCCTTAACCATGACCTCCTCCTTTATACAGAAATCGTTGCCCTGACGCCCAGAAGATCCCTTCTCTCCTTCAGGAGAGGATTTATGACCTCCTTCAGGTATTTCTCCACCTGACGGGGAGCGCGTCCGATATATTTTTTCGGATCCATGGATTTTCTCAGATCGTCGATGGAAAGATTGAAGGCCGGATCCGCCGCGATACGGTCCAGCAGGTCATTCTCACGCCCCTGCTCCTTCACCGTCCTTCCCGCCTCCATGGATAGTTCCCGGATTCTTTCATGCAGCTCCTGCCGGTCGCCTCCGGCTTTTACGGCGTCCATCATGATATTCTCTGTGGCCATAAAAGGAAGCTCCGCCATCAGATGTTTCTCAATCACCTTCGGATAGACCACAAGACCGTCCCCCACATTCAGAACCAGATCCAGGATGCCGTCAACCGCCAGAAAGCCTTCCGCAACTGAGAGTCTCTTGTTTGCCGAGTCGTCCAGTGTCCGCTCGAACCACTGTTCCGAAGAAGTCATGGCCGGGTTCAGCGCGTCTATCATCACATATCTGGACAGGGACGCAATTCTCTCGCTCCGCATCGGATTCCGCTTATAGGCCATGGCAGAGGAACCGATCTGGGTTTTTTCAAACGGCTCTTCAACCTCCTTCAGGTGCTGCAGAAGGCGGACATCATTGGAAAATTTATGTGCGCTGGCCGCAATTCCCGCCAGAACATTCAGCACCCTGGTGTCTACCTTTCGGGAATAGGTCTGTCCGGACACCGGATAGCATTCCCGAAACCCCATTTTTTCCGCAATCATCGGATCAATCCGGTCGACCTTTTCCTGATCCCCGTTGAACAGCTCCAGGAAGCTGGCCTGTGTTCCTGTTGTCCCCTTGGAGCCGAGAAGCTTCAGCGTGCCCTGCACATACTCCAGATCTCCGAGGTCCATGACAAACTCATTCAGCCAGAGGGTAGCCCGCTTACCCAGCGTCGTAGGCTGCGCCGGCTGAAAATGTGTGAAAGCGAGGCAGGGCTGGTTTTTTTCCTTTTCCGCGAATTTTGCCAGCACGTCTATGACGTTGACCAGTTTTTTTCTGATCAGCTTCAGCGCCTCGCTCATAATAATAATATCCGTATTGTCTCCCACATAGCAGGAGGTTGCGCCCAGATGGATGATACCCTTTGCCTTCGGGCACTGGACCCCGTAAGCATAGACATGGGACATGACATCATGACGGACCACCTTCTCCCTTGCCCTGGCCACATCATAATTGATATCGGACACATGCGCCTTCATCTCGTCAATCTGTTCCTGCGTAATGTTCAGCCCCAGCTCCCTCTCTGTTTCCGCCAGGGCAATCCAGAGCCTTCTCCATGTGGTGAACTTAAAATCCTCAGAAAAAATGTGCTGCATTTCCCTGCTGGCATAGCGCTCCGACAGGGGACTGATATAGCCGTCCGTATTCGCCATATTCTTTCCCTTCCTGATTAATAACCGATGCCTTCTCTGCGGCTTAAAAGAAGCCATAAATCACGTTGCCATTATAAGGCATAGACAGGGCAAAAGCAAACCATACCCTTAATTCGGGTTGGTGTAGCCCGACAGAAACTGCCGGGTTTTTTCTTCTTTTGGTTTTGTAAAGATTTCCTCCGGCGCTCCCTGCTCCGCAATTACGCCTTTATCCATAAAGATCACCTGATCGGACACATCGCGCGCAAAGCCCATCTCATGTGTGACAATAATCATGGTCGTGTGCTGCTCCGCCAGGCTGCGGATGACCTTCAGCACCTCGCCGGTAAGCAACGGATCCAGCGCGGAGGTCGGCTCGTCAAAGCAGAGGATGTCCGGCTGCAGGGCAAGCGCCCTTGCGATGGCAACCCGCTGCTGCTGCCCTCCGGAGAGCTGATGCGGATAATTGTTTTCCCTGTTTTCCAGCCCCATCTTCCGCAGCAGTTCTCTTCCGTGCGCCTCAATTCTGCCGAGGCTCTCTGAATCCGGTTTTTCCAGAGCCAGCTTCGGGGCCAGCGTCACATTTTCCAGCGCCGTATACTGCGGAAAAAGATTGAAGTTCTGGAAAACCAGTCCGAAATGCAGCCGTTTTTTCCGGAGTTCTTCCTCACTCTCCTGCGCTTTTTCCGACGCGTCAAACAGCTTCTCTCCGCGAACCGTAATGGTTCCCCCGTCCGGTACCTCCAGAAAGTTCAGGCAGCGCAGAAGCGTGGTTTTTCCACTTCCGGAGGAACCGATGATGGAAACAGCCTGCCCTTCCTCCATCTGAAAGCTGATGTCCTTCAGTACCTTCGTGTTTTCAAAATTTTTTTCAATATGTGATACTTCCAGAAGTGCCATTTTTTCCCTCGTGCTTTCAGCGGAAATAACTCAGTTTCTTTTCTATATATCCGAACAGAATGGTCAGAAGACCGCAGAACAGGAGATAAAACACGCCCGTGTAAAACAGCGGCCAGATCAGCCCGTTGGATTTGGTAAAGGAATTGCCCATGAAAATAATCTCTGTGACACTGATGACGTTTGCCAGAGACGTATCCTTGACCAGTGTGATAATTTCGTTTGACATGGGCGGAACAATTCTCTTTATTACCTGCAGAAGAACGACCTTCCGGAAAATCTGCCCTCTGGTCATTCCCAGAACCTGCCCGGCCTCATACTGGCCGACCGGGACAGACTGGATGCCGCCGCGGTAGATTTCCGAAAAATAGCAGGAATAATTGATGACGAAGGCCACCAGGGCAGCGGCAAACCGCCCGGTATTTCCCATGCCGTTCCAGACCGGATTTCCCAGGAGACCCGGTCCATAAAAAATAACCATCAGTTGCAGCATAAGCGGCGTCCCGCGGATCACCCAGATGAGAAACTTGATGGGGTATTTCAGAATCTTCGCCCGACTCATGGAGCCGAGGCTGAGCAGAAGCCCCAGAGGCAGAGAAAACAGCAGGGTCAGAGCGAATAATTCCACCGTTTTGGCAAATCCCTGCAGAAGCTGCAAAGTTACTGTGATAAACATGTCGTCACTCCTTGAAACTCTTTCCAACCAAACCGCCATGTCACATGCGCGGGACGCCGCGGAATGTCTCCGTCACACACGCCGCTGCGCCGGATTCCCCCGTCACGCAGAAAAGCAGGCCGGCTCCCGCAGCGGGAGATCCGACCTGTCGCCAGAAGCAGACGCTTCTTTTTTTCTGTTTCCTTCGCCGGAGAACCGTCAGGCAATCGGAATCAGGGATTCCTGCACGCCGTATTTTTCTGCCAGTTCCTTCAGCGATCCATCCTTCTCATAAGAGGCAAGCGACTGGTTGATGAATTCCGCCAGATCCGATCCCTTTCTGCAGCCGATGCCATACTCTTCACTGGTGAGCTCTACCGTGTGCACCATATCCGCAAAATCCGTTCCCTCTCCGATCATTGCTCCTGCCATCAGCAGGTCAATGATGCAGGCGTCGGAGGTTCCGGACTTCACTTCCATTAACGCGTTTGCCTGAGATTCCACCGAAGAATAGTTGAATCCCGCGTCCTTCGCAGCCTCTTCGCCGGCCGATCCGGTTTCCACGGCAAAATTCAGGCTCTTCATGCTCTCGGCATCCGGATACTGATCCGCCTTGTCCTTCGGCATAACGACAACCTGCGCGTTTTTCAGATACGGCTTTGTGCACTCCATGGAATTGGTAACCTCATCGGTGAGGGTCATACCATTCCAGACAACATCAATGCTCTTGTTCTGAAGCTCCAGGATCTTGCTGTCCCAGTCAATCTCCACAAACTCCACATCAACACCCAGGTCATCCGCCACCTTTGTCGCCAGATCCGCGTCAAAGCCGATCCATTTTCCGCTGTCGTCCTTATAATCCATCGGCGCAAAATCCGTAACACCGACAATCAGTTTTCCCTTCCCTTTAATATAGTCCACATCGCTGTCTCCCGACGCGGCAGCAGAGGACGCCGCTGCTGTGCTCTGCGAGGCAACAGAAACCTCCTGTGTCTGACTTTCTGATGCCGCCGATTCGGATGATGCCGAAGCAGAGGAACTTCCTGCCGCGGAAGAACTTCCGCATCCTGCCAGACCTGCCGCCATTACCACGGCAAGAATACCGCCGATTAATTTCTTTTTCATCAATTTTTCCTCCTGTCATTCTGATCCCCGCAGAGTTCACGAAACACTGCAGACGTACCCGTCTCCTCATTTTGCGGAAACTGCGCAGGCTCTTTCGTGTTGTCGTGTGCAATCACTTTACCATGATAAACTGTCCCGCGCAAGCGATATCGTACCATAGGAACCTATACTCGTCAATCCCGTCGTTCCGGTTTCCGGATTCTGCACCTACAGTGAGAAACATACCGAAATTTTCGAAAAAAGACAAAAATAATTGACAATGCCTGTATTTGCCAGATAATAAAAGTTAGGTTTGCTGATACAGACATCACGTGCAGAACCCTGTATCTCTGAATCGTATTACTGCCCTGTTTGGTTCTGTGAGGATGTAGAACAATGAATTCACCAGCAGAAGTTGCAAAGAACTACGTTGACATCGGAGTCGGAAAAATCAGCCTTCCTGTTCCGAAAATGTTCCTTCTTGGAGTCCTGGCCGGCATCTACATCGCCTTCGGGGCTGTGGCCAGCCAGGCAGTCGCCGTCAGCATCCCGCTGGCTTCTGTCGCAAAGTTCGCGGGCGCCTGCGTTTTCCCTGTCGGACTGATGCTTGTCCTGTGCGCCGGCTCGGAGCTTTTCACCGGCAACTGTCTTCTTATTATCCCGGTTCTGGAGAAAAAGGCCTCCGTCGGAAACATGCTGAAAAGCTGGCTCTTTGTATACCTGGGAAATCTGACGGGAAGTATTCTGACAGCTCTGGCTGTCACTTACGGTCATGTTCTTTCCCTGTTTGATTCCGGTCTCGCAAAATCTGTCGTCTCCACAGCATCCGGAAAAGTAGGCATGAGCTTTACCGATGCCATGATCCGGGGAATCCTGTGCAATATTCTGGTGTGCCTGGCTGTGTGGGTCTCCTTCGCGGCAAAGGAACTTGCCGGCAAGATTATCGGCCTGATGCTTCCTGTAATGGTTTTTGTCCTCTGCGGCTTTGAACACAGCGTGGCAAACATGTATTTTATCCCTGCCGGGATCTTTGCCTCCTCCGAGTACGGCATTGCGGCGGACGGCCTGAGCTGGGGAACTTTTCTTACGCGGAATCTTCTTCCCGTTACCATCGGAAATATCATCGGCGGATCCGTCATTGTCGGATGCACCTACTGGTTCTGCTACCTGAGAAAGAAAAACGCTTAAACGCGCCATAACAGCAGTCTGCGCCTTCACGGCTTCTGTCCGTCCGGCGTGTCCAGCCAGATCTCATACCAGTCCAGGCATGCCTGTGTCCAGCGCCCGCATGTCCGGGCTGCTTTTTCTTCGGCTTTATCCAACTTCTCCGCTGCGTCTGCCGTCCAGGCAGACAGCTCCGGCTTACTGCCCTCCGCCCCCGCAGATTCCCTTCCAGCGGAACCGGAGCTCCGGCTGCCGTTTTCTTCCGGAATACCGGCGTTTTCGGCAAATTCCTTCAGTCCCAGGCGCCGGATCTCCTCCAGCTCTGCACAGGCGTTCCGGTAGTCCGTCTCTGCTGCCTCTCTTTCCCTCCGGTTCAGCCCAAAGCGCCAGTCCAGCTCCGCCTCTTCGGTGGAAATCTCTCGAAGCCGGAAGCGCTCTGCTCTCGGAACCGCCCGCAGCTCCTCAATCAGCCTCTGGTTTTCCGCCGTGCGGACCGCAGCCGCGTCCTGACCGTCGACGGCCTTTTTCAGACTCTCCCTGTAGTGCGTGTAGCCGAAGGGATAGTACCGGACTTCTTTATTTCCCTTCTCGAAAATTAACAGAGAATCGGCCACCCGGTCCAGAAAATAGCGGTCATGCGAGACAAACAGAATCGTACCCCGGTAGCACCGGAAAACCGATTCCAGGGTTTCCTTTGCGGGAATATCCATGGAATTGGTCGGTTCATCCAGTATCAGGAAATTCGGTCCGGACTGCAGAAGAGAAGCCAGCACCAGGCGGGCTCTTTCTCCGCCGGAAAGATCACGGACCCGTTTTCCCAGATCCTTTCCACGGAACAGATATCCCGCCAGGATTTCCCGTATCTCCTTCTCATGCAGGGCGGGGTATCTGTTATGAAACCATTCGATCACCGTACACGCATCCCGGATGTCCGCAGACATCTGGTCAAAGTAAGCGGCATCCGTATGCTCCCCCATCCGCTGCTTTCCGGAAAGAGGCGGAAGCTTTCCGGCGATTGTCCTGAGAAACGTACTTTTTCCGGAGCCGTTCGGTCCCAGAATTCCGATCTTCTGTCCCCGTCGGATCCGGAAAGAGATTTCCTGCAGCGGCTTTTCCCTGTCATAGCCGGTCTCCAGATGCTCACACTTGTAAACCCACCTTCCTCCCCGTCTTGCGGGAAGAATCTCTTCAACATGGATTACGGCGTCATCCGGATCCGGCTTCTCCGCCTGTTTCATCCGCTCCAGCAGTTTTTTTCTGGTTCTGGCAAAAGCCGCCTTCCTCGGACGATTTTTAAACCTTGCGATCAGCTCCTTCTCTCTTTCGATCTCCTCCTGCTGCTGCCGGTATTTCTTAAGTTTCCGCTCATAGGCTGCCGCCTTTTCCTTTACATACGCCGAATAATTTCCGGGGTAGCGCACCAGCTTCTGCCCGGCCACCTCCCAGACGACATCCGCCGTCCTGTCCAGAAAATAGCGGTCATGAGAAACCATGACCACCGCCTTTTTGTATTCCCTGATATAGTTCTCCAGCCACTCTACCGAAGCCAGATCCAGATGATTGGTCGGCTCGTCCAGGATCAGGACATCCGGCTGCATAAGAAGCAGCCGGATCAGCATCAGCTTTGTCTGCTCGCCTCCGGAAAAATCCTTCAGCTTCTTTTCCCTGACGGAAAGCGGAAAACCAAAATTGGTCAACATCCGGTTATACCGCTGCTCTTCCTCATAATACTCCGGGGAAAAGCAGTATTCCGGGGTTCTGCCGGAAAGCACGGCCTGCCGAACCAGCTCCTCTACTGTCTTTTCCGGCTGATCCGCAGCCTGCTGATTCAGCATTCCCAGGGAGAAAGCCCTTGCCTGCGTCATGCCCGAATCCGGATTTTTCTCATTTTTTTCCAGTTCAATCTCTCCGGCAAGTACCTTCAGGAGTGTGGTCTTTCCTGCCCCGTTGCGGCCTGTCACCGCAATTTTTTCCGTGCCGCGTATTTCAAAAGAAAAATGGGAAAGGACCGGCATGCCATTGCGGCACGCCGATCCGTCTCTGATCTCAAGAAGCATATTTTCTACTAATCCTCATCATAAAGCCGCACAACTCTGGGAGAAATGCCGCACAGCATCTCGTAATTAAATCTTCCGGCAGGATCCGCCACTTCCTCCACGGGAATGAACCCGTCTCCGTCACGTCCGATCAGTGTTACGACATCCTCTACCTGTACATCCGGTATGTCACTGACATCCACCATCATCTGATCCATACAGATTCTCCCCAGAATCGGAGCATACTGCCCGCGGATCAGCACTCTTCCCTTTGATGAAAGCGCCCTCGGATATCCGTCTGCATATCCTGCGGAAACCGTTGCAATACGGGTAACCGGCTTATCCGTCACATAGGTGGCACCGTAGCTTACGCCGACTCCCGGTCCCACATCCTTGACATGGATCACATGCGCCTTCCACTGAAGCGCCGGCTCCAGACGAAGGTTTTCCTTGCTGACCTCCTCGGAGGGATAGACCCCGTAGGTAATAATTCCAGAGCGCACCATTCCGAATCTCCAGGTGTTCTGGTCAAACTCCATGATTCCGGCGCTGTTGCAGACATGAAGGATAGGGATTTCCACCCCGCGCTGCCGCAGCAGTTCCACCATCGTGTCAAATTTTTTCATCTGATTCCGGGTGTACGACTGATCCTGCTGATCACAGCATGAGAAGTGGGTAAACATCCCTTCGACACGGACGGACGGCAGCGCCGCGATCTCCGCGATTTTGTCCGCTTCTTTTTCATTTACCTGGAACCCGATCCTTGTCATCCCGGTGTCCAGCGCGATGTGCATCCGCGCCTTTACCCCCTGCTTTTCCGCCTCGCTGCCCAGCGCGCGTGCGTCCTCCACCCGGTAAATGGAGGGACGGATGTCCTCCGCGATCATCTCCGGATATTCCGAGGGAGAGGTATATCCCAGGATCAGCACGGGAAGGGAAATATCATTTTCCCGGAGTTCCAGAGCCTCGTCCACCGTGGCCACCGCAAAAAAATCAACCAGATCCTCCAGCGCGTGCGCCACACGCACGGCGCCGTGTCCGTAGGCGTCAGCCTTTACCACCGCAAGCATTTTCACGCCCGGCGCAATTCTTTTTTTCGCCTCTGCAATATTATGCCGGATTGCACGCAGCGATACCTCTGCATAGCATCTGTAGTATTTATCCATGATCTTTCTCCTGTGCCATCCTGTCTGTAATAGCCTTCGGCATGCAGATGGCTGCAGGCATGGGAAAGCTTGCCGACCCTGAAAAGGTTCCAAGGCATGATTATATACGAGGAGACTCCGTGTTGCAACGGCAGCCGGCCTGTCAACGACGCCTTCCGGCTGCCCTCGGCCTGCTGTCCTCTGCTGTCATCAAAAACTGAAGCATGATGCCGCAGGCCGCAAGAACAAGCAGAATGATCAGACGGGAGCTCTGCACCTGCAGAAGCGCGACAGAAGGAGTCAGAGAAGCCAGCGCGCGGACGGCCGAAAACGACCCGCTCCCGGCCGTAATGACAATAATAAAAGGCCGCGCGAATTTCACGGAAAGGATGCCGACCGCCACAAAAGCCGCGATCTCCAGAATAAAAGCGAGTACTGTCCAGCCGTCTCCGGACGGAAACGATATGGCGGAGACCAGATAGAACCCCAGAAGTCCGCAGAACACAAACACTCCCAGCAGATAGATCTTAAAGGCCAGAAAACCGGCAAGCAGACCCGCCGCGATACCTGCCAGCACGGAAACGACAGCAGAGTCGCTGACCAGCTGTCCGGAAATACTGTATCCCAGAAGAAATCCCAGAAGAAACCCGAAAAGGGTAATCCAGAATTTCAGCAGCCGGTAACCGAAAAAGCACTGAATGATGCCGGTGATCAGCGACAGAACGAGAAACACCGCCGATAGCTGAGCCAGTAATTTTGTGATGGAATCCAACATTCCCTTACCTCCGTGGAAGGCGGAAGATGTCCGCCCCTTCAGACCAATTATTTTCTTCCCGACGCCCGAAGAACAGGTTCCAGAACCTCCCGGACCTTTTTCCTTCTGGCCGCGTACTGCGGATAAAACTCTTTTTCTGTCTGATAAGGCTGTACAAAAAAGACCTGAAGGATATAACGGCGCATCTGATCCGCGCTCTGCCCGGTCAGAAGCTCTGTTTTCGGTCCGGCTGTGCGCAGAAAATCATGCCAGTCCGCCGCAAATTTCTCATAGGCATCCAGGTCCGGTGTGTCCAGCCAGTCCCGCAGAAGAACAGGTGCGCCTTTTCTTCCGGGACATTCATTTTTCTGAAGAATATAGACAAAGGCCCGTCCGGAAAACCGCTGTCCGCCTTTTTTCCGCAGTACTTCCGGATCCGGATAATAGCGCCCCATGGGGAACATCCGGCATAAGGACGGACGAAAGGCGTGGATGATGCACCGCCCGTCGTCTCCGAGGAACGGGCAGCCGTCCTCCTTTTCTTCCTGTTTCTCATCGTGCTCCATCAGATTCGGAAGAATCAGCCCGTCCACCAGACGGATCTCGATCTGCTTCTCAATCATATCGGTAAACGTCAGGTGAAGCCCTGCAGTCAGCCGGTACATATCGTACGGATCGAGAATAATGGAATCCCCCGTGTTTCTGCAGCAGTCCGAGCAGCCTGCGCAGCCCCCGCAGTCTGTCGGCACCATATCATCCGGCAGATAAAATTTTCCGTCGGATATTTCATCTATATCTACGTTCCGAAGCATATAATCTCCCTGCCTGCGATTTCCTGCGTGCCGGCCTGACCGGTATCTGCAGATTCCATGGCCTGCCATTTGAACCTCCCCGGTATATCCTGCCCCCGCAGATCCTGTTATTTTACCCTTGGCCGCTCAATAATCAGGCCGCTCCGGTAAGCGGCGAGCAGCTCCTTCAGCTCTCCGATCCGGCTCTGCAGCTCTCTGCCGTTGTCCGTGTCCGCAACGTGAAGGCGGTGCGGCGCCATCGTCACCATGATCCGGTCCGAATGGATATCCGTCTCGTTCCGGATCGCGTCCTCGGTGGACGTAAAAGGCTTGTGGGCGACAAGCATCATCCCGTAGGAGTTATAGATCAGCGTATAGCCCGCAATACCGGTGCTGGACTGGTAGGCGCGGGAAAAGCCTCCGTCTATAATCAGAACTTTTCCTCCGCACTTAACGGGGCTTTCACCGTCTCTCTGACGAACCGGAACGTGTCCGTTTACAATATGTGCGTCCTCGCCAAGACCGAACTCCGCCAGAACCTGGTTCATCACATCCTCGTTATCCAGAAGGCGGTAATAGGGATTCTTTCTCTCCACGTGAGTCTCCGGCTCTTTCAGAAAATATCTCTCAAAGGTGGCCATCTTGTCTTTTCCGAACAGCGGGGACTGCGGACTCCTCCAAATCCACCAGAGAATGTCTCTTCCCTTCTCCTTTTCCGCCTTATCCACCGCAAAGAATGCCTTGCGGACATATTTTTCCAGCTCGTCGTACAGCGCCTTTCCGGAATATTTTCTCCCGTACACATTGACCTTCTGGAACTGTCCGTTTTCGTCCAGTGGAAGACAGCCATGGTACAGCAGGTTATTATTGTAGACCTTATACAGATTTCCCTTATTCAGGAGAAAGCTCATGTGAGACTGCAGACGCTCGCACTGCAGGAATGCTGACTGCAGCCGGTCCATGACCTCCCGTTCCTCCGCCGTCAGACGGTACGGATCCTTCGGGTCAATCGTTGGAAAATTCGTGTCAAGAAGCCGGTATCGTTTTCCGTCCAGCTCGATCTCTCCCTTTTCGTAATCAATCTTATCCAGCAGGAGACGGTCTTCCATATTGAAATTTTTCCGCTTCTTTATCAGCTGTCCTTCCAGCTTAAACTGAATAATCGTGATGGCCTTGTGGATCCGCATATTCAGATCCACCTCCTCCACCCGGTACTGGTCCGAGCCTCCCGACTTGACCCGGAAAAGCTCGCAGGGGTCATCCTGATAGGTTTTCAGCGCAAAGGTTGCCAGCGGCAGCATATTGATGCCGTAGCCGTCCTCCAGAATGTCCAGATTGCCGTAGCGGGCCGAAAAGCGTATGACCGTGGCTATACAGGCGAGAGACCCTGCCGCGGCGCCCATCCAGACAATGTCGTGGTTGCCCCAGGTAATGTCCACCGAATGGTAGCGCATCAGCCTGTCCACAATTTTGTCCGGACTGGGTCCCCTGTCGTAAATATCTCCCAGGATGTGAAGATGGTCTACGACCATGGTCTGGATCAGATAACAGAGCGCCGTAATGAACGGCTCCGCGCTTCCGATCTCGATAATGGTATCGACAATCGAATTATAATAGGCTTCCTTGTCCAGAACCTCCGGTTTTTCTGTGATCAGCTCCTCGATGACATAGGCAAAATCCCTTGGAAGAGCCTTGCGGACCTTGGATCTGGTGTATTTGGAGGAAGCTCTCTTGCACACCTCGATCAGACGGTAAAGCGTGATCTTATACCAGTCGTCAAGATCCTTTTCCGATTTCCGGATCAGGTTCATTTTCTCGGCCGGATAATAGATAAGCGTAGCAAGGGCGTTTTTGTCCGCCTCCGAGAGCGTTCTCCCGAATACCTCGTCAATTTTCTTCTTCACCGATCCGGAACCGTTTTTCAGCACGTGGGTAAAAGCCTCGTACTCTCCGTGCACATCTGTCAGGAAATGCTCTGTCCCCTTCGGCAGATTCAGAATAGACGACAGATTGATGATCTCCGTGGAAGCCTCCGCAATCGTCGGATACAGCTCCGCCAGACGCTGCAGGTACCGCAGCTCCATATCCTGTTCCTTCATAGTTTCCTCCCGGTTTTATCCCTGAAATCCGCCATGCCGGTTCTTCCGGCACCGCGGCTGCTGTCGGCCTGTCCCTGTAACAGACGGCTTCCTTCTGCCGTCCATCCGGGACGAACCGATGAACCGTGTTACGCCTCCTTCACAAAGTCAAACAGAGAAATCTGGTTTGTCTCCGGAAGATCCTTCAGAATTCCCAGCCTGGACAGCGTGTCCGAAATAGATTTTCCGACCTTCGCCCTCCTCCGGAAATCGTCCTTGGAAAGAAACTCTCCGTCTCTTGCCGCCAGCACAATGGTGTCCGCCGCAACAGTGCCAAGCCCCTCGATGGCATCCAGGGAAGGCATGATCCTCTCGTCGATGATCTGGAAGCGGTGCGCCTGCGCCCGGTACAGGTCGATAGGCATAAACTCAAATCCTCTTGCGTACATCTCCTGCACAATCCGCATGTCCCGGTACTGGTCCTGCTCCATATTGGACAGCTCGTCGCTGCGCTTTTCGTAATCATCCATCAGGCTCTCCAGCTTCTGCTTCCCCATGCACATCTTTTCATAGGAAAAAGCCTTCGCCCGGATGGAGAAAAACGCGGCGTAGTAAGCAAGAGGGCGGTAAATCTTATACCAGGCGATCCGGTAGGCCATCATGACATAGGCCACCGCATGCCCCTTGGGGAACATGTACTTGATTTTCTGACAGGACCAGATGTACCAGTCCGGCACGCCGTGGTCTTTCATGTCCTTCACCCACTCCGGCCAGTTCTTGCACGCCCCCTTTGCCACAATTCCCTTCCGCACCTTCTCCATAATGGAAAAGCTCTCTTCGGAATCCATTCCCCGGTTGATCAGATAAACCATAATGTCATCCCGGCAGCAGATGGCAGTTCCCAGGGTGCATTTTCCTTCCTTGATCAGTGTCTCCGCATTTCCCAGGTAGACATCTGTGCCGTGAGACAGTCCGGAGATACGGCAGAGGTCGGTAAAGTTCTGCGGTTTGGTATCCCGGAGCATCTGCATGGCAAAATCCGTACCGAATTCCGGAATTCCCAGACATCCCAGGCTGGTGCCGCGGATATCCTCCGGCCGGATGTCCAGGGCGTCCGTTCTCTGAAACAGACTCATCACCTTCGGCTCATCCAGCGGGATCTTCGTCGCGTCCACATCTGTCAGATCCTCCAGCATCCGGATCATGGTCGGATCATCGTGCCCCAGAATATCCAGCTTCAGCAGGTTGGAATCGATGGAGTGATAATCAAAATGTGTGCTGATAATATCGCTGTCGGGGTCATCCGCCGGGTGCTGCACCGGGGTAAAGGAGTTGATATCCTCTCCCACCGGAAGGACGACAATGCCGCCCGGATGCTGGCCGGTCGTCCGCCGGATCCCCGTACATCCCTGCACAATCCTGTTTATTTCACAGCCGCGTTTGTGAATTCCTTTTTCTTCATAATAGTTTTTCACAAAACCGAAAGCGGTCTTGTCCGCCAGTGTGCCGATGGTTCCCGCCTTAAAGGTCTGTCCGGCGCCGAAGATAACCTCTGTGTATTTGTGCGCCTTTGTCTGATATTCTCCTGAAAAATTCAGGTCAATATCCGGCTCCTTATTCCCCTTGAACCCAAGAAAGGTCTCAAAAGGAATGTTGAAACCGAGTTTCTGCATTTTTCTGCCGCACACCGGACAGTTTTTATCCGGCATATCGCACCCGGACATTCCCATCTTCCGGTATTTTTCCACGTCCGGCGTATCAAACTCCACGTGCTTGTCATACTCGCACAGGTAATGGGGAGGCAGAGGATTTACCTCGGTAATTCCCGCCATAGTAGCCGCAAAGGAGGATCCGACAGAGCCGCGGGATCCCACCAGATAGCCGTCCTCGTTGCACTTCCACACCAGCTTCTGGGCGATGATATACATCACCGCATAGCCGTTGCCGATGATGGAGTTCAGCTCCCTGTCCAGGCGCTCCTCCACGACATCCGGAAACTGTTCCCCGTAGATCTCGTGAGCCCTCCTGTTACAGATCTCCCGGAGCATTTTATCCGAGTTTTCGATCACCGGAGGGAATTTCCCCGCCCGGATGGGGCTGATCTTCTCAACGGAATCGCAGATTTTCCGGGGATTGTCGATCACTACCTCCCTGGCAGCTTCCTCCCCCAGATAATCAAATTCCTTCAGCATTTCCTCCGTTGTCCGGAGAAAAAGAGGCGCCTGCTGATCCGCATCCTCAAATTTTTTCCCTTTCATGATAATGCGGCGGTAAATCTCATCCTCCGGATTCATGAAATGGACGTCACAGGTAGCCACCACAGGTTTCCGGAACTGCTTCCCAAGCTTCAGGATCTTTTTATTAAACTCCTGCAGATCCTCCATGGTCTGAACTGCCGGGATTTTCTCATCCTCCAGCATAAACGCGTTATTTCCCAGTGGCTGAATTTCCAGATAATCATAGAAGCTGACGATTCTGGCAATTTCCTCCGCCGGCGCTCCCCGGAGGAGCGCCTGATAAAGCTCTCCCGCACAGCAGGCGGAACCTACAATCAGCCCCTCCCTGTGCGCCTGCAGAAAGCTCTTGGGGAGCTTTGCGTTCCGGTTGAAATATTTCAGATGCGACTCTGAGACGCAGCGGTACAGATTCACCCGTCCCGTCTCGTTCTTGGCGAGAATAATCGCGTGGCTGCTTTTCAGCTTCCGGACAGCTCCTTCGTTCAGCCGTCCCCTCTCGTTTAGCTCGTCCAGATCAGTGACATTCATCTCCTTGAGCATCTGTACAAATTTGACAAAAATTTCCGCTGTGCAGGCGGCATCATCCACGGCCCGATGATGGTGATCCAGAGACACACCGACAGCCTTCGCGACCGTATCCAGCTTAAAACGAGACAGGTTCGGCAGAAGCAGCTGCGCCATGGCAACCGTATCCACATAAGTCTCCGGTCTGGGGAGTCCCTGCTCCCGGCAGGCCTTGATGATAAAGCCCATATCAAAATCCGCGTTGTGCGCGACCATGACCGCGCCCCGGCAGAACGTAAGAAACTCCGGCAGCACAAGGTCAATCGTCGGCGCGTCCAGAACCATCTCGTCATTGATGGAGGTCAACTCCTCAATTCTGTAAGGAATGGGCTCCTGCGGATTCACAAACGTGGAAAACCTGTCTGTAATTTTCCCGTTTTCTACCCTTACCGCTCCGATCTCAATAATTTTACAGGTCAGATTGGAAAGCCCCGTAGTCTCTATATCAAACACCACATAGGGATCATCCAGGCTCTGGCCGCGGCTGTCTGTCGCGATTCCCTTCAGATCGTCAACCAGATACGCTTCCATCCCGTAAATCACCTTGAACGGGGCTGAAATCTTTTTCAGTTCCTCCTTCGGTACATCCGGATGCTCCGTCTGGTATTTTTTCCGATAGGCGTCATCAATGTCCTCCATGGTATGGTTTGCCTCCGGAAAGGCCTGTACCACACCGTGATCCGTGATCGCAATGGCCGGCATTCCCCACCGGTACGCCTGTTTCACAAGCCTGGAGGCGTCCGTGATCCCGTCCATGTCGCTCATCTTGGTATGACAGTGCAGCTCCACTCTTTTCAAAGCGGCGTTATCAAACCTTCCCTGGCGGAAATCGGCGGACTTCAGGATTCCCTGGACGCCGGACATGGTCAGCTCATGCTCCCAGTTGTCCATCTGCACACGCCCCTTCACGCGGACGAAGGTTCCCTTGGAAAGAGCCTCCTCCGCCTCCTTTTTCTGTGACTGCAGAAGGAAAAGCTTGACATTGATGGTATCGGTATCGTCCGTCACGGCAAATATGGCAAGTGCCTTTTCATTCCTCAGTTCCCGGACCTCGCTGGCAATAATTTCTCCGCGGATAACGGCTTCCGTCACCGTCTCGTCGATGGAGGCGATATCCATGGAATCCTCCTCAAAATTCCGCCCGAACACAACCCCCGGCTCTCCAGTCGGATGAAAGACATTCTGATACGCTCCCTGTGCCCTGTGCCGACCGCTCCACTTTCCTCTGCCTGGACGGATCCCGCTGTTTTCTGAACGCCCGGTCTTCGGGGCAGAAACTCCCGAAATGAGCTTTCCGCTTCCTTCTTCTGCTTTCCCCGTCATTGCCTCTCCGGCCGTTGGCAGGCCGGACGCATCCTCTCCACGCCCATGCCTGGAGCTGGCAAAAATATGTCTGGCCTGCGCCTGCATCTGCCGCTCCCCGGACAGGAGGCGCCGATGCTCCCGGACCTCGTAATAGCTGACCTCTACCTTGACCGGAAGGCTGCATCTCTCCGTGAAAATTTTTTCCAGACAGGCATGAAGTTCCTCTTCCTTTTCTCTGGTCAGACAGTTTTCTTCCAGGGAAAGGTTCATTTCCTCTTCTTCCGGAAACGTAATCCTTGCCGTGCGGAACGCATAGGCAAGAAGGACATCCTTCCTCTGCAGCTCCAGCTGAATGCTCGGACGGTACACCTCCATCAGTTTCTCCGGCGTATACTGTCTGGAAAGCTGGAAATGCTCTCTGACTTTTATCAGGATGCTGACATCCGAAAAAAGCTGGCGCTTGACCTGCTCTTCCAGCTGAAAGATATATTTTTTGTGTATCCACTGCGGACTACTGATATAAATAAGAAGAACATTCCGTTTCCGGTCCAGCGCCACTCTGCGCACCACGGCAAGACGAAGGTATTCCTCCGCCTCTCCTTCCATTTCCAGATTCGGAAACACGTCTTCAATATGTTTATCTTCCTGTACGAATTCCATAGACCTTTCTGTACCGGCTCCGCCGGCTGTAAACTGTATCTTCCGCTGCCCCGCAGACAGGGCAGACGCATCCGCCCTCGTTATTGTTCGGAAAGCATACGCTCCAGCTCCTCCCGCAGCGCGGTCAGAAGCCGGTTCTCCGGTATTTTGCGGACAATCTCTCCGTTTTTGATCAGAAGCCCTTCGCCCTTTCCTCCCGCGATTCCGATATCCGCCTCTCTTGCCTCTCCGGGTCCGTTCACGACACAGCCCATCACGGCCACCTTGATATCCAGAGGAATATCCTGCACCATATCCTCCACCTGATTGGCCAGAGAAATCAGATCGATCTGCGTTCTTCCGCAGGTCGGGCAGGAAACCACCTCCACGCCCCCCTTTCGCAGTCCGAGCGTCTTCAGAATCCGCTTTGCCGCTTTCACCTCTTCCAATGGGTCGCCGGTCAGGGAAACCCGGATCGTATCTCCGATTCCCTCATGCAGAATAATTCCCAGCCCGACTGCAGACTTGATTGTCCCGGAATAAAGAGTTCCTGCTTCCGTAATACCTACATGAAGCGGATGATCGGTCCGGTCTGCAATCAGCTCGTGCGCTTTTACGCACATGGGGACATCCGAAGACTTTATGCTGATGACAAGGTTGCCATATCCCATATCCTCAATGACCGCCGCCTGATGCAGCGCGCTTTCTACCAGCCCTTCCGCGGTAACTCCTCCGTATTTTTCCAGAAGGTCTTTTTCCAGCGATCCGCTGTTTACCCCTACCCGGATCGGCAGGTTTCTTTCTCTGCAGGCATCTACCACAGCCCGCACCCGGTCTTTGTTCCCGATATTTCCGGGATTGATGCGGATTTTATCCGCTCCGTGCGCAACAGCCGCCAATGCAAGCTTATAATCAAAATGAATGTCGGCCACAAGGGGGATGGAAATCTGTTTTTTGATCTCCGTCAGCGCCTCTGCCGCTTCCTTTGTGGGAACCGCACAGCGGACAATATCACAGCCTGCGGCCGTGAGTGCCTGAATCTGCGCGGCTGTCGCCGCCGCGTCCTCGGTTTTTGTATTTGTCATGGACTGTATCAGAACTGGATTCCCACCGCCTATCACACGGTTCCCGATCCGCACTGTCTTGGTTTTCACTCTTTTTTCCTCCATACCCGGCGTAAAACCCTTTTCCGGTTTTACCTGGCTGTTATACCGGCCTTGCCGTGTGATATTTTCTTTCATATGTCCGGAAGGTGTACTCGATGTTGAAGCAGGTCTGCTCCTCGCTTTCTTCCACCAGTTTCCACTCCGGCACCAGATCCAGATTCGTAAACCACGTGTCTGCCTGATACGCATAATTGACCTTTGTCACATAAAGGGTATCACAGTAAGGCACCATGAGCGTATAAATCTGGGATCCTCCGATAATAAAGATATCGTCCAGGTCATATTTTTTCAGCTCCTCCAGAAGTTCATCCCTGCTGTGGACAACAGTGGCTCCCTTCGCCTGAAAATCCTTCTGCCTGGATAAAACGATATTGGTACGCCCGTCCAGCGCACGGCCGTTTGGAAGAGAATTCCAGGTTTTTCTTCCCATAACCACCACATGGCCCATGGTTTTATCCCGAAACCACCGGAGATCGGCCGGAATGCTTACCAGCGTTTTTCCATCTGCCCCGATCGCCCAGTTCTTATCCACACAAACGATTGCTTTCATTCTTCTGACTGCCTCCCTCTGCTCTGCGCACTGTACCCCCATTATCGCTCAGAAAGAGCAAAATCTCAAGAACGAGAAAAAGCCGCTTCTGCGGGCAATGGCAGAAACGGCTCTCTTCCGCTGCTTTTTATTTAAGAATCTCCTGCCTCCTCGGCACTCTCTCCATAGCCGTAGCTGCTCTGATCCGAGCCAGGCTGTGGAATGTAGCCTGCTGTGGAAACCGGCCCGACCACCGGCTGCTCATCGCCGAATGTTACCGTGCTTCCCACAGGAACATAGATAATCATTGTTTTTCCCGGATTAATCTTCTGGGTGTTTCCGCTGTCGTCTGTAAAATAAGTAGTCTGATCCCGTCCCTGTTTCACCCATGTGATGTTTTTTGCTTTTCCGTCTGTGATATAAAGGCCTTCTCCGACATTATAGAGCAGAAGATCCAGATGTCCTTTTTCCGAAATCACGCCCTGCTCGACATATTCGACAATAACATTTTTGAATGCCAGCTGCTGGCCGTTTTCCTGATCCACCTGCGGAGCGTCATATTCAAACCGGTAATAAAGTCCGTCGTCTGCGTGATATTCAAAATACGGCATATTCCAGCTGAAAGGTATGTTCACTCTGGATGCCTCGGTCACGCCTTCTCCGTCCTCCAGAGGCGTGTCCTCATGATTGAAGGAAAAAATGCCCGTGTAGCCGTCCCGGTGTGTGGTGCCTAACCCCAGACTGGAAGCGATGGAGATCAGTCCGTCCCCTGTGGCATATGCGTTATGCGGAGCCTCTCTGTCACTGGTCCGGAAGAAGGCTCCGCTTCCGTCGTAAGCCGTTCCGTTGATGGTTGTCAGGCCATCCTCCTGAAAACGGGTAAACGCAAAGGGACTTCCGCCAAAATGACAGTAAATGCCGTCCATATCATAATTGAAGTCCACGAAATAATGCCGCGCGCTCCTGCATGGGCCGATTTTTTCAATTCCCGCCGGATCCTGGAAAACCGCCAGCAATCTCGTGATCGTTCCTTCCACCATCGCCTCGTACATGACATCCGCCTGACTGATTCCGGACTGCGGAACCGCCGGCTGAAGGTTGTTAATCACCACGCAGTAGGGTTTTTTCATCCCTTCTTCCGTGCTGACCGGCTCGCCGGTCAGAAAGCTGTACATCTGCCCTTCCGGAAGCGCATACGGATCCTGCGTCGGTTCCGGAGTCGGCGTCTCTGCTACCGGCTCCTGTGTCGGTTCCGGAGTCGGTGTTTCTGCCTCCTCCTGCGTCGGAGCCGGCGTTTCTGTCACGGTTCCCAGTGCCGTCGCGGAATCCGCGGTAATCTCATTCGGGTTGCTGCAGCCGGCCAGCATGGATACAGATGCCAGCAGACAGAGGATACTTTTTAAAGTCTTCTTTTTCATTCTGTCCCCCTCAATGTAAGACCGGATCCTTATTCAAGCAAAACTCCTAATAATCCGGTCTGTTTTCCGGTTTCCATGGTGATTATTCACAAAGTTCATTATAAAGCCTCTTGCCCGGAATGACAAGACCGGGGTAAACTCCACGGAAGACCGCTAAGAATACCTGACTGTGTAAATGCGGAAATCTCCGGAAACGACAGAGAGATCCGACAGCTTGTCTGCCGGATCTCCCGTTTTTTCCGTTATTTTTGATTACAGCGTTGACGTCCGGTGAGCCCAGGGACGTTCTTTTTTTATTACACAGCAAACATCACTCTTACGAGAAGTGGGTGACCAGAGAAACAATTCTCAGACAGAATAACACGAATACCACCCACATCACCGGGCTGATATCTTTTGTTTTCTTCTCAAACACCTTCAGGATGACCCAGACAATAATGCCAAACATAATTCCTGTCGCAATGGAATAGGAAAGAGGCATCATGACAAGAGCCATATAAGCTGCAGCGGTGTCTGCGATATCCCCGTCAAATTCAATTTTCTTCGCGGAAGAAACCATCAGCATGCCGACATAGATCAATGCAGGCGCTGTAGCAAAACTTGGAATAGCGAGGAAAAACGGAGACAGCACCAGAGATACCAGGAACATGAAGCCGGTGACTACTGCCGTAAGTCCGGTCCGCCCTCCGGCCGCCACACCAGCGCTGGACTCCACAAAGGAAGTAATCGTAGATGTTCCCAGACAGGCGCCTGCGACCGTACCGACTGCGTCAGACATCAGGACACGTCCGACACGGGGAAGCTTTCCTTCCTTATCCAGAAGTCCTGCCTTGTCTGCAACGCCGACAACCGTTCCGACCGTATCAAACAGATCCACATAGAGGAAACTGAACATAATGGCGATAAACTGGATCAGATGTTCGCCTGCCCAGGCAAAATTAAATTTGAAGGCAGTGTTCGCAATTCCTCCCAGCTGAAGTCCCTGTGAAAAGTCCGGGAACAGGCTGTAAACCCCGTTTTCCACATCGACCACATACCAGCCTCCAAGCTGTGCCAGCATGCCGAGAAACCAGGTAGCCAGAATACCGATCAGAACAGCTCCCTTGACATGATAGTGCACCAGAATCAGGATAATCACAAATCCGATCAGCGCAAGTGCGACCTGCGGCTTTGCGAAATCTCCGAGGGAGACAAGCGTGGAATCATTTTTGATAATAATACCGGCTCCCTGCATCCCGATAAAAGCGACAAACAGTCCGATACCTGCGGAAATTCCGTTTTTCAGATTCATCGGGATTCCGTTGATAATCTGCTCTCTGACCTTAAACAGAGAGAGTACAATAAAAATAATACCCTCTACGAAAACCGCAGTCAGACAGATGGTAAAGGCATCGGCTTCTCCGCCGAGTTCTCCCAGGCAGACCGTGTAGGCAAAATATGCGTTCAGGCCAAGACCCGCGGAAAGAGCGATCGGATAATTCGCCCACAGACCCATGATGAATGTTGCGATCGCGGATGCCAGTGCTGTTGCGACAAATACACCGCCCTTGTCCATGACTGTCCCCAGAATATTCGGATTGACAGCCAGGATATAGGCCATAGTCAGGAATGTCGTCAAACCTGCTATAACCTCGGTGCGCACGTTTGTGCCGTGCTCCTTCAGTTTGAAAAATTTCTCCATCTCCTTTTGCCGGCTTTTTACCGGCCCCTCCTTTTGAAAATTTATTTGTAATGATTCAGCCCCCCGGGGAACTGATGAAATCCGGACGGAGAGCTTGCTCACCGGACGATTTCAGAAGTTTTCTGAGGGGCGGACAAGCGGCGAATCCGCCCTGACCGCCCACACCCAGGAACGCAAAGCGTTCCGAGTCTGGGATGCTGAATAAATACATTTATTTTTAGGAAAGCAGTGGAGCCTGTGTCCACCTGCCTCCGTAAAAATATGCTTCTCTCAGGTCACAGATGACACATCCCGCACACTGCGGCGGAGCATCAGCTCTTTGCCGACTCTTCCAGCACCGATGTACAATGTGGGCAACGGGTTGCATCAACCGGAATTTCGGACTTGCAGTAAGGACAGATCTTTGTCTTGGGAGCTTCCTCCACCGCTTCTTTATGCAGAAGCTTATCACGCATCTCCGACGCCTTGTTCAGCGCTTTCAGAACGCAGAACAGGACTAGCGTGATCAGCAGAAAATTGACGACAGCCGCAAGAAATGTTCCCAGACCGAGTACGACCGCATTTTCCCCGCTTCCGCGCAACGTTACATTCCAGGAATCGAAATTTGTCCCACCGAAAATAGCGGAAATCAGCGGCATAATAATATTATCAACCAGAGAGTTTACAATAGCTGTAAACGCTCCGCCGATAATAATGCCGACTGCCATGTCCATGACATTGCCCCGTGTAATAAACTTCTTGAACTCTTCCAAAAAAGCCTTCATTTTCTCTCCCTTCTTATCCCTGCAGGGTTTCTTTAACGCTCTGACGTTTTAACACGTCAGAAGTACCAAAACAAGCCTGCCAAGTGTCTTCTATTTTATGCACAGGCTCATAACACAAATAATACCACAGGTTTTTCTGCAGTCCAATCCTCATCCTTCAGAAATTGCATCATTCTCCGGTTTCCTGTGAATGATTTCCCTCGTGTTTTTTTCCACCAGCTTCCGGGGCACCATGATCTGATGGCCGCACCCGGTACACCGGAGCCGGAAATCGGCTCCGGTTCTCAGGATCTCCCAGGTCTGACTTCCACAGGGATGCGGTTTTTTCAGTTTTACATAATCTCCCACCGTATATTCTCTGTGTACGCTCATATCCTTATCCCCGCACCTGTAGCTGGCTGAGCACCTGTCCGATCGGCTCCTGAATCAGAAGATCCGCCGTCCGATCCATGCTCGTGGAGCCTTTATTGATCAGCACAATCCGGTCTCCACGGAAATACTGGACAAGCCCTGCCGCCGGATAAACCACCAGCGAGGTTCCCCCGACAATCAGCACATCCGCGTGTTCAATCGCACGTACCGCCCCTTCAATGGTGTTCTGGTCAAGCCCCTCCTCATACAGCACGACATCCGGCTTAATCACACCGCCGCATCTGGTGCAGTAGGGAACCCCTTCGGACTCTTTTATAAATTCCGCATCGTAAAAAGCCCCGCACCTGGTGCAGTAATTTCTGTGCACGCTCCCATGCAGCTCATACACGGTTCTGCTTCCTGCCTTCTGGTGCAGCCCGTCAATGTTCTGCGTCACAACCGCTTTCAGTTTTCCGGCCGTCTCCATCTCTGCCAGCTTTTTGTGGGCAGCATTCGGCCGGGCGTCCAGCGCCAGCATCTTATCCCTGTAAAAGCGGTAAAATTCCTCTGTGTGCTGTACAAAAAAGGTATGGCTCAGAATGGTCTCCGGCGGCCAGGCATATTTCTGATGATAAAGACCGTCCACGCTTCGGAAATCCGGAATGCCGCTCTCTGTGGACACTCCTGCCCCGCCGAAAAACACGATGTTCCGGTGTCCGTCTACGATTTTCTGTAATTCTTGAATGTTCTCTTCCATGTCAGCACCATCCTTTCCGATTTTCTCTGCCGTTATTTATCCCTGGTCCAGTACCGCCTGCACAACAAATCGGGAAGCACTGTCCGCCGTACAGGTGGAAAGCGTGACGATCCTGCTGCCCTCAGAAAAGTTCTGCACTCCCAGATCAACCGCGGACTGCGACTTCATCTGATCCGCCCAGTCCGCAAAGGCCTGTCCTGTTCCCTCAAACAGCGTATAAGCGCTGCCCACCGCGTCCGTCTCGTGAAGGCTGAACATCCGGTATCTGAGATTCTTCTCCGGAGTAAGAATCCAGAAGGTGGAGTCCTCCCTGTATTTTTCCTTCGTGAGAAGGTGGGAAAGGGTTCCGAACATCGAGCCATTTTTCATGTTGTGCCCGTAAATGATCGTATTCGGATCGGTAAAATCCCCGCTGTTTTTCGCCTCCATAAAAATCGAGCCGGAAAAATTATAAGTTCTCTCTGTCGTGCGGTGCAGGTAATAGTCGTCATCCTCTCCCTGCATAACCGGATAACTGATATCCAGGGAAGGAATATACAGCCAGCCGACGACATCTCCATTCACCTTTTTCAGCGCGTCAAAATCCACCTGAATCGGCGGTTTCAGTGCAGCGTCCGCTTCTGAAGAACCGCTTTCCCCGGAATACGCCCCGGAACCAGACAGGGATTCTCCCCCTGCCGCTGCATGATCCCCTGTATCTGTCGTATACGCATCTGCAATCCGGCTGTATTCCTTTTCTCCCTGCCGATAGGCATAGAGGGTGGTTATCAGCCTGTATCCGGCATATGCCATAACCGCCAGACAGGCCAGAATGCCTATCGTAAGAAGAACATTTCCGGGATTTTTCTTTTTTCCTCCCCTTTTACTCATTCCTGCCGTCCCTCCGGTTCCGCAGATAAATCACACGAAGTCCCTTCAGCAAGAGATTCTGGTCCAGACGGACGTTTTGCCGGCAGTACGGAACGATAAGCGAGGAAAATTCCCCTGTCGCCACCACAGAAGGCATCTCTCCCAGCTCGTCTCTTACCCGCTCCACGATCCCGTCCAGCATGGCGGCATTGCCGTATATCAGCCCGCTCCGCATCGAATCTACCGTATTCGTCCCGATCAGCCCGGATGGTTTTTCCGTCAGACTGATCTGCGGAAGCTGTGAGGTCATAGAGGCCAGCGCATCCAGTCCGATCACCGCTCCGGGCATAATCATGCCGCCCCGGTATTCTCCCTGCTTATCAATAACCGAAAATGTTGTTGCCGTACCCATATCAAAAATCAGAATCGGCTTCCGATATTCCGCCAGCGCCCCCACCGCGTCCGCCACACGATCGCTCCCCAGCTGCGCCGGATTGTCAATCCGGATTTTCAGACCGTTTTTCAGTCCCGGCCCGACAATCATGCAGTGTTTTCCCGTAAGCGCCTCCACCGCATCCGCCATAGTCTTTTTCAGTGCCGGAACAACGGATGAGAGAATGCTTCCCTCAATCCGTGAAGGATCCACATGATGTACCTCCAGGAGGCTTTTGAGAAGCACCTGGTACTCATCGCTGGTCTTATACCGGTCTGTAGCGAGCCGGCACGAAAAATGAATGCTCTTTTCATCCATAATTCCAAAGACGATCTTTGTATTTCCAATATCAATGGCTAATATCATCCTCCATCCTCCTCGTACAGGCTTATTGTACTCCCTGCAGGGGAAGAACGCACGTATTTCCTTCTTTTTGCCGGATTGCGAGACTGGACGAAAAAGAAGAAATAGTTTATGATGTGAACGCTTAGCACTTAACATCAGATAGGAACAGATTCCGAGAGGTATCAAAATGAGTTTTCAGTTTATCAAAGCACTTCCATCACCGGAACAGATGAAGGCGCTGGTTCCGGTTCCGGAATCCGTGCGGAAAGCTAAAGAAGAGCGGGATGCCATGATCCGGAAGGTATTCACCGGAGAATCCGATAAATTTCTGGTCATCATCGGTCCCTGTTCGGCAGACAACGAGGATGCTGTCCTGGACTATGTAACAAGGCTGGCCGGAGTTCAGGAAAAAGTGCAGGACAAACTGATCCTGGTTCCCCGCATCTACACGAACAAGCCCCGTACCACCGGGATGGGCTACAAAGGGATTGTCCATCAGCCGGATCCGGAAGGGAAGCCGGATCTGGAGGCCGGTCTGATCGCCATGCGCAAAATGCACATCCACGCTATAGAAGCTTCCGGGCTGACCTCTGCGGATGAGATGCTGTACCCCGCAAACTGGAGTTATGTGTCAGATTTCCTTTCCTATGTGGCTATCGGAGCGAGGTCGGTGGAAAACCAGCAGCACCGGCTGACCGTATCCGGCCTTGACATCCCTGCCGGAATGAAAAACCCCACCAGCGGTGATCTTTCGGTGATGATCAACTCCATTATTGCCGCACAGCATTCGCACACCTTTATCTACCGAAGCTCGGAATACCGGACAACCGGAAATCCTCTGGCGCACGCGGTTCTGCGCGGCGCAACAAATAAACACGGAAACAACATTCCCAATTATCATTATGAGGATCTGGAGCTGCTCCTCGCAAAATACGCTGAAACCACACTGGTCAACCCGGCCGCTATTGTAGACACCAACCATTCCAATTCCGACAAACAGTTTGACCAGCAGCCCCGCATCGCAAGAGAGATTATGCACAGCCGGATCTACGATCCCCGCGTCCACAACCTGGTCAAGGGGCTCATGATCGAAAGCTATCTTGTGGAAGGCTGCCAGAAGATAGGCACCGGAACCCATGTCTACGGCAAATCCATCACAGATCCCTGTCTGGGCTGGGAGGATTCGGAAAAGCTGATTGACGAAATCGCGGAGCTGGCCTGAGTCACTGGAGTCTTTCGTTCCTCTTGTCTTTGTCCTTTCCCATTCCGGAGGCCGGTGCCCATGTCGGTGTTCTGCCCCCGGACAGCGGACAGATGCCTGTAAAAAACTGTCCGCGCAGAAGAAGCAGAAAAAAGCTTCCGAACCGACATCCCAGGGTCTTGCCCGGGGATACCGATCGGGAGCTTTTATTTCTGTTTTTCTGCGTTTCCGTGTTTTATTTTTCCGGCCAGGAACCGCTGAACCGACGGACAGGCGCCGGACTTTTTACATCAGCCGCATATACATCTGTGTCGTCGCAATATCCGCGTGTCCCATCATTTTCTGTACATTCCGGATATCTGCTCCGTTTTTCAGCATATGGGCGGCAAACGAATGCCGTAAGGTATGCGGCGTGATATCCTTGGTGATTCCTGCGGCAGAAGAATAGCTTTTCAATATTTTCCAGAACCCCTGACGGCTCATCGGGCTGCCGGAGCAATTAGAAAACAGATACTCGCTTTCCCTTCCCTTCAGCAGACGCGTCCTCGCCGAATCCATAAAAGTATGTATGCTGTCCTCCGTCTCCGCCGACAGGGGAATGGTTCGTTCCTTCCCGTTCTCTCTGCAGGTCAGATATCCCACCTCAAGATTCAGGTCTTTTACCCGCAGATTTACCAGCTCACTCACCCGGATTCCTGTGGAATACAGGAGCAGAAGCATCGTCTCATCACGGATTCCTTTATCCGTCTGGGTATTTGGCTGCTCCAGAAGCTTTTGAACCTCCTCCACAGTCAGTATTTCCGGGACTTTTTTTTCCACCTTCGGACTCTTCAGAGATACCGAAGGGTCATCCTCTATCCTGTGCATGCGGAGCAGATACTGATAAAAGGAACGAAGTGAAGCAATATTTCTGGAAACCGTGGCCGGAGACATATGGTCTCTTTCCAGATACAGAAGATAGGAATTCAGGTTCGTCTCTGTGGCTTTGGTAATATCCGGCACATTCTGTTCTTCAAAATATTCCTCTGCCTTTTTCAGATCTCTTTTATAGGAAACCTCGGTATTATGAGAAATCTTCCGGAAATCGTGTAAATAAGTAATATACTCCTGAATTGCATTACTCATATCATCACACCCTCATTTTACTGTTTTTGATACCGTAAAAGCAATTCACCCTTCAAAAACGTAACCCTAATTATAGTCGGTTTTTTCAGAATTGCAAAGGCTGATTTTCTGCATAAATACTGCGTTTACGGGCATTTTTCCAAAAAAATACAAGATGTTGTACTGTTTTACATAATGCAATCCGACATCTTGTATTAAGAAATTTTATCTTCTGTTTTTCGGAATTGTTAATCCGGATTTTGCGTCTTTTCCGCAGGTGCTTCAATATCCGAAGCCGTCTGATCCTGATTCTTTTCCTCCGGAGTCTCTTCTGTGCTATCCTGCGTTTCCGCCTCTTCTGGCGCTTCCGCAGATTCCGTAGTCTCCCCGGCCTCCGTTGCCGCTTTGTCCTGAAGTGCCTTCTGCTGCTCCTCCTCTTTCCGGAGCTTCATTAAATGACGTACCGAAAAGGCAGCAATCCCTGCTCCTCCGACAATAAATAAAATGGAAAAAACGATGCCCGCGGCATAGCTTCTTCCGGTCATCTCTCCTCCGATAACCCCGTCCTTCAAGATCTGATATGCCAGATAGATCAGATACACTCCCGCGGCAATCCGTATACCGTCTCCCACTTTCGGGTTTCTCATAAGCTTCCTCCCATGAGCCATGCTCTGTTCCTGAATACAGCCTGTTTCAAACGTTCTTTATCATACCATGACGGCGGCATGCCGGAAAGTCCCGGATGATCTTTTTATGGCAGACTGTCCACAAATTCCATCCCGACATCCCGGATTTTTCCGTTCACCGCATTCCCCAGCCATTCCGCCATCGACACCCCGGATCTGGTGCGAAAATAAAAATTCCGATGCCGCACAATGGTATGCACGGTTCCGCCCAGCATCATCCGGAGGTTCCTGAAATTATAGATAAAAAATCCGAAGCTGTCTGTGATTCCTTTCAGTTCCTTTAGCATCTGCCTCATCTGCCGGAAGTAAATCTCCTGAATATCGTGATTTGTCGTATAGGATTTGTTTGCGACATCATTGTAATAAGAGCTGAGAAGATAGTCTCTCGGTGATCCCGCATACAGGTAACGCAGCCGTTCTCCCCAGATGTGATGGAGATTTCTGTACCAGTCAACCGTAATATTGGAAGAATGCAGGGGCTCCCAGACACTCTCCGGGGCTCCCCACACCTCTCTTGCCGTTCTGCGCCACCTGCGATAAAGCAGCTGGGCGCTGTCCGAGAGGAGTGTGATATCCCTGCATTCCGGATAATAATTTTCCAGTATTTCATTGGTCACCGCCGGAACCGCAAAGGCGCCCGCGCTGTCTCCGGCTATCAGGAGCTTATCCGGATCCGGGAAGAATTTTTTTCCAACCTTCATGGCGTTCTGAAAATTGATATGTCCGTGAAAATGCAGAACCTGCTGTGATCCGTCCTCTGCCGTATAGGGAAAATCCGCTTCCCCCACGTGAAAATCTCCGGTGGCGTAGGTAATAACCACTATGTTCCAATGGTCAAAGGGATTCCGCGGATTTCCCAGTTCCGTAATCCCCGTGTTAATATTCATAATCTGTGTAAACGGACGAAGGTTATTCCAGTAATAATTCGGAAGTCCGGCTGCGACCTTTGCTCCGGTAACCGGACGGGCGGCCGTATACTCGTTCCAGGCGACTCCTCCGCCGGAAAGAAACACGCAAAGATGGCTGCTCTCTGCCTTTTTCAGATAGATATGGTAGCCTGACCCGTCTCCGGAGAGTCCTTCCGGAATCGGAATCCTGTACCAGACCTGATCTTTTGGCGTGCCTTCCAGAACAGGAGCCTCATAGCGCTTCTCGATCCGCTCTCCGATCCTGTTCTCGACAAAATCCCCGATATATTCCATGGTGATCTGGTTTCTGGTCAGGTTTTGTTTCTGCAATTATTTGTCCTCCGTGCCGCTCCGCTAACAAGGATTCGCATTCCCGCCGTGTTTCTCACGGCTCCATGCTCATTCTTGTTGTCGTCGCTAATATCCTTGCCCTCCGGTGAGTAAACTCACCGTGGGCAAGTCCATTGCGACTGGACTTATACATTAAAATAGCGCTCGGAGGCGGATTTGAAATCGCGCCACCGGAAAATCAGGATTCCAAGGAAAAATAATATTTCCGCCACGATGCTGCAGACCGCGAAGAGAGGGTTTGTATTCCAATCCAGATAGAGAAACAAAATCTGAACGGCTGAGAGCAGGGTATCTAACAGGATATACAGCACAAAATCCTGCAGCGCCGCCCGAAGAATCAATCCTGTCAGAATTGTCCCCGCGATCAGCCCCAGGAATATCGCCGGTACCGCCCAGGTGACAGACCAGCGGTGCCATCCGGTAAATTTATCCACAACCAGACAGACAAGAATCCCGATATAAAGCTGAACATGAATCGTCTTTAACGCATTATTTCTGTAATACAAGGTAAAACTGATATCCGCAAAGCCGATCACCGCGCTTATCATGGCCAGCGGAACCCAGGGAAGGGGCCGTCCGGCAAAATATTGCACGACAGGCAGGATAATCAGAGCTGCAATCATCAAAAAAAGGGCAATGCGCAGAATCAGCAGCCTTGTAAATATTCTTCTTTTCAGAACCGGAAACGGGCTCTTTTCCGGTGTCCCGGAAACCGGGCTTCCGCAGAGCGGGCACACCTGCTTATCGCCCCGGATCTGAACATGGCACCTCTTGCAAGTCTGCATTTACTCCGCCTCCCTGTCCCAGTCATTGGTAGCAATTTCCACCTGAACGCCCAGCTCTGCCAATCTCCGGAAAAAGCTGCAGGCGGTCGGATGCCTTTCAAAACAGGATGTAATCCCGAATACCATATGATCATGAAAGGTACTGATACATACAAAAATGGTTTTGCATGCCATGAAGCTGCAGAATTTTTCCACATACGGATCCAATTCTTCGGGGAGAACCACCTTGCCCACATTGGAAACCGAGGTTGTCACCCCTCGGTTCATCATATGTGTGATTCCCATGAGTCCGATTTCCTTCAGCGGGAGCGGCATCAGCTTCACCGCATAATTGTGCTCCAGCTCCGCATAGGAATTCATGGTTGCCTGCACCTTTTCGGACGTCAGTTCTTCCTGAAACGCAGTATTGATAACGCTCAGAATACTTTCGAGTTTTCCGTCATACTTCCTGGGGTCATACGCAACATTGATGACCCCGAAGAAATTTCTGGCAGTCTCTGACGGAAAAAACTGGCGCAGATTGACAGGAACACTGACCACAACCGGCTTCTGGTACTCCGAATGTCTCATCTGTTTCAGGATCGCTTCCACCCAGAGAGAGGTAACCAGAACTCCCACCGTCACATGAAAACGATGCGCAAGCTCCACGACCTGTGCCGCAGAGACCGTTCCCTCAATCAGATGCTCCTGCAGGTTATCATCCTCTCTCCCGCGCAGGCGGTATGCTGTTACCGGAAACATCTCCTTGAGAAAATTCCGTTTTCTTGATTTTCCCTTCTCATAAAACTGGCTGAAGGCATCCTGCTGCCTTTCCTCCACGGAGGAGCTTCCTGCCTTGATCCGGGACGGGTCGATATGATGCTTCCGTATCAGATAACATGCCACGATATGTTCAAAGAACATAAACCCGCCGGTTCCGTCGGAAAGGACATGAAACATTTCCAGAACAATCCTTCTGTCCAGATAGCACAGCCTGTACAGCAGATTCTTTCTCCCGGACCGGTAAAGCGCCTGCAATGCCGGCTGGGAATCCTTTTGGACAACAGCCTTTGTCTTCAGCTCGTCCAGATAATACCAGAATACGCCTTTTCTCATGCAGCAGTTCATATAGTGGTACTCCCGGAGGGAATCCTCCAGAGCCTCCTGAAGCACTTCTGGATCGACTTCCTCCTTCAGCTCACATACCAGACGAAACACGCGGGTATCCGCGCCAGTCATTGTGGCCGGAATAATTTTCGCCGCATTATCCAGCCTGTACCACTCTTTTTCCTCTGCCATGAAAATCCCCTCTGAAATACTGATAAAAAAAGACACATAAGCGACCATCTGACCACCTATGTGCCTACAAAAGCGACCCGGATCGGGATCGAACCGACGACCTCCGCCGTGACAGGGCGGCGCTCTAACCAGCTGAGCCACCGGGCCATTGGCCAGCAGATCTCTGATCTGCTGACTCGTCAAGTATAAAGCATTTTCCCTGAATGCGCAAGTTTTTAAGCTTTGTTTTCCATAATTTTTCGGGAGTTCTTTTCGGGAGCCTGCCTCATGACAGGCTCCTCTCTGATCGGGCTTTTGATGCTGATTGACCTGCGGTATACAGACAGGAATCAGATACAGGCTGCCATGCCCCGGATGCCGGCCCAGATAAACAGAACCAGAAGCAGCGCCGTAAGTATCCTTCCGGCGGTTTTTCCCGGCTTCTTCCTCATCCGCCCTCCTTTTACAGAGTCTTTGCAGTTCAAGAACGCTGCACAGACTCTGCTCCTTTTTATCCGTTCTCTGTTTTCTTTCTTTTCTTATAAAGTATCAGGAATGCCGCAGCGGCCGCTGAGAGCATCAGAACATGCAGCGGAACTGCCGACATATCACCGGTCTTGGGGGCTGCGCCCGATCGAGATGACGGATTGGGCTTTTTCTCCAAAATCTCCACTGACTGATCGGATGAATTCAGATCCGCATGCGAAGCGACAAGAACATCCTCCTGATACAGATCTTCAAACACGACAACTATCTGTCCTTCGAGCGCCAGAGAATTAAAGGTAAAGGCCATATCCACCACGCACTCTTCCGCTGAGGCGGTAAAAGTCTTTTCCGCAGTAATCTCTTTTCCATTTTCCTTCAGCACGGTTCCGTCCGTCTTTTTGTACAGGTGTCCCGTCAGGCGGTAGGTGTTTCCGGGGACAAGATTTCTGCAGGTGATATGGTCTGTCAGTGTCGTTTTCCCGGTGCCTTCCGCCTGCTTCTTTCCTCTGATGTCAGCTTTTGTGCTGACAGACGGATACGACACGGTCTGATCCGCATCATTCAGATCCGCATGTGTGTTCACCTCGGTCTGCTCCAGATAAAGCGTCTCAAATGCGACAACTGATTTTCCGGCCAGCAGTCTGGAAGAGAAGGAAAAGACTAGATCCACCTCCATCTCTTTTTTATCGGCCCGGAAGGATGACTGTGCCGTCACCTCTGTTCCGTCCTCGTTCTGCAGCGGTTTTCCCGTATCCTTCCGCACAAGTGTTCCCTTTACCGTGTAATCTTTCCCTGCCAGAAGATTGCTGCAGACGACATGATCCCTGACGGCCGCCTTCTCTGACACCATGCCGGTGTGCGTATCCGTCTTTCCGTCTGCCGCTGTTGTTTTAACCCCCGGCATCTGAACGGTCTGCGCTTCATCCTCGATATTTTCGTGAGAAATGACCGCCGTTCCGGACTGATAAAGCTTCTCAAAAACAACAAGGCTCTTTCCCTCCAGCATTGCCGCGGAAAACGTGAAAGACATTTCCTCCGTCCCCTCCGGTGAAGCTGGCGTAAACGTTTTTTCCGCCGATACTGTTTTTCCACTGACTTTGATCGGTTTTCCGGTTTCTTTATCAACCAGGATTCCTTTCAGCGTATATTCGGTGTCCGCAACCAGGTTGCGATAATGCACCCGGTCGGTGATCTCGGTCTTTTCACTTACCGCCGCCAGCTTACCGCCGGTTACACGATCCACCGCCTCTGTTTTGATATCCGGATAATGTACCGTCTGTTTCTCATCCTGGATGTCTGCGTGGACAGCTGCCGTGATCTCCCCGTCCTTTACGGTTTCAAAGGCAACTGCCGACTTTCCCATAAGAAGAGAGGAGTCCAGTGAAAAGGAAAGAATTATCTCTCCATCCGCTGCCGACGGCCGGAATACCCTTTGTGCGGTAACCGGCTTTCCCGCGCCATCCTTCAGTGCCTCGCCAGTCTCCTTATCAAAAAGAGTCCCGGTCAGCGTATATTTTTTCTGCGGATCCAGTCCTTTGTACGCAACCCGGTCTGTAACGGTTGTCCTCTCCGCCACCATACCCGTATGTGTGCCAGTCCCACCGTCCACTGACACAGTTTTTATATCCGGAACACGAATTGTCTGGGATTGATCCGTAAAATCTGCATGTTCCGCAAGCTCCAGCCCATCCCAATACAGTTTTTCCGTGACAACCAGCTCTGTGCCTTCCAGGCCGGCAGTATCCAGCGTAAAATTCACCGTTACCGTCCCCTTTGATTTTTCAGGCCGGAACGTTTTTGTGGCTGATGCGACAACCTGATCCCTGTCGTCCTTTCTGACCAGCTCTCCCTGCAGCGTATAGGTTCTGCCCGGAGTCAGCCTGGTATAAGACACCGAATCCTCAATCGTAACCGAAGCACCGGCGGGTGCCGTATGAGAGCCTGTGGTTTTTTCCAGTGCCGTAGTTTTCAGCACAATATCCGGATTCATGGCCGGATCCAGCCAGACGGTTCCGTTATTGTCCCGGATATCCACTGTAGTCAGAATCAGTTCTTTTCCTTTATTTGCCCGGCACTGCAGCTCCCGGATCTCATAACTGTCATACAGAAGCGCCCCTCTCCGGTCATCCAGCGCCGTTTCGCTTCCGAACCAGATTCCCGCGGTTCCGTCAAGCTTTGCTTCCTCGGTAAATGTTTTTCCATCTGTGTACTTATCCATGCTGTTCGTTCGGAAAGAGTGCTTCCGGTACCGGGAACTGGTGCTGACCACCCCGTTTTCATCTGAGACAATCACATGGCGCTCCCCGGTCGTCCGGGAGGTAATCAAAAACGGAATCCCTGCCATCAGCTTCCCGTTTTCATCAATCTTCTTAAACTGCAGATCTCCCCGTATAACATCGTCCACCGCCATAATTCCGTTTTCGCTGATGGCCTGGTTTTCGTAGGTAAGGATGCCCGACAAAGCCCCGCTGCCATCCGTACCCGGCCGGATCTGCGCCAGAAATTTTCCGTCCGCCCGGATTTCCCGGCCGCCCTGTCCGGGGTCGCTGAGCGTATAATGATTTCCTAACAGATACCCTTTTGCCGCCTTTGTCTCCTCTACCGTAATGGTTCCCAGCGGAAGCACCACCCGGCCATCCAGGGTAAAGAATCCGTCGCCGGATATCCTGTAGTTTCTTTGATCGGAGATTGCTGTCCGATAGGTTCCGTCAGGCTGGCGCAGGGTCTGCAGTACCCAGGTTCTGTCCGGTTTCTGTGGCAAATCCCTTTCTGTGAACCAACCCTTGTAGTAACAAACGGTAAAAAGCGTGCCCTCCAGGGAAGCACCGCCCTGCGCGTCTTTCCCCTCGCTGTCCGTTTTTTTTACTTCGACTGCTGCCGGATCACTGCAGGGAATTTCCCTCACCGGAAGGATATACGGATTCTTCTCCGTATACTCCGCTGTCAGCCTTACCGGATAAACGGAAGCATCCCGGAGGTAACCCGCCGATGCCTCCAATTCTTTTATATAATACATTCCCACAGACGGAACCCTGCAGGAATTCGTGTTACCCTCCTGATCCGTGGTAAGCCTCCCCACCTCCTGTGTACACTTTTCGTCCGAATAGACTCCGTAAACGGCTCCTTTCAGAGAATAACAGGAGTTGGACTCTGTCAGCTCCGGAACGGAGCTCTGTTTTTTCAGACGAAGCCAGGACGGCGGCACAACTTTCACATCTGCCCGGGCAGGATTCGGATTAGTGATGTCCACTCCCAGCGCATGGGAAAATGCCTGCAGCCCGGATGACAGGCGGTACAACCTTGCCGTGTACTGCGTCTGCCCGGCTCCTGCCTGCACCTGAAACGAATAGCCTCTGGTCAGTTCTTTCGCCGCAGACGCCGGAAGAACGACGCGGAAGGTATAACCGGCTCCGTTCTCCTGAAGCTTCTGCACCGTGGCTCCGGCAGGGACATCCCCCGTCAGAGTGACATCGGGTGCCGTTCCGTACCTGGCTGTCAGCGTATAAGCATCCGTTGTGTAAATGTCTCCGCTTCCGTCCGCCTTCATGGAGATATCCGCCGGAGAAGTCAGAGTAACCTCCGGCGTAATATAAGATGCTGCGTCCGGATGCGCGTCCGCGTAGGCAATGGCATCCTGAAACAGCTTCGCGGCCTTGTCCTTCACCCCATGTCCTGTGGTCAGTTCCTGATAGTGGATGCTGAAGCCGGCGTTCCGGTCGCCGGAGATTCCCCCGGTGTCTACCAGCACCCCGTACCTGTCCAGAACGCCCCATACCGCCATCTGTGTCACGGCGTAATCATAATTTCCATCTCCTGTAGAATAAGCGGCATTCCGTGTTTTTTCCCCCAGCCTGTACTGGCCATTTCCCAGTACATAGGAACAGGCTGCTTCCGCCTGGCTGTTCCCCCAATAGTTTGAGGCAAGCGTGTATGTGCCGTCTTTGGAACTCTTTACCCGTTCCATGCAGTAGACAGAGTCCCCGTCTGTCGTTGCGTGTTTTTTCAGATAGCCCCCGTAATACCGGTAGTATGCGGGATCATCCGTGATCCGCACACGAATGGTCCGGTCTCCCGCCGCTATCCTGCGGATGCCCGGAAGCTTCGCCCCGGCGGACGGATTCCGCATTTCCACAAGATCCGCTTCCTCTGTCGTTATTTCCGCGGTTTCTTCTTCCGGAATGCCTGCGGGTGCCTGATCAACAGAAGGGGATTCTGCCTGTTGCACCTCCGCTTCCGGTCTGGCCACGGTTCCGGCCTCCGTTCCGGCTATGCTCTCCGGATTCTCTCCGGAAGCTTCTTTCCCTGCTGTGTCCTGTTCTCCGGATATTCCTTCTGTATCCACCTGATCCGCATCGTCCGTACCGGATAAGGAACGGATGTTCTCTTCTGTCTGCTCCCCTGCAGCCGACACGGCACGAACCGGCTCTTCCGCCGCCCATACCGGCGCCGGTGAAACGGTTGTCAGACAGATCACTGCCGCCGCCAGGAAAGCAATTACTTTGTTTCTCATAGATTCTCCTTTCCGCTGCTTAAAATCCAGCCGTTTTTTGTACCCACAGAGGCAGTCAGGGTCCTGCCCTCTGCAGGGGAAATTTCATTTTCCCCATGTTTCCTCCCTTCTGTCCGATAATCCGGACAGCACGACAGAACCCCGCCGACGGGATCTGTTCCTGTTTGTTATTCCACTGCACTTACGCCGTACCCGGTGTGTATTTTTGATAACTCTCCGCAGATCTGCGGATCGAATTCAGAAATGACTGCTGTCTGCAGAGAGTGACGGAGTTCTGCACCCGCCTGCAAACCCAAAAAGAAATGCTGCAAGAGCTGTAAAAAAATGCGTCTGAATATCCCGGCGGATGCCGGAAAAATAGTAAGTAAAGAGAGCCCGTAAAAAACAGGTAAGGAAAAAAAGAACAAAAAAGAAAAAACAAGAAAAGAAAATAAAAGAAACGACAGGAAACAATACTCCAAACAGAATCCATATTTAAGAATTATGTCACCTGCATTTACATCATACCGCTATCCCACCTGGGATTGCAAGACCAGAGCTGAAAAAACATTTTTTCTTTCCGGAAAAGCCGCTCAGAGAAGGGAATCTGTAGACATGCTAGATATTTGCTAGATGAACACATAGAAAAATCCCCGGAGCCCTCATAAATAAAGGGTATTCCGGGGATATTCCAATGGATCTTCGGGGACTCGAACCCAGGACCGATCGGTTATGAGCCGACTGCTCTAACCAACTGAGCTAAAGATCCGTAGAGCCGATGATCGGACTCGAACCGATAACCTGCTGATTACAAATCAGCTGCTCTGCCAATTGAGCCACATCGGCGCGTATCACGCCTATCAGCAGCAAACAAAATCTTAACACACATTTTTTTCAATGGCAAGCAGATTGTATTCCCTCTTTTTAAATGCTATACTTTTTGGAAACGCGGTACGCAGTCTATATGCCCCGCTTCCCTGTATATCTCAGTATCCCGGACTGTCCTGTCTGCCGCCGGATGAACGTTTTTCCGGCCGGCCAGTCCGGAATGGAAATGGAGAATCCAATGTCAAACCCTAATATTACTTTGATGACTGACCTCTACGAGCTTACCATGATGCAGGGCTACTACAAAAACCCTACCGATAAGATCGTGGTTTTTGATGCTTTTTACCGGGTCAATCCCTGCGACGGCGGCTATGCGATCTGCGCCGGACTGGAGCAGGTGATTGACTATATCCGGGATCTGCATTTTGATCCGGACGATATTGATTACCTGCGCAGCCTCCATCTCTTTGAGGATGATTTTCTGGAATATCTCCGCGGCTTCCATTTTACAGGCGACATCTATGCCATTCCCGAAGGAACGGTTGTCTTTCCGCGGGAACCGCTGGTAAAGGTAATCGCTCCGCTGATGGAAGCCCAGCTGATCGAACCGGCTCTCTTGAATCTGATCAATCACCAGTCCCTGATTGCCACCCGTGCGTCCCGTGTTGTCCACGCCGCAAAGGGCGACGGAATCATGGAATTCGGTCTGCGCCGCGCGCAGGGTCCGGATGCGGGAACGCTGGGAGCCAGAGCCGCTGTCATCGGCGGCTGTATCGGAACTTCTAATGTGCTGACCGGAAAGCTGTTTCATGTGCCGGTCAAGGGAACCCATGCGCACAGCTGGATCATGAGCTTCCCGGATGAGCTGACCGCTTTCCGCACCTACGCAAGGCTGTACCCCGATGCCTGCATCCTTCTGGTAGACACGTATGACGTGCTGAAATCCGGCGTACCGAATGCCATACGGGTATTTCAGGAAATGCGTGACGCAGGCATACCGTTAAAAGGGTATGGCATCCGGATTGATTCCGGGGATCTGGCGTATCTGTCCAAGATGGCTTACCGCATGCTGGACGAAGCCGGATTCGGAGATGCTATCATATCCGCCTCCAGTGACCTGGATGAATACCTGATTAACTCCCTGAAGGAGCAGGGAGCCAAGATCAACTCCTGGGGGGTGGGAACCAACCTGATTACTTCCAATGGCTGGTCTGCCTTCGGCGGCGTCTACAAAATGGCAGCCATCAAAAATAAAAACGACCGGGAATTCACCCCGAAAATCAAGCTCTCGGAAAACACCGAGAAAGTTACAAATCCCGGCAACAAAACCGTCTTCCGGCTCTACTCCAAAATGACCGGAAAGATCAAGGCGGATCTGATCGCCCTGGAGGGAGAGTCCTTTGACCCGGAAAAGGATCTGACCATTTGCGATCCCATCAGCACATGGAAAAAGACAACGCTTCGCGGCGGCAGCTACACCATCCGGGAGCTTCTTGTTCCGGTTTTTAAAGACGGTCTCTGTGTGTACCGTTCCCCGGAGGTCATGGAAATTCAGAAGGTCTGCAAACGAGAGCTGGACACTCTCTGGGAAGAATCCAGGCGTCTGATGAATCCTCATCAGGTCTATGTAGATCTTTCTGACAGGCTGTATGATATGAAGAAAAAGCTTTTTGAAGAAATGAGCCTGAAGGAGCAGCAGGCACACAGCACTTCCGAAAACAATCAGAAGCAGGAATAACAGCCGTGTGCCGCGGCTCCCGGCGGCTGCCGGGAATTACTGTCCGACCGAGAAAGAATCTGTCGCGACACTTTCCACAATGCTCTCGAAAAACATACTGGATTTTCCCGCCGCGCTGCGTATCTGGTGTACGCTGGTTCTGATTTCCGGACGCCCGGAGGCTCCCTGCCTCCGGGCTTTTTCCAGCACTTTTTCTGCCGTCAGCCGTCTGGCAAAAGCTTCCGCCTCATCATAATCCTCGAACATCCGCCGGATTTCCCCTTCATAGACCGAATAGCCCTTCAGCTCCGCGCCTTCATATTCCGCCTTCACTCTGGACTGCACACTGGTTACAATCCGGCTGGCAATGGCTCCCAACGCATTCGCAACCGGCGCGTAATTGCCGATCACCGCCCGCGTCCCAAGCAATTCCGCGACCTTTGGCAGGAAAATGTGGACCGGCGCTCCTACTCCAATGATGGGAAGATCCGTCCGGATCTGAAAATCCATCCATTCCGTCTTTCTTCCGGCATAAGCCTCCTCAAAGGTGCTCTCAATCAGTTTCCGGACTCCCTCCTGCCGGAGAAGGCGCTTCTGCTTCGGATATTTTTGCTCCAGAAGAATTCTGGCAAGGTTGCAGTACATGCGCCGGATCACCATTTTATAGATGGCGTCCGGGATTTCCCCGGCTGTTTCCTTTACATTCTCCGCCAGAAAACGGATGGATTCCAGAGCTGCCCGCGGATCATAAACAGGGAAATCCCCCTTAATTACCATCATATCCGTCGGAGTCAGGCCGCTTCTCATCACCATTCCCTCGTCCTCCAGACGTTCTGTTTTCAGCGTGTACATATCCATCCCGAGAACCGACGCCAGCTCTTCCGGCATCAGCGGACCCTTTTGCAGGGCGCCGCAGATCCGCATTTCCTCGTCCGAATAACGATCCGGATTCTCCGGATATTTCTGCAGCACATAAAACTCATTCAGCATACGGGTATGCCTCCGCTCCGCCTCGGCAAGCGTATGCAGCCGGTCTGCAATACCGGGGTAAACTGATGCAAGGACAGAGACCGGAATGACACGCCGTCCGTCCAACATCAATTTTTCATCCCGAAAACGAACAGCAGAATCCCCTCCGAGAAGGAATGTGTCTATATACATTCCCTGCACCGTTGTCTGCCACTGGCCGATCGAAATCCCCCTCTTGTCAGTCACGGGATGTCCGTCCCGGATCAGAGCGACGTCTGTGGTAGTACCGCCCATATCGACTATCACAGCGTCCCTTTCCCCTGCCAGGACGCTTCCGCCTATCGCGCTTGCCGCGGGTCCGGAAAGAAGAGTTTCCACAGGCACATCTCTTGTCATGACCTCCGACATCAGGCTTCCGTCGCTTCTTACAATGGCGATCGGAATATCCAGATCCCTTTCCCTCAGGACGTTCTTCACCGCCTCCAGGAACTGTGCGATAAGCGGAACAAGCCTGGCATTCAGCAGTGTTCCTGCTCCTCTCCGGAGAACATCCACCTCGTCAAACAGCTCATACGCAGTTGTCACGGAAAAATGCATGGTATCCCTGATAATCTCAGCCGCTTTGTTCTCCAGACTTCCCCCGTCTGCCTGCGGGAACACCTGTGTCACACCGACTGCCCCGCAGTCCTGAAACCAGTCCCGGCAGTGTTCGGAGAGCAGATTCCAATCCGGTTCTTTTTCATCCGGAAACATCTGTCCTGGCTTTCCGTCCAGAAAAACCAGCTGGTTCAGATCCCGGAATCCATAGGATGCATAGACCTGTTCCAGATTCCGCATGCGGTCGGGATCCATGCCGATCATCAGGCATCTGGCCCGGCTCCCCTTGTTTTCCAGGCACGCATTGGTAGCCAGAGTGGTAGAAAGCGCCAGAAGCTTCGCCTGTTTTACCAGGCTCTGATCCATTCCGTCCAGCGCTCTTGCGATGCAGAGCTCCAGATTGTCTCTTGTTGTCAGTGTTTTGCCGGAGCAGAGCACCTTCCTTGCATCGCAGTCGTAGACGACTGCGTCTGTATAGGTTCCTCCGGTATCAATGCCTATTCCGATCATCGTACGCTCCATTCCGCCGCCTTTGTCCGGCAGCATAAACAATGATAAAAGTCTTTTTTCAGAGTAATACACAGACAGCCACAGATCCATTGCTGACGCAACAAATCTGTGGCCGTCTGTAAACTCCGGACTGCCCGAACCCGGCAGACCGGGTGGAAAGCTCTCATTCAGGCTGCGGCTTTTTTCTGCCGTTTTTTCATCAGCAGCAGGACTGCCAGCAAAATGACAAGACCGCAGGGAAGAGAAATACACGCGGACTTCGTCAGCCCGGCAATAATGTATGTGACAAAGGAAACCGCGGCACAGGTCATGGCATAGGGAAGCTGCGTCGTCACATGATTCAGGTGATTACACTGTGCTCCCGCCGAGGACATGATCGTGGTATCTGAAATAGGCGAGCAGTGGTCGCCGCATACAGCGCCTGCCATGCAGGCAGACATGGCGATAATCATCATCCGGTAGTCCCCGTTTTCAAACACATGAACCACAATCGGGATCAGAATACCGAAGGTTCCCCAGGAAGTTCCTGTGGCAAAAGACAGAAAAACGGCAATAAGGAAAATAATGCAGGGCAGGAAGTTCATGAAACCGGACGCGGAGTACTTCACCAGTCCCGCCACATATTCCTTGGCTCCCAGGCTGTCCGTCATTGCCTTCAGCGACCAGGCAAAGGTCAGAATCAGGATCGGGGAGACCATCGCCTTAAAACCCTCCGGAACACACTCCATGCATTCCTTAAACGAAAGCACCTGGCGGACCAGATAGATGACAATGGTGATCACCAGCCCGAAGAAGGAACCCAATACCAGGCCGACAGAAGCGTCGCTGCCCGCAAACGCATCGACAAAATCGGTCCCGGAGAAAAATCCTCCGGTGTAGATCATCCCGATGACGCAGCAGACCACAAGGGCGGCGACCGGAATAACCAGATCAAAAACCGTACCCTTCGCGCTTACCTTTTTTTCCGATTCGTTTGCATAGGGGCGGTCCGGCGTTGTGTAAAGATCTCCCCGGATGGCATTCTTTTCATGCAGAGCCATAGGACCGTAGTCCACATTCAGGGCTACCAGCATAATCATCATGGCAATGGTTAGAAGCGCGTAGTAATTATACGGGATCGTCTGTACAAACAAAGCGATTCCGTTTTTGCCCTCTACAAAGCCGGAGACCGCGGCAGCCCACGAGGAGATCGGCGCGATGATGCAGACCGGAGCCGCCGTGGCGTCGATCAGATAGGCCAGCTTCGCGCGGGAGACCTGATGCTTGTCCGTCACCGGACGCATGACGCTTCCCACCGTCAGGCAGTTAAAATAGTCATCAATAAAGATCAGAACACCCAGGGCAATCGTCGCAAACTGTGCGCCTGCCCTTGTCTTAATATGTCTGGAAGCCCACTGGCCAAACGCCGCGGAACCTCCGGCGCGGTTCATCATGGCGACCATGATACCCAGAATAACCAGGAATACCAGAATGCCGACATTGTAAGAGTCCGAAAGAACAGAGATCACGCCATCCTGAAACGTATGTGTCAGGGTGCCCTCAAAGCTGAAGCCGGAATACAGCATCGCTCCGGAAAGGATTCCGATAAACAGGGAACTGTAAACCTCCTTGGTAACAAGCGCCAGCGCAATGGCAATAATCGGCGGAACCAGCGCCCAGAAAGACTCCTGGACAGTATCCTGATTGGTGGTCGCCGCCCCGGTTACAAGGACGGCGATCACACAAACGACAGCAATCAGCAGGGTGATCCTGTCTCTTTTCACCCGTTTGGCTTCTTTTTCATTCATTTGTTATCTTCTCCCTCATTTTTTCAGGCCGCAGGGAACATCTGCCTGCCCGGAATTATAAAAAAACGCATAAGGTGATTTTATGGCAGACACTCCGGCATGTCAACAAAACCTTCCTTATTTGTCCGAAAGACCGAGCCTTTTCCTCTCTCTTTTCGAGTACATGAATGCCGGCAGCGGTTTTCCCGCTTTCTGCCAGGCACAGAATTCCGCGGTCGCCGCGAACATGACATCGCCGGAAGAATTCAGCATCGTCTCCACACTGTCCTGAACGACACCGATAATAAAGCCAACTCCCACCACCTGCATGGCGATATCGTTAGATATTCCAAACAGAGAGCATGCCATCGGGATCAGCAGCAAAGAACCGCCTGCTACACCGGACGCGCCACAGGCCGCAAGCGTAGACAGCACGCTCAGAACAAGCGCCGTCGGAATATCCACGGAAATTCCCAGAGTATGAGCCGCCGCCAGCGTCATAACCGTGATGGTTACCGCGGCGCCGTCCATATTGATGGTCGCTCCCAGCGGTATGGAGACGGAATACATGTCTTTATCCAGACCCATTTTTTCACACAGTGCCATATTAATCGGAATGTTTGCCGCGGAGCTTCTGGTAAAGAAGGCAGTGATCCCGCTTTCCCGCAGGCATTTGAAGACCAGCGGGTATGGATTCCGCCGGAGGTGCAGCGCCGCGATCAGCGGATCCACCGCCAGAGAGACGGCCAGCATACAGCCTACCAGCAGAAGCAGAAGTTTTCCGTAGACGGTAAAGACAGTCAGGCCGTTTGTGGAAACCGTATTAAACACCAGACCCATGATCCCGAACGGAGCCAGATTGATAATCCAGCGTACCATCTGGGAGATGGCATCCGACACATTTGCCATAAAGACTTTGCTGCTATCCGAGGCGAATTTTTTCATTCCGAGCCCGAACATAACAGCCCAGAACAGGATGCCGATATAATTGGCGTTGATAAACGCGGAAAACGGATTGGCGATGATGTTCATCAGGACATTCTGAAGCACCTCACCGATTCCCTGCGGAATGGCATCCGCCTGCGCCGCCTCGGTAAAAACAAGGCTCTGCGGAAACGCAAAGCTCCCGATCACCGCAACAACTGCGGCCAGAAATGTACTGAGCATATACAGCCAGAGAACCATACCGAAGCGCCTGTCCAGACGGCTGCCGCCCTGCGCCAGCGCGCCGGCCACCAGAACAAAGACAAGAACCGGGGCGATCGCCTTCAGCGCGCCGACAAAAAGATCCCCGAATACGGCAATCCAGGCCGCTCCCGGAACCAGAAGAGCCAGCACAATTCCGACGCCCATGCCGATGACAATGCGCAAAATGAGACTCATGGAATTATATTTTTTAACTACACTTTTGAAAAAATTAAGAACAGCCATACCTTTCTCCTCCCTCTGCGGACATTTGTCCGTATATGGAAATATCCTACCACACCCAGGAGAAAGAATACAGCATTTCTGTCTGTTTAATCTTCTTTTTGTTCCAGAAGATACGCCAGAATGCCTGCCACCGTCTTGGAATCCTGGATCTCTCCGCTCTCCATCCTTCGTTTCAGTTCCTCCGTCGAATAGCTCTCCAGGCTGATTTCCTCCGCCTCATCCAGTTGCTGCGCGCCTTTTTTTTCTACCGGTTCCGCCAGATAAACCGCCGTACTTTCATCGCACCAGGCAACCGCGGTCTGCAGCTTCAGCAGCGGGGTCAGCTGATCACAGGTATAACCGGTTTCCTCCTCCAGCTCGCGCAGGGCCGTTACCGCCGTATCTTCCTCATAGGAATTTTTCGCTCCTGCGGGAAGCTCCAGGGTCTCTCTGCCAATGGCGGGACGGAACTGGCGGAGCAGAAGAATTTTTCCATCCGGAAGAACCGGGACAACACAGGCTCCTCCCTTTTTCCTGTGAGCGACAAAATCCCAGATCTCCCTCTTTCCGTCCGGAAGCTCCATGACATCATGGTAAAAATCCAGCACATGCCCGCTGGAAACCAGCTTTCTGTCCAGACGGCGCAGATGCCATTTTCTCTCCTTTTTTTCTTCCTCGATGGGTGCCGGGCGCTGCTCTTCCTTCTTATCTGTCCCTTTGTCCTCCATTTTCCTGTCCTGTCCGGATGCCTTCTTCTCTTCCCCTGCTTCTTCAGGAAGCGGAGGCTCCTCTTCCACCGGCACGGTCTCCACAGGTTTTCCGTTCTTATCCACGGCACGCACGATCAGGCTCTCGGCAATCTTTGCGTAACGTGCGGGATTTTTCCCCGCTTTCTTCAGGTAACGGTAACCGAACAGGCTGAACACCAGCGCCCCGATAAAATTCACCAGCAGATCCTTCATCGTATCCAGAATTCCGATGTCCAGATAGCCTCCGGAGATGGTGTAGGTTTTTCCGGATGCGGTGTAAATCACCGTCTTTTCGATGTTTTTTACCGCGATCGGGATCTGGGAATGTGTGGGATCCAGGGTGACAGACTGAAACTGTCTGACAATAAAGTCCTTCTGCATATCCTGTCCGAAGAAAAGATCTCCCGCACACTCAATGAATTCCCAGCAGACTCCGACTGTCATAGAGAAACAAAATGCCACCAGGCACAGGTAGAGCGGGGAAAGCTGAATCCTTTTGCTGTGCCGGTTCAGCAGATCAATCAGGGAAAAGCCAACCGCCGCGCAGAGAAACCCGTTAATCGTGTGCAGCATGGTGTCCCACCCCGGAAGATTGATGTAGAAATTATCCACCTCTCCCAGAATTTCCGCCGCAAAAATGAAAAGATAGATGATTCCCTCAAACAGCGGGGGAATTTCTATTTCCAGATTGTCCTCCATAAAACTCGGCGCAAGAAAAAGGAGCAGAGACAAGAGGCATATCCCTACTCCCTCATAATTCCGCACAAAGATCTGCCGGATCATACAGAAAAGAACCAGCGCGCGCAGAACCGTATATAAGATAAACGTCCGCCTGTTCAGACGAATCCGGTTTTTCAGATACCTGATATATCTGGCCATTGCTTTACCCCTCTGAGAAATTTAAGTGAAGAACCATCTCCTCGAATGCGCAGATCTTATCCGCCAGTGTAACAATCCACGCCTCCCTGCATCTCGGAATGTGCGTCAGATTCAGCGGCCACATGTGGCTGTAGATAATATTCTTCTCAGTCTCATTCAGATTAAACTTTTCCTCCGCGTTTTTCAGCGCCGTGCCTGCGTGCGAGGTTCCGTGCCGGTATGCGCTCATAGGATGTTTCCTGAAATCATACAGATAATAATCGTGCAGGACAGCCCCGCGAAGCAGAGACTTCTCATCGACCTTTACATGCAGCTTTTTTTCTATTTTATGGCTCATCCTGGCCACATGGCAGACGTGATTGAAGGTATTGCTTACCGTATGCTGCTTAAACTGCCTCATAACCCGGATATCCGGATCGTTTTTCAAAGCCTCCAGGGCTTCTGTAAAGTTATCCTTTTCTTGTTTTTTTTTCATTTTTAACAGATATTGTCATAATTACAAGCCTTCCTTCTGTCCTCTACGAAAATATATTATACTATGCTTTTTCTTGAAAAACCACAGTTCCGGATTTTTCAGTACCGTTGTCCTGAGTCGTACGTTGTGTTAGACTAACCTGGAGAAAGTAAATGATAAATCAGGGCATGCCGGAGAAATGGCGTATTCTCCCGAAAACGGCTCTGATCTTCTTCAATGGAGGGATTTGCAGCAGTGATACAGCAGAATAATACCCTGACCGACCTTGCCATCGGGGAATCCGGTATAATTACAGCCGTCGGCGGAGAAGGCGCCTTGCGGCAGCATTTTCTTGACATGGGTCTGATCCCCGGCGTGGAGGTCTCGCTTGAGAAATACGCGCCCATGGGCGACCCCATGCAGCTGAAGGTGGCAGGCTATGAACTTACCTTACGGGTCGCTGACGGCGAAAAAATATCCGTCCGCCCCCTGACCGCGGACGAAAAAAAAGAGTCCGCCGCCAGGACAACGTCCGCGGGAACGGTTTCTCCCAAAGGCGCATTCCTTAAAGGGGAGGATCCGGATGAACCGGGCTCCTCTCTTCTGGAGCACCCCGGTCTTGGCGAGGGCGGCAGATATCATGTAAAAAAAGGAGAGCATCCGCTTCCGGACGACGCCAGACTGACCTTTGCCCTTGCAGGCAACCAGAACTGCGGAAAAACGACCCTGTTTAACCAGCTGACAGGTGCCAATCAGCATGTCGGCAATTTTCCCGGCGTGACAGTTGACCGGAAAAGCGGAGCCATCAAGGGACACCCCAACACGGAGATCACCGACCTGCCCGGCATCTATTCCATGTCACCCTACACAGATGAAGAAATTGTAACCCGCCAGTTCATCATCGGGGAAAAGCCGACGGCCATTATCAATATCGTGGACGCCACAAACATCGAGCGCAACCTGTACCTGACAATGCAGCTGATGGAGCTGGACCGGCCGGTCGTTCTTGCGCTGAACATGATGGACGAGCTGCGCGGAAACGGCGGCTCCGTCCGGGTAAACCTGATGGAGTCCATGCTGGGAATCCCTGTCGTCCCGATTTCCGCGGTGAAGGGAGAAGGGGTAGAGGAGCTGGTAAAACATGCCCTGCATATCGCGCACTACCAGGAGTGTCCGGGCTGCACCGATTTCTGCGATAAAAATGACCACGGCGGTGCCGTGCACCGCTGTCTGCACGCGATTATGCACCTGATTGAGGATCATGCGCAGGCAGCCGATATACCGGTTCGTTTTGCGGCGACCAAGCTGTGTGAAAACGATAAGCTGGTCATGGATGCGCTGAAGCTGGATCAGAATGAAAAAGAGATGATCGAGCACATCATCGTACAGATGGAGGATGAGCGCGGGCTGGACCGTACCGCCGCCATCGCCGACATGCGCTTTCAGTTTATCCGGAGGCTGGTCGCCGCAACCGTGGTGAGACCTCACGAGAGCAAAGAGCATCTCCGGAGTCTGAAGATCGACAGAGTCCTGACGGGAAAATATACGGCCATACCGTCCTTTATTCTGATTATGGGACTGGTTTTCTGGCTTACCTTCGGCGTGATCGGTCTCGCACTGCAGAATCTGATGGCCGCAGGCATCAGCGCCCTGACTGCGCTTACCGACCAGGCTCTGACTGCCGCACATGTCAATACCGTCCTGCATTCTCTGGTTATTGACGGTATTTTTACCGGGGTTGGCTCCGTTCTGTCTTTCCTGCCGATTATTGTGACACTGTTTTTCTTTCTCTCGCTGCTGGAGGACACCGGCTACATGGCGCGGATTGCCTTTGTCATGGATAAGCTTCTCCGGAGAATCGGCCTTTCCGGAAGATCTATTGTGCCTATGCTGATCGGCTTCGGGTGCTCTGTGCCGAGCATTATGGCTTCGCGCACGCTTCCCTCGGAGCGGGATCGGAAAATGACGATTATGCTGACTCCTTTTATGAGCTGCACTGCAAAATATCCGATTTACGGTTTCTTCGTTGCAGCCTTTTTCCCGAAATACGCCTGGCAGATTGTTATCGGTCTCTATACGCTGGGCGTCCTTGTCGGTATTCTGGTGGCACGGGTTTCCAAGGATACCGTATTCAGAGGAGAGGCCGTTCCCTTCGTCATGGAACTCCCGAACTACCGGCTGCCCAGCCCGAAAAATGTCGCCCAGCTGCTGTGGGAGAAGGCAAAGGACTTCCTTCAGCGGGCATTTACCATCATCTTTCTGGCATCCATCGTTATCTGGTTCCTGGAGACCTTTGATTTCCATCTGACCATGGTGACCGATTCCCAGAAGTCTATGCTGGCGGTCATTGCCAGCGTTATCGCGCCGATTTTCCGGCCGCTCGGCTTCGGTGACTGGAGGATTTCCACCTCCCTGATCACAGGGTTCCTGGCGAAGGAGAGTGTTGTGTCCACCCTGAACGTACTCTTTGGCTCCACTGCCGCCCTCATGGCGTCCCTGAAGCCCTCTGCCGCCGTGGCGCTTCTGGTCTTCTGTCTGCTGTACACCCCCTGTGTAGCAGCGATCTCCTCCGTCCGCAATGAGCTCGGAGGAAAATGGGCGGCAGGCATAGTACTCTTCCAGTGTGCCATTGCCTGGATTTGTTCCTTTGTGGTACATCTGATCGCCCTGGCGGTCATGTAACCTCTTCTGACACAGAAAAAGCCTGCCGGACACCATAACGGGCCGGCAGGCTTTAGAAACTTATCACTACTTTAATTTTCCCATTTTTTCCAGGGCGCGTGTCCGGACGCCAGAAGTTTTTCCAGCATATCCATCTCCCTCTTGTTGTCCATGCACTGCCAGAATCCCTTGTGCATGTAAGACATCAGCTCCCCCTCCTCCGCCAGCCTCTCCAGCGGTTCCTTCTCGAAAACCGTGTCATCCCCATCAATATAGTCAAAGATCTCCGGATTCAGGACCATATACCCTGCGTTGATCGGGGAACTGTCCTGGATATTCTTCTCCCGGAAGGACTTAACCGCGTTGTCTCCTCCGATATTCAGAATTCCCTTCTGCTGTTCCATAATGACAGCGGTAAGCGTTGCGATTTTTCCGTGCTGCTGATGAAACTTCAGCAGATCACGGATATTGACATCGCAGACCCCGTCCCCGTAGGTCATAAAAAAGGGCTCATCTCCCACATACTTCCGGATCCGCCGGATTCTTCCCCCTGTCATGGTATGCAGTCCCGTATCAACCACCGTGACTTTCCAGGGCTCACAGTGAGATTCCAGCACCCGCATCTCCTTTCTGCCATTTGTAAAATCAAACTCTACATCCGAATTGTTCAGATAGTAATCCGCGAACCATTTTTTTATGACCTGCTGCTTATATCCCGCACAGATAATGAAGTCATTAAATCCGTACCACAGATATTCCTTCATGATATGCCAGAGAATCGGTTTTCCTCCGATCTCTACCATCGGTTTCGGCTTAAACTGCGACTCCTCGGATATTCTTGTCCCGAAGCCTCCTGCCAGTAAAACGACCTTCATCTTTTGTTCCGCCTCCCTGTAAATGCTGTTCCCGCCCGAATTTCCGCCTTTTACAGATCCGTCTGCCTGTGATATTCCCGCACCCACCGATTCAGCGCAGCATCTACATCCTTCGGCACAGACGGTTCCGGAAGAGACCGGATCTGACGTTCCATTTCCTCCCTGTCCGCCTCCTCTGTGCCCAGCTCCCTGCATTTCTGTCGGAATACCTTTTCACCGTCCTTCAGGCGGACGCAGAAGAGATATCCGTTCCGGGCGACAGATGACTGAAGCAGGTCGAACGCCTTCTTCATGCATTCGCACGCCTCCTCCATCTGAAAAAGCCGCGCAAAGACCGCTCCCGCGTTGTAATATACTGTGCCCCGGAACTGTCCGCCCGTGGAATGCTCCCCACCTTCCGAAAGCTTCAGGGCTTTCTGATAACAGCGGACAGCCCTGGTGTACTTTTCATACCCGGCAAGCACATCTCCTTTCTGCTTCATCCGGACCTCCTCCGGCAGAGCTTCCATCTCCCGTATTTTTTCCGACAGGTTGTTTTTCCCTGCCGGACTGAGCCAGCCGATTTCCTGAAAGACCGGCAGAATCAGATTCTCCAGCCCGGCGCCGCCTGCTCTCTGCTTTTCCAGCGTCTCCGCCAGGCGGTGCAGATGCAGTTCTCCGCCAAGCCAGTCCGTCATGGCAGGACTGAAAAAATCAGGGCTTAGGAGGGCAAGATGTCCCTGCATAAAATAGCAGAGTTCCTCAATGGAATACAGCTTCAGATCAATATCCTCCGCATAAAAAGGCTGCTTCGCGCGGGGGACCTGGCAAAGTATTACTTCACTCATGGCAAATGCCCTCCTTTACGGGAATTTTCCCGGATTCTCTTATGCTTTCAGTTCCTCTCTCCAGATCTGCCCCGTTCCCGGAAACATCTCCCCGAACCCGATATCCTGCACCTCGATCATCATCCTGTGGGCAGACTCGAAGCTGAACCGAAGATGCAGCCGGTTGGTTCCGGGAGGTCTCTGGGGCAGTCCCGGAAGCTCCATTCGGACTTCCCTGCGGTTTCTTCCGTCCATCCCGGACAACGTGAAGATAAGCTCCGGTTCTCCGACCAGAAGAATCTCGCAGTCCCGCTCCGCCTCATACCAGTTTACGCCGGCGCTGATCAGCGGATAGAAGGTCTTTGTCCCCTGCACCGTCATCTGCATGCCAACATTATTCCGGATCAGTTCATCTCCCAGATACAGATAGCCGGCCAGCCGTTTCTCCACCGTTTTTTCTCTTGCGCCGCAGCAGGCTCCTCTGGCAAAAAGATTGTCCACCACAAAAACCTTTCTGCCTCCCTTGCAGAGCAGAGCCGTGGAGCGGCTCATCGCTGTTTTATCAAAGGTGTCCCCCATCAGAAAAACAGCAGAATACAGATTCTGCCGAAGGGAATCGTCCACCATGCGGCAGAACTGGCTGTCCCAGACTGAGGCGTCTCCATTCAGATGAACCGTCATGCCGCTTTCCACGGTTACGGTAACCGGTCTTGTCATGTGGTTGGACGAAAGCGAAAAGAAGCTCACATCCCTGTCCTGAAACAGGAAAAAGCCCACATTTCTGGACCAGAGCTCTTGTTTCTGGTAAAGAGTGTGGTAGTAAAAGCTTTCCTTGTAGTCCTGCAGAAAGGCCCGGCTGCTTTCCAGATCCAGGCGCCTATAGACGCCCTGAATCAGGTTGACCAGCGCCCGGGACAAAACCGGAACCGTAATCATCATACCAGATATCTGACTTCCGGGCTCCTCCAGTCCCAGCGTGGCAAGAGCCTGCCGCAGCATTCCGGCAGTTTTATCCGCCAGAACCTCCTGTTCCTTCCGCACGCTCTCCGCATCCTCATAAAGATTATCCCCCACCTGCTTTTCACAGGCGTCCAGAACCTCTCGAAAGGAGATCTCCTCGTTTCCGGCTTTCAGGGGAGCCGTACCGGAATCTCCTCGCTCCGTGTCATAGTAACACAGCTGGGGAGCCGTTCTGTTTAAATCAATCCCGACTATGAGATTGTGTACACGCATATTCTGCCTCCTGCTTCCTTTCCGCGCGCCCGGAACAATTATTTCATCAGGGGGAGCAGTTTTCGGACGTACACATCCTGACTCTGGTACTGCCGCAGTGTCCTTGTAAGCTCCGCCTGGTTTCCTTCTGCCCTTGCCTCCAGCATATGGTTCAGCAGCTTGTAACGGGTAATCCCGCCGGTATCCATCCCCACCAGAGAAACCTGATAGCTGTCGGTCTTACGGATTTCTCCGTGTTCCAGAATACTGAGGTAATAGGTCAGCGTCTCTCCATAGAAAAGAAGAAACTCCCGGACAAAGATACCTCTGTAGACATTCCGCATCGGTTCCGAAATCCATCCGCTGTCTCCGCCGTTCTGTTCCTGCAGACGGTAATGCAGAATCACCCGGCTGTCCGGACGGAACTGTTCTTCCACAAAAACTTTATCCTCAATCTGATACACCTGTATCAGCTTCTGGGGCAACCGGCTGAAAAATTCAAACCGCATCCCGCTTTCATCCATCTCCCGGAGCAGTTTTTCCGCTATTTCTTCCTGGGTTTCCGTCAAAGGATCCTTCTTTTCGGTATCCGGCATATCTTCCGCACGCCCTGCTGTTCCGTCTGCGTCCGTGGCAGAGCCGACCGTATCTTCCGGAGATTCTTTCTCCTTATCCGGCGCATCTGCCATATTCTCCGCGCAGAGCTCCGAATAGTGCCGTAGCAGCGCAAGTCTGCAGACAACATCCAGCTGCTCACCCTGCAGAATCTGCTGTTCAATCCCGGAGAATACAAGCTCCGGCGTTTTCCTTCCCCCCAGAAAATACCAGGACGCCAGAAAGGTCAGGAAAGCCTGAATAACCCTGCGGCTTCCCTGCTGCCGGATATATGCCCCCAGAATCTCCTCCCCGCACTCCGGAAACTGCCGGGATGCCATAGAGCGGAGCAGAATTCTCTCTTCCAGGGTATAGGTATCCAGCTGGAATCCCTCCGCGCGCTTCCACAGACGACAGAGATTGCGGATGGGACCGTCGTAATGATCCCGGAGATAAATCAGGATAACATCATCATATTTATCCTTAGAAAAGACCTTCCATGCCAGACTGACCAGAACCGGATTTTCTTCAAAATCATTCTGAAGAATCAGGCGGCTGGTGAGTTTCAGAAGCTGATCCGCGGGAATACTTTCTGCCCCGTATTTTTCTACAATCCGGAAGGCATCCGGATACCTTCCGTCACGGATCAGAATGGAAACGGTTCCTGCCTTATCCGCGGAAGCATAGGCTTCCACTTCCTTCTGCGGAACCGCTGCCCGGCTGTCCTCCGTAGGATGATGCAGATAAAACTCCACCAGCTTTCTGCGGATAATATTCCGGTATTCATCCGTGAAGGCCTCGTTTTGAACCGCTTTTCTATAATCCTCCACACTGGCGCTGTTCACATCCATCTGAAAAGCCTTTTCCCTGCACAGATACAGTTCCAGTCCGGCGTTCTCCGCGCCCATGGAAAGGCATTGTCTGGCGCTTTCCCTCTCGTCCATCAGAGACTCCGCCGAATACCGGACCGTTGTGCCGAAACGGCGGTGTCTGTCATCCTCCAGAAGAATGCAGGCATCTTCCGAGTAGATTCTGGGATATGCCACACCGTCACGGCAGGGATAGCACTGTTCCTCCCTCAGCGCATTGTGGATGACTACAACCTGACGGATCCTCCGATCCGATGTCGTCAGCCTTCTGGCAAACATCACGTCCACCAGCTGCTCCGCCTGTTCTCTGGAATCCGGCATCCGGAAAAATTCCCGGTACAGAACCGCATAATCCCGGTTAATCCGCCCTCTTGCCAGAGACGCTTCCGCGAATTCCTTCATATTTCTGCTGTAATTCTCATAACTGGTAAAATCCTCTTCCCTGTGAAGAATGACACTGGCGTACAGCCTTGCCCGTTTTTTCTCTCCGAGCGTATTGTTGGTGGCAAAATACATTAGGACAGGAAGCGGCAGCGAGACAGAGGCCGGTTTGTCAAAGGTCTCCATGTAATACTCATACAGCCGGGTAATGCGAAGCTCCGCGTCCACCGCTCTGGCAAACCAGAGGAAACATTCCTTTCGGAGCGGATCTCCCTTGATCAGCTGTTTGCAGATTGCCTCCAAGACATCAGGAGAAGGATATTTCTCGTAACCGCTGGTAAGAATCCTGGTCACGGGAGCGCTGAAATGCTTGCTGTTTCCGCTGAGAAACGCTGTCCGGAGAAGAAGCCCCTCCGTCAGCATCTGATATCTCTGGGCGAAGCAGAGAACCTGCAGCATAAAGGGAGACAGCCGCCGCAGCAGGGACTCTTCCTGCTTCAGGATATTCCAGGCCTCCAGATACAGGAACGGGCTGGTGCAGCCGGCATTAAAACACGCCTCCAGCTGAGCCAACTGATCCGCGCGGGAAAACTCCTCGGCATGAATCTCCTTTTGCAGAAGATGCAGAATGACATAGCTGTCCGGCTGACGTTCCAGATACCGCTGCAGCGTGCCGGTGATGTCGCTTTTTTCCGCCGGAAGTAGACCTGCCGCCTTGGCAAGAGAGAGATAAATCGCCCTCTCCTCCCGGTTTTTCAGCCTGATCTTCCCGTCCTTCACCGGCCAGAGGTTTTCCAACACCCCGGTATTATCCTCTCTGGAGAGATCCAGATAGGCCGCATAAAGCACGGCAAGAGAATCCTCCGGATCCGCCTCCCGCATGTCGTGAACCGTCATCGCGGCGCTTTCCTGCCAGGTGTGGTAATCCAGCCGGTGCAGCAAGAGTCCAAGATAATCCCGCAGCAGCCAGGATATCCTGCGGTTTCTGACCGCATCCGGGCGGATCTGCGCCTCCCCGTGGCGGGAGACCTCCACCTGATACTCCAGCGTCTGATGAACACTGCGGAGCACAATTTTCCCGAACTGCCTGCCTTCTCCGATTTTATCCGCGTGCACGATATACTCCAGCCCGTACACCCGGCCGATAAAATCCTCGGTGGTAATGGTTTTCTTTTCCACCTCCAGGAAATCACACTCCGCCTCTACCTCAATACGCACATATCCCCAGGTACTCCGGTACAGATAGAGCGTGTCCTTCTGCGATGCCTCCAGGTGAAACACGCCCTTCTCCTGCTTATCCAGCGAAAGAACAACCGGCTCCTTTTTTCCGGTAGAAACCAGGAATTCCTCCAGATGCTGATATGTGACCGGATTATGGGACATGCCCTTATAGAAAGCAGTGTACGGTCTGTTTTTTCCGTTCAGGATACGGGAAAACTCCGGATTGGTAAACAGACGGAAACCTTCCCGGAGACTTTTCTGGCAGACCTTGGCAAAATCCTCCAGCGTCTGCACCTCCGGATCAAAACTGTCCTGTCCCTGCGCGGATATTTCCGCGCAGACAGAGACCGTCTTTTCACCAAGACAGGAAATGACCGATACCAATCCCTCAAAGCTCTCCCCCGGCATCCATCCGGTCAGATCCACAATTCCGGAGATCCTGCAGTTTTCCCCTTCAAAATCCGCGGAGTCCAGCTGGATTCGCGGCTCATCCGAGATGGCAAGGCCATGAATCCTGCTCCCGTCCGAGGCCGAGACAGAGAAAGAAAACGTTCCCGTCTCTCCCTCCGGAACCGTCAGACGGATCCTCTCCTCCGAAAGCTCAAGTTCCGGAAGATCGTAAACAAACTCAATCGTTGTCCCCTCTTGCTTCGCCATGTATAACCCCTCTTGACTGAAAACCGCAGCCGAATTAGACTGAAAATAATTATACCCCACAATATAGGCGGATGCAAACAAGGGAAAAGAGGTAGCCAAATGCAGCTGGTATTAAAACACAAAGACCATTTTCACGGCAGCGACCTGGAAAAAATAGAAGAAATCTACGGGATCAAGAAAGAAAATATTGTCAGCTTCTCGGCCAATATCAACCCGCTTGGAATATCCGGGAAGCTGCGCCAGTCTCTCAGTGAGCAGCTGGACGCCATTACCACTTATCCGGACCGGGAGTACAAAGAATTAAGGAAATGCATCGCCGCCTACGCGGGAACACAGTCGGAAAACGTCGTGGTAGGCAACGGCTCCACCGAGCTGATCTCTCTGGTGATCCAGTCCGAGCAGCCGAAAAAGGCAATGATTCTCGGACCTTCCTACTCCGAGTACGAGCGGGAAATCACCCTCGCGGGAGGACACACACTTTACTACCCCCTGCAGGAAGACAGAGACTTTCAAATGGATGTTTCGGACTTCTGCTCCCATCTGACCGATGACCTGGATCTCCTGATCCTGTGCAATCCGAACAACCCCACCTCCACTTCCATCTGCTGCGACGATATGCGCATCATCCTGGATGCCTGTCTGCAGCACGGAATTTTCCTGATGATAGATGAAACCTATGTGGAATTTACACACCCGGAGGCAAAGGTCTCTTCTGTTCCGCTGACCAGCTATTATTCCAATCTGGCGGTCCTGCGGGG